>OLOI01000125.1_pt1 | contig 77926 bp, 72 predicted proteins | sample 1672131 | NCBI WGS metagenome assembly OLOI01 (sample SAMEA3136651, study PRJEB25190) | human gut metagenome
AAGATGACAAGCCAAAAGATGCCGAAATTTCACCTTTTCAGGCGGGTTCGGATTACTCTCTTTCGGCTAACGCATCGGATCGGCAGATCGCCTATGGGAGAAAGCTTAGCGGATTGCCGCAAAAGCATCGTCTAAAGCGTCAATTAAGTCCTCTACATTTTCAATGCCGATCGAAAGACGAACGGTGTTGGGTTTGATGCCCTGCTCCAAAAGTTCTTCCTCCGTAAGCTGCGAGTGGGTGGTGCTTGCCGGGTGAATCACCAGGGATTTTACATCGGCAACATTGGCAAGCAGCGAGAAAATCGCAAGGTTATCAATAAACTTTTGGGTGGTCTTGGCGTCACCCTTTACCTCAAAGGTGAAGATCGAACCGGCGCCATTCGGAAAGTATTTTTCGTACAGGGCATGGCTCGGATCATCCGGCAAAGAGGGATGGTGTACGGCCTCAACCTGCGGATGGTTGTTTAAATATTCCACAATCCGCAGCGCGTTGCTGACGTGCCGCTCTACGCGCAGTGACAGGGTCTCCAGTCCCTGCAGGAACAAAAATGCATGGAAGGGAGAGAGGGTTGCGCCGGTATCGCGGAGCAAAATAGCCCGAATGTAGGTGACAAAGGCGGCAGGCCATGCTGCGTCTGCAAAGCTTACGCCGTGGTAAGAGGGGTTCGGATCTGCGATCCAGGGATACTTGCCGGAGGCCTTCCAGTCAAAGTTGCCGCTGTCTACAATCACGCCACCGATTGCCGTTCCGTGACCGCCGATGAACTTGGTTGCGCTGTGTACAACGATGTCGGCGCCGTATTCGATCGGGCGGATCAGGTAAGGCGTTGCAAAGGTGCTGTCAATCACCAGGGGAATTTGATGATCGTGCGCGATCTTTGCAACCTTTTCGATATCAATGATGTTGGAATTGGGGTTACCCAAGGTTTCGATAAAGATTGCCTTGGTGTTTTCCCGGATGGCTTCTTCAAATGCGCCGTCAGATGCAGGATCCACAAAGGTTGTGGTGATGCCGGCCGAAAGCGGAAGAGTATGTGCCAATAAGTTATAGGTGCCGCCATAGATGGTCTGAGAGGCCACGATGTGCTCGCCCGTTTTTGCCAGTGCCCGAATGGTGTAATCGATGGCAGCCGCACCGGATGCAACAGCCAGCGCGGCGCTGCCGCCCTCCAGCTTTGCGATGCGCTGCTCAAAAGCGTCCTGGGTCGGATTTGTCAGACGGCCGTAGATGTTACCGGCGTCACGCAGGCCGAAACGGTCTGCGGCATGCTGACAATTGTGAAATACATAAGATGTGGTTTGGTAAATCGGAACGGCTCTTGCATCGGTGACGGGATCGGGGGTTTCCTGGCCGACATGCAGCTGCAGGGTTTCAAAGCGATATTGTTTTTCTTTCATGACAAAATCCTCCTTGTTTTCTTTTTGTGTGGTTGTTTCATTGCATGGTGTCATTATAGCAGAGCTTTCTGCTTTTGTCCAATACACAAAACTTATTGTTTGCTATAAATTTTTTTTATAACAAAAGGGCCGCCCGAAGGCAGCCCCAAAGTGCTATGTTGTTGTACGCAGAGTTATTCTGCAAGAAGTGCCTTGACGAGCTCAACATCCCGGATATCGATCAGACAGGAAATCTCCGTTTCGGCAGTCGTAATCAGTTTGATGGGAATGTTGGCATCGGAGAGCAGAGAGAACAGCTCCGCGGCAACGCCGTAAGTATCCCGCATGCCGGCGCCGGACAAAATCACCTTGGTGTTGTTGCCGTTTAAGTCGGTGGAGATATCGGCGCTCAGCGCTTTAAATGCCGCCGTGGCTTCAATTACGTCAGCAAGGTTCTCCTGCGGCACCGTAAAGGAGAGGTTAAACTTATCCTTATAGGGTGCGGTGCGGCAGATCATATCCACCGTCACATGCCGGTCGGAAATTTCATTCATAATTTTAGAAAGGTTCTGCGGGGTATTGGGAATATTGTTGACGGTAACCAGTGCAACGTCCGGCAAATAGCCGATTTCGGTAATGGTTTTAATCATACGATCGTCTCCTTTCTTGATTTAGTTTTGTGATGCAATCAAATCTTTCATGGCATACAGACCCGGTTTTTGCGTTTGCAGATAAATTGCAGCACGCACCGCGCCGACGGCAAAGACTTCTTTGGACGCCGCGCTGTGCTTGATTTCGATCACTTCGTCCGTGCCGGCAAAGATGACATCGTGTTCGCCCACGATGGTGCCGCCGCGCACGGCGTGCAGACCGATCTCATGTTTATCGCGCTTTTTGCGTACCGAATGGCGGTCATAGACGTACTCGGTCGGGTAAGAAACCGCATCGGAAATCGCGTCGGCGATGGCAAGCGCAGTGCCGCTGGGTGCGTCCAGCTTTTGATTGTGGTGCTTTTCGATAATTTCAATATCAAAAGTATCTTCTAAAATCTTTGCGGCTCTGCAAACCAGGTCGATCAGCAGATTGACACCGAGCGACATGTTGGCCGAAAAGAAGATCGGAAGCTGCTTTGATTCATATTCCAGTCTGGAGATTTGTTCCGTCGTCAGTCCGGTGGTGCAGATAACAGCCGGGATATTTTTGGCCGCCGCAAAATCCAGCAGACTGTCCAGCATCGCCGGATGGGAAAAATCGATGATAACGTCAACCGGCTCGGTAAGCTGCGCCAAATCGTCATAGACGGGATAGGTGGATTTTTGTTCGGTGTTGATGTCATAACCGGCGCTGATTTGTACCGTGTCAAGATCGGCGGCCGCACGGGTCACGGCCTGACCCATCTTACCGTTTGCGCCGCTTAAAAGTATGTTTATCATTTGTTTCACACCTTTTTTATGATAGTTACGTAGCGTTAACCTGATATTAGCAATCCGAACTCGCCTCAATCGGCGTAATTTCGGAATATTTTGGTTTGTCGTCTTTGCCGGGCGAAAGCCCGCCGGCATCCTCCGTTTTGGTTTACAGCAGTCCGTATTCCTTGAGTACGGACTTTAAGGTTGCCAGATTTTCATCGGTCATGTCGCAAAGCGGCATCCGCAGCGGTCCGACGCCGTAGCCGAGCAAGTTCATCGCCGTTTTGATCGGGATCGGGTTGACCTCAATAAACAGTGCGCGCACCAGCTTTAACAGTTTTAAAAACTGCTCTCTTGCAGCGGCGGTATCTCCGGCTAGGTAGTTTGCACAGACATCGTGCGTTTCCTTCGGCAGGATATTGGCGATTACCGAGATAACACCCTGTCCGCCGATGGACATAATCGGAACAATAATATCGTCGTTGCCGCTGTAAATGACAAGGTCGGTTTCCTCTGCAACTCTTGCTGCAAAGGCAAGATCGCCCGTTGCCTCTTTGATGGCGTTGACGTTTGGAATCTTAGACAGTTTTTTTAAGGTTTCGATGCTAAAGCCAAGTCCGCCGGTCCGGCCGGGAATGTTGTAGAGGATCATCGGAATCGTGATGCTTTTTGCAACGGCCTCGATATGGGCGCAAAGACCCTTTTGCGTTGTCTTATTATAGTAGGGGGCAACGACCAAAACGGCGTCCGCACCGGCCTCCTGGGCGTAAACGCTCAGTTCAATGGCATGGGCGGTGTCGTTGCTGCCTGTGCCGGCAATGACCGGAATCCGTTTGGCGATCTTTTCTACCGCAAAACGAATGACCGCTTTATGTTCTTCATCCGGCATGGTAGACGGTTCGCCGGTCGTGCCGCATATGATGATCGCGTCCGTATGATTTTGAACGTGGAACTCTAAGATTTCGGCAAGCTTTGGAAAGTTTACGCCGTTTTCGTCAAACGGGGTAACCAGCGCAACCGCCGAGCCTTGAAAAATAGGGGTTTTCATGGTGCCAGCTCCTTCCTGAATCAGTCAAAGTAGCCCTTTGCGGCTAAAAGCTCTGCCATCAGTACCGCGCCGCCGGCCGCGCCGCGCAGCGTGTTGTGTGACAGGCATACAAACTTGTAATCATACTGCGTATCCTCACGCAGACGTCCCATGGATACGGCCATGCCGCCCTCTAAGTTGCGGTCCAGCTTGGTCTGCGGACGGTTATCCTCTTCAAAATAATGCAAAAACTGCTTCGGTGCGGACGGGAGCTGCAATGACTGCGGCTCACCGGAGAAGGCCGCCCAGTCAGCCTTGATCTGCTCAATGGTCGGTTTGTTCTCAAATTTTACGAATACGGCTGCCATATGACCGTCCGAGGATGCAACACGCAGACACTGCGTGGTGATCGAGGGAGAGACAGCGTCCACGATCGCGTTACCTTGAATAGCGCCCCAGATTTTAAGCGGCTCAATTTCGCTCTTTTCTTCTTCGCCGCCGATGTAGGGGATGACGTTGTCAACCATTTCCGGCCAGGTTGCAAAGGTCTTTCCGGCGCCGGAAATTGCCTGATAGGTGCAGGCAAGCGCCTGTGTAATGCCGTATTTTTTCAGCGGATGCAGCGCAGGTACATAGCTTTGCAGCGAGCAGTTTGACTTTACTGCAATAAAACCGCGCTTGGTGCCGAGACGCTTGCGCTGTGCCGGGATGATCTCTGCGTGTTCCGGGTTGATTTCCGGTATAATCATCGGAACATCCGGTGTATGACGATGTGCCGAGTTGTTGGAAACGACCGGACATTCTGCCTTTGCATAGGCCTCTTCCAGCGCACGGATTTCATCCTTTTTCATATCAACGGCACAAAATACAAAGTCTACCTGCTTGGCAATGGTATTGATATCTGCCGTTGCGTCATAAACCTTCATCGTTTTCACGGCTTCCGGGATGGGCGTATTCATTGCCCAGCGGCTGCCTACGGCTTCTTCATACGGTTTGCCGGCGCTGCGCGGAGAAGCTGCCAATACCTTAAGCGTAAACCACGGGTGGTTTTCCATCAAGGTGATAAACCGCTGTCCTACCATGCCGGTTGCGCCGATAATACCCACATTATACTGTTTCACAAAAGTTTCCTCCTTGTTGTACCTGATACAATATTTATGCATACTCTCTTAATATAAAATTATATGCGAAGTTTTCGGATATGTCAAATGTTTTTTGGACAGAATTACCTAAATTTATCAAAGGTCTTTTGACGATTCCGACAAAAGCCGAAAAAAGCTGACGGAAACCGTGAAAAAAGTCTGGTAATTTCTCATTTTTTGTGGTATGATAAGAGAGAATTTTCAGAATTTCGGAATTTCAGAATATCTGCGGAAAGGCTGTGAGATCATGAAGCGGTTGTTTTTGATAGCGGCGGTTTTTCTTTTTTTATGTTCCTCTGTATCGCCCGTGTTTGCGGATTACACACTGGTGCAGTACGTCCGTGTCGGGCTGCTGTACGGAAACAGCGCGCCGTCCTCCGTCACGCTGGAGGCGGACTGCGGTTTTTCTGTCGGCAACTATAAAGAGCGCGAATTTGAAGAAAAGAAGAAGGTAGACGATAAAAAACTGACGGTATCCGTCGGAAACGGTGCGGCGGTCGAAGTAAAAAACGAAGCGGGCGAGACCGTGTATACCGGTGACGGCAGTGTCGGCGTCCGCCCGGCGGCCTCCGGCATGGATCAGGTGCTGGCGCTGAACGGGACGGCCTATCGCGGCGGAATCCATTGTGTCCGTAAGGGCGGCGCGATGACGGTTGTCAATGTGGTCTTTTTGGATCATTATCTCTACGGCGTGATCTCACGGGAGATGAGCCCTTCCTGGCCGAAGCAGGCATTGAAAGCACAGGCGGTCTGCGCCAGAAATTATGCGATGCAGAGTTTGAATAAGCATGCGGATCAGGGATTTGATCTGTGCAGCAATGTGGACTGTCAGGCCTATGCCGGGACGAAGTTTGAGACGGAGGATTCTTATCCGCCGGTGGATGAGACGACGCGGCAGGTGCTGACCTACGACGGGGAACTTGCGCAGCTTTATTACTGTGCCTCTATGGGGGCAACCACCGAGGATGTGCAGTATATCTGGGGAAACACCGTTCCCTATCTGATCAGCGTGGATAACAGTTATGAGGATACCGAGAATATTCCCAACGGAACCTGGAGCGGTTTTTTGACCTGTGACGAGGCGTCCGCCATCATGCGGAACAAGGGCTATGACATCGGAGATGTCACCAATATCAGCGTGCTGGAATATACCCCCAATCAGCGTGTTTTGAGGATGGAGGTTACCGGCACCAACGGGTCAAAAATCTTTGAGCGGGAGGCCTGCCGCACCATCTTTAACACCGTAACCAAAAGCCAGATGTTTCGTGTGACCGGCAACGGAGCGGGCAATGCGATTCCTGCATCGGTCTGCGCGACCGACGGCACCAACACGGCGGAAAAGGCCATTGACAAGCTGACGATCCTGTCCGCATCCGGCCGCGGCACCTTGCAGGGCACCACGCTGTATACCTCAAACGGCCAGTATCAGAAAACCTATGAATCCGTCAGCGCCGGCAGCGGTGACAACACCGGCTTTTATTTTGAGGGAACCGGCTGGGGGCATAGCGTCGGCATGAGCCAGTACGGTGCCAAAGGAATGGCAGAGGCCGGATTTTCCTACGTGGATATTTTAAAGCATTATTTTGTCGGCACCAATCTGGAAAACGCATATTGAAAAGAGAGTGAAACAGCATCATGATAACAACCAAGGACTTTTACTATGATTTACCGCCCGAATTGATCGCGCAGACGCCGCTTGCGGATCGGTCGGCCTCAAAGCTTATGGTGGTAAATCGGGAGACGGGCGAGGTCAGACACAGGCATTTTCGGGATATTGTAACGTTTCTGCGGCCGGGCGATTGCCTGGTGATGAACAATACCCGTGTCATCCCGGCCAGACTCTACGGCGAAAAAGAGGGAACCGGCGGCAAGATTGAATTTTTATTGCTTCGGCGGATCGATCTTGATACCTGGGAGGTTATTTTAAAACCGGGAAAAAAGGCAAAGCCCGGCAGCCGCTTTGTGTTTGGCGGCGGCCTTTTGCACGCCGAGGTGCTGGAGATTGCAGAGGACGGCAAACGGATTGTCCGATTCCACTATGAGGGCGTTTTTGAAGAACTGCTGGATCGCCTGGGCGAGATGCCGCTGCCGCCCTATATTAAAGAAAAGCTGAGCGACCGTGAGCGTTATCAGACGGTGTATTCCAAGATTGACGGCAGTGCGGCGGCGCCGACCGCCGGTCTGCATTTTACGCCGGAACTGTTAAAAGAAATTGAGGAAAAAGGCGTTTCGCTTGCGTATTTAACCCTGCATGTCGGACTCGGCACGTTTCGTCCGGTTTCGGTCGAAAACGCCGAAGAACACGTCATGCATACGGAGCATTATGAGATTTCCGCCGCCGCAGCGGAGAAAATTAACCAAACCCGAAAAAACGGCGGCAGAATCATTGCGGTCGGGACAACCTCGGTGCGGACTTTAGAGACGGTTGCGGACGCAAACGGACTGGTGCGCGCACAGACGGGCGAGACCAATATCTTTATCTATCCCGGATACCGGTTTAAGGCGGTTGATGCGCTGATTACCAACTTTCATCTGCCGGAATCCACGCTGATGATGCTGGTTTCGGCATTTGCCGGGCGGGAGCATATCTTAAATGCGTATCGGGAGGCAATTGCAAACAAGTATCGGTTTTTCAGCTTCGGTGATGCAATGTACCTGGAAGGAGAGACTTCATGTTCACGTTAATTAAGCAAAACGGTGCGGCGCGCCGCGGCAGTTTTCAGACGGTGCACGGCACGATTCAGACGCCGGTGTTTATGAATGTCGGAACGGCGGCCGCGATCAAGGGTGCCCTTACGACCTTTGATTTAAAGGAAATCGGCTGTCAGGTGCAGCTTTCCAATACGTATCATTTGCATCTGCGTCCCGGCGATGAGGTAGTGCGTGATATGGGCGGTCTGCACCGGTTTATGAACTGGGATCGTCCGATCCTGACCGACAGCGGCGGCTTTCAGGTATTTTCTCTGGCAAAACTTAGAAATATTAAGGAGGAGGGTGTTTATTTTTCCTCCCATATTGACGGCAGAAAGATTTTTATGGGGCCGGAGGAAAGCATGCGGATTCAGTCGAACCTGGGCTCTACCATTGCGATGGCGTTTGACGAATGCATTGAAAACCCCTGCGAAAAAAACTATGTTAAGGATTCGGTGGCAAGGACGGCACGCTGGCTGAAACGCTGCAAGACAGAGCTTGCACGCCTTAACGGTATGGAGCAGACCGTCAATCCGCATCAGATGCTTTTTGGTATCAATCAGGGCAGCACCTATGCGGATCTTAGAATTGCGCATATGAAAGAAATTGCAGAACTCGATCTGGACGGCTACGCCATCGGCGGACTTGCGGTCGGCGAGACGGCAGAGGAGATGTACGGGATTATCGAAGCGGTTGAACCGTTTATGCCGAAGGAGAAACCGCGGTATCTGATGGGCGTCGGAACCCCGGTCAATATTTTAGAGGGGGTTGCGCGCGGTGTGGACTTTTTTGACTGCGTAATGCCAAGCCGAAACGCGCGGCACGGCACACTGTTTACCTCACAGGGGATCGTCAATATCTGGAATGCAAAATACGAGCGCGATGACGCGCCGCTTGATCCGATGTGCCATTGTCATACCTGCCAAAACTTCTCCCGTGCTTATCTCAGGCACCTGTTTAAGGCAAAGGAGATGCTGGCGATGCGGCTTTCGGTCATCCATAATCTGTATTTTTATAATCACTTGATGGAAGAAATCCGGCAGGCTCTGGATGAGGATCGGTTTGCGCAGTACCGTGCGGAAAAGGTTGCCGTACTCGGAAACAGAATTTAGAGATAAAGCCATGAATAAATTGAATGAAAACAATGCTAAAATCGGTGAGCGAATAAGGGAAACCAGATTAAAAAGGTGTATGACGCAGGAAATGCTTTCGGAGAAAGCCGGTGTTTGCAATCCGCAGCAGATAAGTAATATTGAAAGAGGTTTGTCGGGCATGTCCATTGCAAAGTTTAAGGATATTTGCACGGCGCTGGATATCGATGCCGACTACATTCTTTTTGGCGTGTCAACGCACAATGTCGAGACGATACTGAATAAGTACATCAAAGAAATGACAAACGAACAGCTAGCAAACCTTTTGGAAATGGTTAGGGCTTATGCAAAAACCTGCGGCATTGAAGAAAAATGAATACGGATATGAATGAAAAAAGCGGGGGATTTTCCCGCGCTTTTTTCAGTTACAGGGAGATGTAGTAGGGACAGATATCGGCATAAGAGCCGTCATCGCAGCGAAAACCGCCCTTGATGGTGCCGAGCGGCAGAAAACCGATCCGTTCATACAGGTGCCGTGCCGGGAGATTGGTCGCTACAACGGCATTAAACTGCAGAATTTTAAATCCGAGACGCCTTGCCTGTTCCATACGGTCAAGCACCAGTTTTTCACCGATATGCATGCCGCGGCTTTCGGACGAGACGGCGTAGCTGGCGTTGGCAATGTGTCCGCAGCGGCCGACGTTGTTGGGGTGCAGAATGTATAGGCCGAGAACTTTTTTATCATCGGACTTCTCGGATTCTGCGGCGCATTCGGCAACGCCGCAATGGCTTTGCTGTGCAAAAAAATCCGCGGCTGCGGAGGGGGTCAACGGTTCCTCCTGCGGAAAGGCATTTCCGGCGGCAACGACTTCATTCCAGATGCCGGCCATTGCGGCAAGATCGTGTGCGGTATATTCTCTGACGGTTACTTTCATTGATTGGTTTCCTCCTTGCAGGCGTTCGGTACAATATGATAAAGCAGCGACAGGCAGCCCTCTTTGACATCCCGAAAGGTGGCGTCAAAGTCACCGGTATACCACGGATCGGCAATGTCACGGGGACTTGATGAAAAATCCAAAAGCCGCATGATTTTTGGGCTTTCGCCAAGCATGCGCCGCATGTTTTTGATGTTTGCGCGATCCATACCGAGCAGATAGTCAAATGCGGCAAGATCGGCGCGCATGATTTGCCTTGCACGGTGGTCACCGCAGGCAATGCCCATTTCGTGTAATTTTCGGCGCGTGCCGGGATGAACCGGATTTCCGATCTCCTCCGTACTGGTGGCGGCAGAGTCTATGAAAAAGAGGTCGGATAAGCCTTCTTTTTTTACAAGGTCTTTCATGACATATTCCGCCATGGTGGAGCGGCAGATGTTGCCGTGGCACACAAATAAAATTTTTTTCATATTCTTCCTCCGGGGTGGGTTGTCGTATTTGTTGAAAGCGGTTCTATTTTATCATAATTTGCCGTTTCTGTAAAGGCGGAAGCCTTATCGCGGTTACTCGGCGCGGGACGGAGCGCAATCAGCAGTATCAGGCAGAGAATGCCATAAACCGGAAGAAAGGATTCCGGCGGTACCGATATTGGAATCCGAAAGAGGGCTTGGGAAAAGAACTTGGCGATTTGGTTCATCAAAAACAGAGGCGGCCGCAGCAAAAATGCCGCGATCAAACGGGCAAGCGGCGGACACAGCAGGTAGACAACCCAATGGATCAGACCCAGGACAAAGCTGTACGCGCCAAGCGGCAGAATCGCGATGTTGGCAAACAGACTGCCCCAGTTGATGCGTTGAAAGAAACGGGCAGAGAAATGGCCGACGCCGATATTGCTGGCAACCGACATGGAAACGGAGGCAAGAACCTGTTCCTTTGCGCCGGCGGCAATGCGGGCAAAGGGGGATGCGGTGCTTTGCGGCGCGGCAGACGGCGTCTTGTGAAATAGGTGTTTGACCGACAGTTTCAGCGGTGTGGCAAAGAGCAAGATGCCGAGCGTAGAACTGAAAGAGAGCAAGAAGCTGTAGCTTGTCAGGGTGTACGGGTTTATCAGCAAAAGCAAAAAGGCCGCAGCGGAAAGCGAGGTCAGGCTGTCCGGCTCCTTTTGTACCAGCATGGAAAGAAGAAACAAAAGCATCATAATGACAGAACGGCAGACGGAGGGCGTAAAAGCCGTTGCGGCGGCAAACAGGATCAAAACCGGAATCAAACATAAATTGGTGATGCGCTTTTTCAGCCGCAGTGCACGCGAGAGAAAGAACAAAAAGGAGGATAAAAACATGACATGCATGCCGGACACGGCGGTAATGTGAATGAGGCCGGAGTCCGCAAAGCTCTGGTACTGTTCCGGCGTGAAATCATCACGGATTCCCATCAGAATACCTTTAAGCAGAGCGCTCTCCTCCGTCACGCTCCCAAAGCTTTGGTCGATGGCGTTTAAAATGCTTTTCTGAATCGTAAGGCCAAGACCCTGCAGATGCTCTGTAAAAGTATAGGGGCAATCTTTTTCGGGGCAAGGCGCAAGTTCTTTTGCATAGGCAGAAAAACAAAGATTTTGCCGGCGCAGGGCATCATGATAGGAATAGCCGCCGGGATACGGAGCGGTTTCGGGATTTTGCAGCTTGGCAGTAAAGGTGATGCGGTCTCCGCGCTTTAAAGTGGCGGCAGATGCAGGATCGGCATAAAGCTTGATGCTGCCTTGGATCGGTTTTTCTTCCGTACCTTCATGCATCGCAAAGATCCTGACGGAAAATCCAAGCGTCTTTTGCGTGCTGCTGGGTGTCGGATCTTCGGTCAGCATGCCGTCGTATCGGCAAACGGTGCCGGCTTGTGCCACAAGGTCTGCATATTGCAGGCTGTCAAAGACATAAACGCGGAAGATGCCCAAAATGCAGAAAAGGAGCATGAACCAAATCAGGAAAAAGCCGGAAAAGGAACGGGTCATCAGCCCGGCCAGAGAACAAAGCAAAAAGAGAGCGCCGAGCAACAAAAGACTGATTTGCAGAAAATCGGTGAAAAATACTTTGGAAATCGGAAAACGGAGCGCAAAATAGATGCCAATGACAAATGTCAGGGTCAAAACCGAAAAATACCTCCGGCCAAGAAAGGTATTTTTATGATGTGCAGACATGTCAGCGTCGCTCCTTTCCAATAAGTAAGAGTAAACATGAACAAAAAACAGGGATATATTTTGTTGAAAAAAGCAAACGGACGCCGGAAATTGTCGGATGAAAACCATAAAAAATGATGAAAAAACTTTGAAAAAAGCCTTGACAATTAAAAAACGATGTGCTAAAATATCCCGGTAAAGCAGAAGACATCCGCTTCTCCCCTTCGCGCAAAGCAAAAGGGCTTCCTAATTTGGGACATATTGAGACCTATTTCATAAAAACGGTTACAATACGAGCGGAGTGCCTTTGCATTCCGCTCTTTTTGTGTCAAAACGGAAACGGCGGAAGAATAAGGGACAGTTTGACTGCTCATTTAAGCTATATTTTTGGAGGTGTTTTGTTATAGCAAGGCAAGATTTGATGATTAACGAGGAAATCAGAGACAAAGAAGTCCGCTTGATCGGGCCGGATGGCGAGCAGCTTGGTATCGTGGATAACCGGACTGCACAGAACATGGCGGAGGAAAAAAATCTGGATCTGGTGAAAATCGCACCTCAGGCAAAGCCGCCCGTGTGCAAAATCATGGATTATGGAAAGCATAAGTTTGAGCTTGCAAAACGGGAAAAAGAGAACCGAAAGAATCAAAAGGTCATTGCCCTGAAAGAGGTTCGGCTTACTCCCAATATTGATGACCACGACTTTAACACCAAGCTCAACCAGGCCATTAAATTTTTAAAGGCCGGTGACAAGGTAAAGGTCTCGGTTCGTTTCCGCGGACGTGAGATTACCCACAGCTCTTTGGGACGCGATCTTTTGAACCGTTTCAAAGAAGGCGTCGGAGAGGTCGGCGGTGCGGACAAGGACATCAAGATGGAAGGCCGCAGCATGGCTATGATAGTATCACCCAAAAAGGCTTAATGGAACTTAATCAGATGGAAGGAGAGAAATACTATGCCTAAAATCAAGACACACAGAGGCGCGGCAAAGCGTTTTGGCATCACCAAAAACGGTAAGGTGAAGAGAAGCAAGGCGTTTCGGAGCCACATTTTAAACAAGAAGACCACAAAGAGAAAAAGACATTTGAGAAAAGGCGGATATCTTTCCGCTGCCAATGAGGCAACGATCAAGAGTATGATGCCTTACAAATAAGCCATACGGCTTTGGCTTTGAAAACGTGATTTGAGAAAGGAGCTTTTAACATGGCAAGAGTAAAGGGCGCTATGAGAACCCGCGCCAGACATAAGAAAATTTTAAAGCTTGCAAAAGGTTACAGAGGTGCAAAAAGCAAGCTCTATAAGACTGCTAACCAAGCGGTAATGAAGTCTTTGGTATACGCTTACAGAGACAGAAAAGCAAAGAAGAGAGAATTCAGACAGCTCTGGATTGCCCGCATCAATGCGGCAACCCGTGCCAACGGCATGAGCTACAGCAAGTTTATGAACGGTCTGAAACAGAAGGGCATCGAGATCAACAGAAAGATGCTCTCCGAGATCGCTATTTCTGATCCGGAGGCTTTTAAGAAGCTGGTCGATCAGGTTCGCTAATTCGGCGTTGGAGTGAAATTCTTCAGTCGTCAAAACGGTTGTTTTGGCACTGGAGAATTTCTTTCTGCGTAGCCGAAAGGGAGCAATCTAAGCTCGCCTGAAAAGGCAAAATTTTGGCATCTTTTGGCTTGTCATCTTTGCAAGGCGCCGAGCCTTGCTGCATCTTCCGCACCAAAATCTGCTCAAAATTGAATCCTTTTCAGGTCGTAGAATTTTGAGAGAGCGGATTTTTGGTTGCGCAAGGCAAAAACGCAGGTAATCCTAACGGATTGCCGAGTATTGGGCGCAGCGAAAGCGGAAATCCGCCTCCCGGAATCGGAGTTTAGATTACTCCCTTTCGGCTAGACACACGGAAACAAAACCATATTGTCAATCTCCGTGCGCCTGAGAACAAAGACAGAATTTAAGAAAAATACAGAGTAGGCATTCATGCGTTAGTCACGGCCTGTGACTGGCAGTGCCGGCTATACAGGGAGTTGATAGCCGGACGAAGTACGAAACGTCGCGATATGGATGCCGCATCCCGCTGTTAGACAGATAATGATACCTCTTTGACTGTACTAGCAGTGAATATAAGGAGGTATTTTATATGCAAGAAAGTTTTGACCGTTTTTTGGATTCCGAAAAGCTGCGGCTGAAGGATTTGCTTGATCCGCTGAGCCGGTTGTTTGCCTGCCTGTCCCATATGTGGATCAGCCTTGCGGTGGTTGCCGTCGTGTTTGCCGCCCTTGCGTGGTATCACGTGTTACATAGCGGCAGAAGCTTTCGCCGGCAGGTGCGCTCGCCCAGAGTGCTGGCAACTTGCGCGCTGATGATGGCGGTTAATATCATCCTGGGGTACTTTTCCATACGTCTCAGCGCTTATCTGCGCATTGGATTCAGCTTTGTGACCCAGCCGATTGTTGCTATGCTGTTTGGCCCTCTTACGGCCTGTATGACAGCAATGCTACAGGACACCATCTCTATGGTACTAAACCCCACGGGCGCCTATCTTCCGGCCTACACTTTGTCGGTCGGCATCAGCGGTATGCTCTACGGGATGGTTTTATATCAAAAAAAGGTCACCTTTTGGCGCGTTTTTTGCGCAAAGCTGCTGGTGATTCTGGTCGGGAATATTTTGCTCAATTCCATTGCGCTGGCGCCGACTGCCGGGAGCGGTTTTATCGGCATTCTGCCGGCCAGAATTTTAAAGAATCTGTTGCTCCTTCCAGTGCAGTCTGTGGTGTGCTACGTACTTTTAAAGTTCATAGAGCGGCGCGGAATTGCAAAAAAATTGTAATGTGAGGTAGAGAAGGTGGCGTAATGATTACCATTTGCAGCCGTGATAATAAAATGCTGAAGCTGGCACGTTCACTTCAGAAAAAGAAAAACCGCTATGCGGAGGGGCTGTACTTTGCGGAGGGTGTCCGTATTGTAGGCGAGGCGCTCCGGGATGCGAAAAAGCAGATCCGTGCCGTGCTGATCGCGGAGGAATTTGCAAAAAAACACGAAGATTTCGTAAAAAAGATTGACATTGATGATAAGTTGGTATACACTGTCAAGGATCATCTTTTTGCAGGCATTTGTGATACCGAAACGCCGCAGGGTGTGGGTGTGCTTTTAAAAATGCCGCAAAATCAGGCTGATTTTGCAGAAAAGGAATCGTTTATTTTAGCGTTGGACGGCGTGTCGGAACCCGGAAATTTGGGGACAATGATTCGTACGGCCGAGGCGGCCGGCGTTGATTGCGTGTGGCTGCTGTGCGGCTGCGCCGATCTGTATCATCCGAAGGTAGTGCGCGCCACCATGGGCTCGGTGTTTCGCGTCAGCTGCAAAACCGGGGTGGAAAAAGCTGCGCTTTTTGATTATCAAAAGCAGGGCTTTTTTGTGACGGCCACAGCGCTTGACAATGCGGTTCCGCTCGGTGCGGCAACGCGGACAGAAAAACAGATTTTAGTCATTGGCAGTGAGGCGGCCGGCGTATCGGAGGAGATACTGTCCCGTGCCGATCAAAGGGTTCGGATTCCGATGCAGGGCAAGGTGGAATCTTTAAATGCGGCGGTTGCTGCCGGAATTGCCATGTACCAAATCAGACACAATACGATTTAATACATTGAAGATACAGCAAAAAGGATCAGAGTTTGTTTTCGGCAGACAAAGCAGGGCGGACGCCTTGCGGGGCAGACCCAGGAAAGGGAGACGGTTGCGGTGCAGGATGAAAAACAGCTGCTTTATCGGATTTGGCTCAACGCATGCTGCGATCATGAGCCCATGCAGGTAAAGCGCCTTTTGGATACCATCGGCACACCGGAGGAGATTTACCGTGCGGACTTGTTTCGGTCTCCGCATGCCGGGAAATTAAAGCTGGGTCAGCGGATTCGTCTCAGCACAAAGCTGGACAGTGCCAAACGCATATTGGAACAGTGCGAGAAAAGCGGAATCCGTGTTTTGTCCATCGATGATCCGGACTATCCGGCATGCTTAAAAGAGGTGTATGCACCGCCGCAGATTTTATATGTTCTCGGCAAGATGCCGGACTTTAATCAAATGCTGGGTGTTGCCGTAGTCGGAACGCGCAGAGGAACCGGCGAAGGGGAACGCTTTGCCGGAATTTTAGGTCATGACCTGGCCGCAAACGGCGTTTTGGTGATCAGCGGTATGGCAAAGGGAATGGACGCAGCCGCCCATTGGGGCGCGCTGGAGGCAGGCGGAAATACCGTTGCGGTGCTTGCCGGCGGCGTGGACGTCATTTATCCGAAAGAAAATGCAGAGCTTTATACGCATATCAAGACCCACGGATGCATTGTTTCGGAGCGGCCGCCCGGCCAGGTGGGAAAGCCGTACTATTACCGCCAGCGTAACCGCATCATCGTCGGTCTCAGCGCCGGCGTTGCCGTTGTAGAAGGCGAGAGGGAGAGCGGTACCTCGATGACGGCGCGGCTTGCGCAGGAAAATAACCGTGATATCTTTGCGGTGCCGGGCAATCCGCTCAATCCCATGTCGCACTTGCCCAATGATTTGATTGCGGACGGCTGCAAGCCCCTGACCGATGCCATGGATATCGTAGAGGAATATCTTTCTCTCTATCCGGAAAAACTGGCATACGGGGCTGCGCAGAAGAAAAAGCCGGTCATTGGCGGCATCAAAAAGAATCAAAAGCCGGTAAGCTGGGCAAAACCGAGAGAGAATCAAAAACAGCCGCCGCCCAAAGAAAAGGCGTTATCGGCCGAAGATCTGGAACAGTGGATGAACGCACATTCCGTCCAGGAAGAAGAGAAGAACATTCTGCGCTTTCTGTTCCAAAAGGGCGGCATGGCAGAATATGATGAAATCGCAGATTTTTGCCGGATAGATTCCGGCATACTGAGCAGTATGCTGATTATATTACAGATGAAAAAGGCTGTGATCCCCCATGCGGGCGGACAGTATCAGCTTGGAATTACAGGACATATCGGGGACAGCACCCGTATGCCAAATGGATAGGGAAAGTTGGGAGGATGATGAAATGGCCGAGAAAAAGGCTGTAAAAACCCAAACCAAAAAGAAAAAACTGGTGATTGTGGAGTCCCCGACCAAGGTGGATTCCGTGAAAAAATATCTGGGAAGCGGATATGTCATCGAGGCAACGATGGGACATGTGCGTGACCTTCCCAAAAGTCAGCTGGGTGTCGATATCGCCCATGACTTTGAACCCAAATATATCACGATACGCGGAAAGGGCGACCTGATTGCAAAGCTGAAGAAAAAGGCAAAGAATGCCGATCAGGTTTTGCTCGCAACGGACCCTGACCGCGAGGGTGAGGCCATTTCCTGGCATTTGGCCAATGTGCTCGGCATTGACCCGTCCAAGGATTGCAGAATCACCTTTAATGAGGTGACGCGTGACGTGGTGAAAGAGGCGGTCAAAGAGGCGCGCCCCATTGATATGGATCTTGTCGATGCGCAGCAGACCAGACGTGTTTTGGATCGTATTGTGGGATACCAGATCAGTCCGCTTTTGTGGAAAAAGGTGAAAAAAGGGCTCAGCGCTGGCCGTGTGCAGTCGGTCGTGGTGCGGATGATTGTAGACCGTGAACGCGAGATTGAGGCGTTTGACCCGGAAGAATATTGGACGATTTCGCTAAAGCTGACCAACGATAAGGGAAAGCTGCCCTTTATCGCAAAGTTTTACGGGACGGCAGACGGCAAAAAGCTGCCGCTTGTCGATGAGGCGGCCGCCGAGGCGGTTACAAAAGCGCTGAAAGCGGCGGAATATCGGGTCGGCAAGGTGCTGCGCAAGGAGACCAAGCGCCGCAGCGCACCGCCGTTTACCACGAGTACCCTGCAGCAGGAGGCCTCCCGAAAACTGAACTTTACCTCAAGACGTACCATGATTGCGGCGCAGCAGCTATATGAAATGGGTTACATTACCTATATGAGAACCGACTCGCTGCGGATTTCGCCGGTGGCGCAGCAGGAGGCCAGAGGATATATCGAGAAACAGTACGGCGCGGCGTTTGTGCCGAAATCGCCCAAGCAGTATAAGGCGAAAAAGAGCGCCCAGGACGCGCATGAGGCGATCCGCCCGACGGTATGTGCCAATACGCCGGAAAAATTTAAGGAAAAGCTAAAGCCGGATTTATATAAGCTTTACCGCCTGATCTGGCTGCGCTTTATGGCAAGCCAGATGTCGGACGCGGTGCTGGATTCGGTTGCGGTGGATATCTATGCGGACACTTATCTGGTACGCGCCAACGGCTCGGAAATCAAATTCCCCGGCTTTATGACTCTGTATGTGGAGGGAAAAGACGAGGAAGAGGAAAAGGCGAAGAAGATCCCGACCCTGACGGAGGGACAGACGCTTTTGCTCAAAGAGATCGAGCCGGAACAGCACTTTACACAGCCGCCGGCACGCTATACCGAGGCATCGCTGGTCAAGGCAATGGAGGAGGACGGCATCGGACGGCCGAGTACCTACGCGCCGACGCTTGCGACGATTACCTCAGCCAGAGGTTATGTGGCAAGGGACGGCAAGAGCCTTTATCCGACCGAGCTTGGGTATATCGTTACAGATTTAATGAAGGAAAACTTTAAGGATATCGTGGATATCGAGTTTACCGCAAATATGGAAGATAAGATCGAGACGGTCGCAGACGGCAAGACCGGCTGGAAGGATATCATCCGTGACTTTTACGGCCCGTTTTCGCACGCGCTGGAAGAGGCGGAGGAGAAAATCGGCAATATTGAAATCAAGGATGAGGTGTCGGACGTTCCCTGTGAAAAGTGCGGACGGATGATGGTTTATAAGCAAGGCCGGTTCGGAAAGTTTTTGGCATGTCCGGGATTCCCGGAGTGCCGAAACACCAAGGCAATCACCAAGGAACTGGATGTTCCCTGCCCGAAATGCGGCGGCAAGGTGATCGTGAGAAAATCGAAAAAGGGCGCGACCTTTTATACCTGTGACCGCAGCCCGGAATGTGACTTTATCTCCTGGGACGAGCCGACCGCCGAAAAATGTCCGCAGTGCGGCGGCACATTGATGAAGGTACGGGCGTTCAAACGCCGCGGCCCGGTTTCGTATAAGTGCTTTAACGAGGAATGCGGCTATGTCAGAAAGCCTGCGGCAAAGAAAAAAACGGAGAAGAAATCCTAACATGCGGGATGCAGGTTACCTGCATCCCGTTTTACGTAGGACGGAAAGGGTGAACAGTCAGTATGAAACTTAATATTATCGGGGCCGGGCTGGCCGGCTGCGAGGCCGCATGGCAGGCGGCACAGCAGGGCGTCAAGGTCACACTGTATGAAATGAAGCCGGAAAAATCCTCTCCGGCGCATAAGAGCAGTCAGTTTGCAGAACTGGTGTGCAGCAACTCTCTGCGCGCGGACGGCATCCATAACGCCGTCGGCCTGTTAAAGGAGGAGATGCGGCGTCTGGATTCACTGATTTTATCCTGCGCCGATCAAACCCGTGTCCCGGCCGGGGGTGCGCTGGCGGTGGATCGCGAGGGTTTTTCTGCTCTGGTGACAGAAAAAATCACGAGCCATCCCAATATCGAGGTGCGCCATGAAGAGGTAAAGACCGTTGACACAGCGCAGACTACCGTGATTGCGGCAGGGCCGCTGGTATCCGATGCGCTGGCGGAGACGATCCGCTCGCTGACCGGGTCTTGTTATCTTCACTTTTTTGACGCGGCGGCGCCGATTGTCAGCTTTGAGAGCATTAACATGGAAAAGGCGTTTCGCGCTGCCCGTTACGGAAAAGGCGGCGATGACTATATCAACTGCCCGATGAATCGGGAAGAATACCTTGCGTTTTACCGCGCCCTGATTTCCGCCGAGGCGGCACAGGTGCATGAGGGTGTGGAGAATCCCAAGGTCTTTGAGGGATGTATGCCCATCGAAATCATGGCAAGCCGCGGCGAGGACACCATGCGGTTCGGCCCCTTAAAGCCGGTCGGACTGACCAATCCGCACGATCAGTCCCGTCCCTATGCGGTGGTGCAGCTGCGCCAGGATAACGCGGCCGGCAGCATGTATAACATCGTGGGGTTTCAGACGCACCTTAAGTTCCCGGAGCAAAAGAGAGTGTTTTCGATGATTCCGGGACTGGAACACGCCGAGTTTTACCGCTACGGTGTGATGCACCGCAATACCTACTTAAACGCGCCGGGACTGCTAAACGCCAACTATCAGATGAAAACGCAGTCAAAGATTTTCTTTGCCGGTCAGATTACCGGGGTGGAGGGCTATGTGGAATCGGCAGCATCCGGCCTGATTGCAGGTCTGTCTGCGGCATCAGCGCTGCTGCAAAAGAAGATGCCGCATTTTGACGCAAAGACGGCAATCGGTGCGCTTGGCGCCTATATCAGCAACGAGAGCGTCACCAATTTTCAGCCGATGAATGTCAACTTTGGCATTATGGAGGCACTGCCGGAGCGAATCCGGGACAAAAGGGAGCGTGCGGAGGCAATTGCTGCACGAAGTCTTGCCCAGATTCAATCCTATCTGGATGCAAAATGACGAAATTTGTAAGAATCTGCTGCGTTTGATTGACAATCGAAGAGAATCTGGTATAATCTTTGATAAGGGGGGAGCGCGATGACACGGGAAAAGAGCAAGCGGAAACAGGACATCGTTCTTTTAAATGTTCTGTTTTGTATGCTGGTTATCTTTATCCATTGCTCCTCTGAAATCATCACACAGATGGATCACGGCAGGACGGCCTACCAGGCCGTGCGGATTTTGTCGCGTCTGTCCGGCTTTGTGGTACAGGGCTTTTTGCTGCTTTCCGGCGTCAAGCTGTTTTTAAAGCCGGAGGTGCATTACGGAAGATTTTACCTCTCCAGACTGTTTTATGTGGTGCTGCCCTACGTGTTCTGGGTGACGGTTTACTATTTGTATTTTTGTTACCGCGGCATAATGGGGTTTTCCTGGTATGACTTGGGTCAGTACCTCCTTTGGGGTAATCTTTCGGCACAGTTTTACTTTGTCGTCCTCATCGTTCAGTTTTACATTTTAGCGCCTCTTTGGAGGCTGATTTACCGGCGCGTCAGTCCAACGGTGCTTCTGCTGGTTACGCTGATGATCAGCGGAATCTGTTCCTCCGGGCTGACGGATATTGCAAAGCTGTTGCTGCCCGGACGGGAGATCGCGCATCTGGATGTGTTGTTTTTACGGTATTTGTTTTACTGGACGGCAGGCTGTGTGATCGGCATGCATTATCAGGAATTTCAGCGTGCGCTTCGGCAGCATTGGCTGGGGCTGACGATTTTATATCTTCTGACGGCATTTTTTAACGCCGGTGTTGCGGCGCTGGCATCATCAGAGCTGCCGGCCTGGCTGATGGATCAGATCCATATGCTGTACTGCATCAGCGCGATTTTGTTCTTTTATATGCTGGCACAGCTTTTGACCGACGGCGGAAGAATCACATTAAAGCCGCTGTCCGCGCTGGATCGTGCAACCTACGATATCTATCTGGTGCACTGCCTGGTGATTTTTATCGCCAACGAATGGATGTATCGGATGAAAATTACGGATCTGATGACAAGATATGCATACCGTGCGCTGATCGCATATGCAGGCAGCATCTTACTGTGCCTTCTGTGGCAGGCGGTCAAACGGCGGACAGGCCGTCTGATGGCAAAATCATAATATTTGTTCACTGCGCTTTGCAGCGTTTCATATTATCATAAGGAGTGAAGAAATTATGCTTACACTGGACAAGGTTTATCATGCTTCTTTTGTGTTAAAAGAGGTGCTTCGGCCCACTGCGCTCATTAAGTCTCCCGGACTTTGCAGCGGAACCAATCTCTATCTCAAACCGGAAAATCTGCAGGTGACCGGCTCGTTTAAGGTGCGCGGCGCTTACTATAAGATTTCCCAGCTTGCAGAGGAAGAAAAGGAAAAAGGCGTCATTGCCTGCTCCGCCGGGAACCATGCGCAGGGCGTGGCGCTTGCGGCGGCAAGAAGCGGCATCAAATCGCTGATTTGTATTCCGGACGGCGCACCGATTTCAAAGGTTGAGGCAACCAAGAGCTACGGCGCGGAGGTTTGTCTGGTAGAGGGCGCTTATGATGACGCCTACGAAAAGGCGGTCTCGCTGGTTGAAGAGACCGGCGCCACCTTTATTCACCCGTTTGATGACGAACAGGTCATTGCCGGTCAGGGTACCATCGGACTGGAAATTTTAGAGCAGCTGCCGGAGGTGGACGCGGTCATTGTGCCGGTCGGCGGCGGCGGTCTGATCAGCGGTGTGGCGTTTGCGCTGAAATCCTTAAAGCCGGAAATCAAGATTTACGGCGTGCAGTCGGTCGGGGCGCCCTCGATGCAGAAGGCAATCCACGATCAGAAGATTGAGACGCTGCCGACTGTAAAGACCATTGCGGACGGTATCGCCGTAAAGCGACCCGGTGATCTTACGTATGAAATGGTACAAAAGTATGTCGATGAAATCGTAACCGTGACCGATGACGAGGTTTCAACGGCGATTCTGGAACTGATTGAGCAGCAAAAGATGATTGCGGAGGGCGCCGGCGCCGTATCCGTTGCGGCGGCTATGTTCCACAAGGTTCCGATTGAAGGAAAGAATGTGGTTTGTCTGGTCTCCGGCGGTAATATTGACGTGACGATTTTGTCCCGTGTGATTGACCGCGGCTTGCGTAAAGCCGGACGGCTGGCAGAACTGATGATTGAACTGGTGGACAAGCCCGGACAGCTGCTTGGCGTATCGCAGATTATTTCGCGGCTTGGCGGTAACGTGGTGTCGGTATTCCATTCCCGTGCAGACGTGGATTTGGACATCAATGCTTGCGTACTGCGGATCTCGATGGAAACGAGAAATCAGGAGCATTTGGATGAAATCATCGCAGAGCTGACAAAACAGGGCTATCATATTATCAATGCAAAATAGACAGGAGGAAGAATAATGAAAAAAATACACACAAACCATGCACCGGAGGCAATCGGCCCGTATTCACAGGCGGTGATTGCCGGCGGAATGCTCTATACTTCCGGTCAGATTGCCATCAATCCGGCAACCGGTGAGGTGGAGGCAACGGATATCCAGGGTCAGACCGAGCAGATTATGAAGAATCTGGGCGCGATTTTGATCGAAGCCGGGAGCGATTTTAAAAAAGCGGTAAAGACAACTTGTTTTTTGGCGGATATGGGCGATTTTGCAGCATTTAACGACATTTATGGACAATATTTTACCGAAAAGCCGGCACGCTCCTGCGTGGCGGTAAAGACGCTGCCGAAGGGCGTACTGGCAGAGGTAGAAGTGATCGCGGAGGTTTAACCTGTGCAATAGCAAACTGTGCAAACAGGAGGGGGTCTTATGCCAAACGGGAAAAAGTATACCGTAAAACAGGGCAGGGATAAGATGACGGCGGTCTGGTTTTTTGCCGTGCTGACGGCGGTGCTGACCTATATGGTGATGCGTAACGTCAAGATGTACGGAGACGATTACTTTTACGCAACGTTTACCCAAAACGGGTGGAGCGGATATCTTTCGGCCAACCGGGATCACTATCTGCTCTCCAACGGCCGTGCCATGGTACATGCCCTGGATGCGGTCGGTCTGATGCTGCCGCCTGCGGTTTGGCAGGTTTTTAACGCACTTCTGCTGGGAAGTATCGTTTTTTTAGGGGTGCGGCTGGCTTGTTCCGACCGTTTCGGCTGCGGATTTTTTGAGGGGTTTTGCGGTGCCGCGGTTCTTACCTCGGTCATTTTGTATATGAATATCCGTTTAACCAATCAAAGCGTGTACTGGCAGACGGGATCCTGGAATTATGTGTTTCCCTTTGTGCTTTTGCTGATTTGCTGGTGTCTTTTATCCCGGCGCCGTGCCGGAAAGGGAAACGCGGTGCTTCTGTCGCTGACGGCGCTGCTGTCGGCGGCAACCACAGAACAAAATGCCATGATGACAATCGGTATTTTTGTTTTGTACCTTCTGGATCAAAAGCTGGTGCGAAAGGAAAAGGCGGATTGGGCGGTTCTGACTGCGCTTATTTTTGCGTTCATCGGCGCGGCGACAGTTTTGGCTGCGCCGTCTCAGTGGAGCCGTTATGCGGACGAACAGCAAAAATTGACCGAGATGACAACGCCGCAGCTGATCCTGTTTAACGGAAAACAGATATTCAGTGACCTTTTTGTCAGCGATTATATGCGACCCTATCAGCTGATGTTTCTCGCATCAATTGTAATTTTTGTTGTTTCGGTGTCGAGAGGCATGCGGCTTGGGTGGAACATATTTTTCAAATTCTACGCGCTTTGCGGCATCCTTGTGATGGGGATAGTGCTTTGGGCATCCTATTTGGACGCACCTAATCTGCGTCCTTATCTGCTCCCGATCGGAATCATGGCGTTTTATGAGCTTGTAGGGGCGATCCTGCTGTTTTGGTATTTGCTGCTCCGCCGCCCGGACGGATATCTGGTGCCGCTGACAGCGATTGTGCTTGCCGCAGGATCTCAGGGAATGATGCTGATCTCGCCGATGCTCGGCCCCAGAACTGTGCTTTGTGCGATTTTTCTGATCGGGATTGTTGCCGCCTACGTTGTGATGCGGTTTTTGCCGCTGAAAAAGGGAAAAAGCGAGACCAAGGTGTTGCTTGCAATGCTTTCCCTGGTGATGCTGGCGCATGCCTTTTTGGTATTTTTACCAACGGTGCAGGGATACCAGGCCAATGCGCCGATCGACGCTCAAAACCGCGCGCAGATTCAGGCGTTTTTGGAAAGCGGCGGCGATACGCTGATCCAGTACAAAATGAAGGATGACGACTACGGATGGTCGTTTCCTTATGTCAGCACGTATCATCAAAATTGGTACAAGCGCTATTATAAGCTCCCCTTTGATTTAGAGATCAGGTGGGAGGAGACAAAATAATGAAGCGGTGGCTACGGCCACCGCTTTTTCATCTATCCCCAACGGACTTTTCCCCACGATCGGGAAAACGACAAAAGAGACCGATTTTATGCAAAATACGCTGTGGAAAACCTTGTGGATTGTGTGTGTTGTAATGGGACTGTAACGGTTTTGCAATTAAATTGCGGAAAAAATTTCTGCCAGGATACGGGTGACTTTTTGAAAGAACTGTGGTATACTAAAATTAAGATATGCCGAAAAACAGGAAAAATGCAGCGGCAAAAACACACGGCGAAAGGGGGAATCCGCATGGAAGAGAAGGCCTATCTTGCGATTGATTTAAAATCGTTTTATGCCTCGGTCGAATGTATGGAGCGGGGTCTGGATCCCTTAGATACGCACCTGGTTGTGGCGGATCAGAGCCGGACGGAAAAGACCATTTGTCTTGCGGTTTCTCCCTCGTTAAAGGCGTATGGGATTGCCGGCCGCGCCCGGTTGTTTGAGGTGGTGCAAAGGGTCAAGGCGGTCAATGAAAAGCGGCGGCAGGCGGCAAAGGGACGAAGGCTTTTGGGTGAGTCTTATTCTGCCAAAGAACTGGCGGCGTCGCCCGATCTGGCGCTTCAGTATTTGATTGCACCGCCGCGCATGGCGTATTATATGGAATACAGTACCAGAATTTATCAGATTTATTTAAAATATGTGGCGCCGGAGGATATGCATGTTTATTCGATTGACGAGGTGTTTATGGATGTGACGCCTTATCTTGAGACCTATCAAATGACGGCGCGGCAGCTGGCGTCGGTGATTTTGCAGGATGTTTTGGACAGCACCGGCATCACGGCGACGGCCGGGATTGGCACCAATCTGTATCTTTGCAAGGTTGCCATGGATATCGTTGCCAAAAAGATAGCGCCGGATCGAAACGGGGCGCGGATTGCCGAGCTTGACGAGATGCGCTATCGGGAGCTTTTGTGGACGCATCGGCCGCTGACGGATTTTTGGCGGGTGGGCAGCGGATATGCCAAAAAGCTGGAGGCAAACGGCCTTTACACCATGGGCGATATCGCGCGGTGCTCCATCGGGAAACCCTATCAAACAAACAATGAGGATTTGCTCTACCGCCTGTTTGGCGTAAATGCGGAACTTTTGATTGACCATGCCTGGGGCTGGGAGCCATGTACGATCGATGCCATCAAGGCGTACCGCCCGGAAAACTTTAGTATGAGCAACGGACAGGTGCTGTCCTGCCCCTATTGTTTTGAAAAGGCCAAGCTGGTGCTGCGTGAGATGCTGGAGGCGGCCACGCTGGAACTGGTGGATCAGGGACGGCTTACCGATCAGGTGGTTCTGACAGTCGGCTATGACGTTGAAAATTTGGGAAAACCGTATGCCAAGGGAATAAACACAGAGGAAATCAAAACAGATCGGTATGGCAGAAAGGTGCCAAAACCGGCGCACGGCACGGCAAACTTAAAGGAAAAGACGGCATCGGCAAGACAAATTACCGAGGCAGTGATTGCTCTGTATGATAAGATTGTCAATCCGTCGTTTTCGATTCGGCGGCTGAATATCTCGCTGAACCATTTGACGGATGAGCGCGACAGCACGAAAATTAAAGAACCGCAGCAGCTGAGCCTTTTTGTGGATTATGAGGCAGAGCGCGCCCGTGCAGAGGAAGAACAAAAACGGCTCAACCGTGAAAAGCAGATGCAAAAGGCGATGATTGCCATCAAAAAAAGATATGGCAAAAACGCGGTATTAAAGGGGTTGAATTTACAGGAGGGCGCCACAGGAAGAAACCGCAACAATCAGATCGGAGGGCATAAGGCATGAATCCTTACGAAGATATTATGCATCTGCCGCATCCGATCTCCCAAAAGCATCCGCAAATGTCGATGCATGCACGCGCGGCGCAGTTTGGCTCCTTTGCGGCGCTCCACGGCCACGAGGAGGCCATTGCGGAGACCGGGCGGCTGACGGATCAAAAAATCGAATTGGACGGTGATGAGCGGGAAAAGCTGGATCAAAAGCTTTTGCAGCTTTGTGAGCTGCTGGAGGAAGAAGAAAATGCCGATATTCGGCTGACCCACTTTATCCCCGATGAAAAAAAGACAGGCGGACGCTATCAAACGGAGCGTGTGACGGTGCGAAAGGTGGATTTTGATACAAAATCCTTTCTTTTGACCGAAAACCGCAGTATTTTGGTGTGCAACATTTATGATTTTATCATTTTAAAAGAAGAATCCGATCAGGAGCGTTAGTCCCCGATCGGATTCTTTTTATGATCATTTTTAGCCGAGCAGTGCGGCGCCGATGACACCGGCCTCACTCTTTAAGGTTGAAATTTCAATCGGAATGTCACTTGCGAGCTTCGCTTTCAGCGGATCCAGCAAAAGCGCACCGGCATTGCTGATGCCGCCGGTCAGCACGATCAGATCCGGGTCAAATACATAAATCAGACCCTGGATTCCGGCAGCCAAGTAGTCGGTATAGCGATCCAAAACCTTCTTCGCGGTTTCGCTGCCCTCCCGAATTGCCCGGAAGAACAGAACGCCGTCCATGCGGTCGCCGTTTTCGTGGTACATGGCATAAAGGCGGCTGCTCGGCGCCGAAAGCGCTGCGTCTTTGGCGTCATCGATCAGCGCCTTGGCAGAAGCGTATTGCTCCCAGCAGCCCTTTTGACCGCAGGGGCATGCCTTGCCGTGGATATCGATGCAAATGTGGCCGATCTCACCGGCGCTGCCGCGTCCCTCATAGATTTTGTGATTTAAGACAATGCCGCCGCCAACGCCGGTACCCAGAGAAATCATAAGCAGGCTCTCGCTCTTTTTACCGATGCCGCAGATGTTTTCCGCCAGCGCTGCACAGTTCGCGTCGTTGCTGACCGATACCGGAATGTTGAGGCGCTGCTCCATCTCTTTCTTTAAATCAGTCCGGCAAAACGGCAGGTTTACGGTGCTGACCAAGCCGCCGCGAATGGTGCCCGGTGTGCCGATGCCGACGCTGCTGACGCAGTGATCCTGCATCAGGCTGCGGCATTCCTGTTCAATCGCAGAAAGAATGGTATCAACGCTGTCTGCCACGGTCGGAATGCTCTTTTTGCAGATCAGTTTGTTGTCCTCATTCAAAACGCCGAATTTAATTTCGGTGCCGCCGATGTCAACGCCGATCCGCTCTTTGGCATAGGCCTCTTTATCACAGATCAATGTCACGTCCGGGTGTACTTTCAGCATGGAGGCAGGGTTCTCGGTAGAGATGCTGCTGTTGAGCAGCTCGCGGACCGCGTGGTGCTTGCTTGCGCCGGTGGCAAGCAGAACAATTTTGCGTGCCTTTAAAATGGTGCCGATGCCCATGGTGAGCGCCTTGGCCGGTACATCTTCAATGCGGTCAAAGAAACGGGCGTTTGCCTCGATGGTGTTTTCGGTCAGGTCGGTCAAATGGGTATAAGAATTCAGGCTTTCGTTCGGTTCGTTAAAGCCGATATGTCCGTTTTGGCCGATGCCGAGAATCTGTAAGTCAATGCCGCCGTTTTCTTCAATCAGATGCTCAAAGTCCGCACACTCTTTTTCGGTATCCTCACAGAGGCCGTTTAAAATGTGTGTGTTGGCCTTGTCGATATTGATCTTAGAGAACAGATTTTCGTTCATGAAATAGTGGTAGCTTTGCGGATTGTCGTCCGCGATGGGATAATATTCGTCCAGATTAAAGGAACGGATGGTTTGAAAATCAATGTCACCGCGGCGGTTCATCTCGGCCAAAACGCGGTACATGCCGATCGGCGTAGAACCGGTAGCCAGCCCCAGCACACTGTTTTTGTTCTGTTTGATTTGGTCTGCGACAAGCTCTGCGGCCGCTTTGGAAACCTCATCATAATTATTACATACGATTAACTTCATTGACGGATCCTCCTATCGTCACAAAAGGCGTAATTTCAGCACATTTTATCTGATTTTATGATAGCATGAGGAAGGCGGAAAGTATTTACACAATATGCCAAAAAATTTATATTATCGATGAAAAACCGCATTGTCAAAAGAGGAAAATCCGCGGTATATTTTTTCGATTTTCACTTATACTAAAAGCATGCTGATACGATATATGATTTACGGACTTTTAGGATGGAATATTGAGATTATCTGGACGGGCTTTACCTCGCTCGGAAGCGGCAGCCGCGACCTGGTCGGCCATACCTCGGTGTGGATGTTTTTTATTTACGGTGCGGCGGTTTTTTTGTTAGAGCCGGTGCATGCGTGGATCGGCGGTTTTCACTGGTTCTGGCGCGGCTGCATCTGGACGGTGCTGATCTTTGCGATTGAGTTTGTCAGCGGTATGCTGCTGAAAGCACTTGGCATTGAGGCGTGGCACTATACCGGGTGGTCCTCGGTATTGGGGGTAATCCGTCTTGACTACGCGCCGCTCTGGTTTGCGGTCGGACTGATTTTTGAGCGGATTCATCATTTGCTGCTGGCGTATCATGTCGGTGTAAAGTAATCGGGAGGAGAGATAAGAGAAAAATTATGGTTTGACGGCAAAATGGTACGCATAATCCTGCGGCATTGTCATTATACTTTAATAAAGACAAATGCAGGAGGGAAAGCAAATGATGATCCATGTTGTCAAAGAAGGAGAAACGATGGGGCAAATCGCAAATCAGTACGGGGTAAATCTTGATCATCTGCTGGCGGATAACGGATTGACGTTTTCAGAGCAGCCTGTCATCGGACAGGCAATCGTCATACAGATTCCGGAGCAGGTACATATTGTAAGGCCGGGAGAGAGCCTTTATGACATTGCAAGAGAATATCAGATGACGGTTTACGCGCTCTTTCGGAACAACTACCAGCTGCGCGGCAGAGCGGAGATCACGGCCGGTGAAGAGCTGGTGATTCGCTATCAAAACCAGGGCGCTGGCGGCGTTTTTGTGACCAACAGCTATGCATATCCGTATATTACCACCGAACTTTTGCGTGAGCAGCTGCCCTATTTGTCATATTTTACCCCGTTTACCTACGGTATCCGCGAGGACGGCGGCCTGGTTGATCTGGAGGACGCCGTTATGCTGGAGGTGACGGAGGAGTACGAGACCAAACCGCTGATGCATCTCTCGACCCTGACCGAGGAGGGCAGATTCAGCAATGAGCGCGCCAGCATGATATTTAACGACAGTCAAAAGCAGGAGGCGCTGATTGAAGAAATTCTGCGTGTTGTGCAGCAAAAGGGGTATCTTGGGGTGGATGTCGATTTTGAATTTATCTTTCCCGAAGAGCGCTATGACTATATCACCTTTTTGCAGAATCTGCGCCTGCGGCTCAATCCCCTGGGATATCCGCTGTTTTCCGCACTGGCGCCCAAGACCAGCGATATGCAGATGGGAATGCTCTATGAGGGGCATGACTATGCCGGCATCGGTGCGGCGGTAAACGGCATTTTGCTGATGACCTATGAGTGGGGCTACACCTACGGGCCGCCCATGGCGGTTGCGCCGATCGAAAATGTGCGCCGCGTGGTGGAATACGCGGTCACAAGGATCTCGCGCGATAAAATATTTATGGGTGTGCCGACCTACGGCTATGACTGGAAGCTGCCCTATGAATCCGGCAACCCCGGCGCGCCCTCCGTTTCGCCGGTCAAGGCGATCGATCTTGCAAGGCGGTACCGCGCCGATATTTTGTTTGACGAGACGGCAAAATCACCGTGGTTCCGCTATACGGACGAGAGCGGCACGCTGCACGAGGTCTGGTTTGAGGACGCAAGGAGCATTCAGGCAAAGCTGGAGCTCGCCAAAGGCTTTGGACTTCGCGGTATCGGCTATTGGAATGCCATGCGTGAGTTTCCGCAAAACTGGGTGGTGCTCAATCATGATTATCAAATCGATACCGACCCTGACTTTTTAAACGGTTCGGTTTAAACGGTTCGGTACATAAGCGGCGCCCAAAGACAAAAATCCGCGCTCTGCCGCCGGGGCGGATTGTATCAGTACATAAAATGCCTTTCCCGTGTTTGAAAAATGTCCTTTTTGGTGTTGTAAGTTTCAAATTTGTCCGTTGTGAGAACCGTCCGATTTTGTTATACTGAAACCATATTGAGAAATCGGAGGAAACGTAGCATGAAAAAGATTTTACGAAGAGCGCTGGTGGTTCTTGTCAGTCTTTCACTTTTGGCAGGAACGGTGCCGGCTTTTGTCTCTGCCGCGGCGGAGGACACGGTCATCTACGGATTATCAACAGAGTACCGCGAAAACCCGATCGGGATCGATGTGGCAAAGCCGATTTTCGGCTGGAAGATGCGATCGAGCATTCCGGGTCAAAAGCAGACGGCCTATCAGATCAGGGTTGCCGCGTCCGAGGCAAAGTGGGATGAGGGAACCTATGTTTGGGACAGCGGAAAGGTGACAAGTGACAAGTCTGTGGCAATTTCCTATGCCGGGGAGAGCCTGGCACCGGGAACGCGCTATTTCTGGAGGGTGTCCGTGTGGGATAAGGACGGCGCCGCATTGCAGTCGGAAATGGCGTATTTTGAGACGGGGCTTGCCACCGCTTATGATGCGGGCGGACATCCCACCGCGTCTGACTGGAGCGATGCGGAGTGGATCGGCGTCGGCACCGAGCCGCAGGAGACAAGCGGCATGACGGAGGAAACCAAGTTTACCATTGACCTTGATTTTCGGATTGCAAACGGTGCATTCGGCTTTTTATTCGGCGGCCTGGACGAACAAAACTTTTATATGTGGCAGGTCAATGCCGGCAGCAGCAAATTAAACGACGCGCCGACCGGGCCGCGGCTTCGTCCGCATCAGTGAAAAGAGGGCAAGGCGGCAACCATCGGCGATCAGCCGTATATCAATGCGGTGCTGACCGGCGGTGACGGCGAGTTTGGCGCACTCAATGTGGATGCGCATATGACGATTTCGGCCGACAACTGGTCGGTTACTACCACCATTTCCACCGAGAAGGAAAGTATGACCGACAAGCGCAGCCTGGACGGGTTAAAGCTTGGCAAAATCGGATTCCGCTGCTGGAGCGACGAAAAATGCTATGTTGATAATATTATCATCAAGAATGGCAGCGGCGAGGTATTATTTGACGAGAATTTTGAGAATATCAACCGGCAAAGCTTTGATTTCGGAACCAAAGCGGCCTGTGCAACGATGACGGACGGTCGGCTTTATTTAGATTCCAATGGCAAAAACCTGGTCGCTTTTAATCGGAGCAAACCGCTGATTTCGTATACAAACTTTACCGTTGATATGGACTTTACCATCGAAAACGCGGCCATGGGCATTGTGTTCGGTGCAACGGACGATAAAAACTTTTATATGTGGCAGGTGCATGCCGGCGGCGGCCCGACCAATGACGCACCGGATGGCCCCAGAATGCGTCCGCATCGGTGGCAGGCGGCAAAAGCGTCCGTTTTGGGCAGTCAGCCGTATGTAAACGATACCGTATACGGCGGCAAGAGCAACGCGGCAGGAATTTTGTCGCATATTCGCATCGTGGTGCGTGAGGCGGAAAACAGCCAGTCCAAAATTGAAACCTATTTACAGGATCTGTCGGCGGCAGACAGTGCGCTGACGCTGGTGGATACCCAGACAACGGACAGTGTTGCGCTGAATAAGCTGGGTTTTCGTGCAATCAATGACAGCAATGCCGAAAAGGCAGAGTCGTTTTATGCAGACAATTTGACCGTCACCGATCAGACGGGTAATATCATCTTTGCGGATGATTTTTCGGATGCAAGCAAAAATGTCTTTCCGAATACCACGGTTACCGACGGGAGACTTTATGTGGCAAAGGTCGGCCTGACGCTGCAAAGCGAGGGCGCGGTCGGTGCGCCGATGCTGCGCAAAACCTTTGATGTTGATGCGGACAAGACGGTGGCGTCTGCAAGACTGTATGCAACGGCGGCCGGTATTTATGATATGCGTATGAACGGACAGGCGGTATCGGACACCTATTTTAACCCCGGCAGCACACAGTACAATAAAACGCTGCTCTATCAGACGTATGACGTCACAAACCTGCTGAAAAAAGGGAAAAACGCCATGGGTGCAACCCTGGGGCACGGTTGGTATAATGCCTCCGGAAGAAATTACGGTGACAATTTAGGGCTTTATGCAAAATTGGTGGTAACTTATACGGACGGCACGGCCGACACGGTCGTGACGGACGGAAGCTGGCACTATTACGCCAAAGGGCCGGTGCTGAGCGACAGCTTTTTTGACGGCGAAAGCTATGACGCAAGCTGCGATCCGACCGGCTGGGATTTGCCGGGCTTTGATGACAGTGCATGGCTGCTGGCCGGAACCTATACCAGAGCGCAATTGGTTGGAACGCAAAACCAGAACAACAAAATCGGCGAGATTCTGGCGCAGAATTTTGAGCCGATTCGGGTGGTAAAAACCTTAAAGCCGGTCAAGGTGACCGAACCGGAAAAGGGCGTGTTTGTCTATGACTTCGGCCAGAACATTGCCGGGATTCCGAGAATCAAATTCCGGGGCAGCTGCGATACAACGGTGAAGCTGCGTTATGCCGAGATCTTAAACCGTGAAAACATGCAAGGAAACACTGGCGCAGCCGGAACGCTGTATACCGGTAATTTAAGAAATGCAAAATGCACGGATTACTATACCTTAAGGGGTGACGCGGACGGCGAGGTGTTTGAGCCGCGCTTTACCTACCACGGATTCCAGTACATGGAGATCACGGGACTTGATGAGGCCGTGCCGATTGAAGATGTTGAGGCGCTGGCGCTCTCAACGGATTTGGAGGAGACCGGTCAGTTTAGCTGCTCGGATGATCGGGTTAACCGGTTGTTCTCCAATGCGCGCTGGAGCCAGATCGATAACTTTATGAGCATTCCCACCGATTGTCCGCAGCGCGGCGAACGGTACGGATGGCTGGGTGACGCGCAGATTTTTGCACGCACGGCGGCCTATAACAGTAATATCTATGCCTTTTATAACAAGTACACCAAGGATATCCGCGACGGACAGCAGATGATTACGTCTGCGCTGCCGGGCGGTGCGGCGATGATCCCGGATGTTGCGCCCAGCTACAGCTATCACGTCTGGGATTTTCGTAAGACAAACGGCGAAGAGGTCGCAAACAACGGCTGGGGCGATGCCATCGTGATTATTCCGTGGCAGATGTACCTCCAATACGGTAATCCGCAAATCATTATCGAAAATTACAATACCATGCGGCGTTGGGTGAACTATCTGGTTCAAAATTCCGATAACTTTGTCCGTGCCAAGAGCTACTGGGGTGACTGGATGGTACCGGGAAAGATGTCCCCAAAGGGCGTGACGGATACCGCGTTTTGTTCTTATTCTGCAAGACTGTTGTCAAAGATGGCGCGTGTGGTAGGCAATGCGGCGGATGAAAAAACCTATGCCGATTATGCGGACAAGTTTAAAGAGGCGTGGAATCGGGAATTTGTGAATGCGGACGGCTCGACCAAATGTGATACACAGACCTCCTATGTGCTGGGACTGTATTTTGATCTCTTCCCGGAGGATTTGAGAGAGAGTGCCGCGGCACACCTGGAAAAGAATGTGCGCGAAAACGGATGGAGACTTTGTACCGGGTTCTTAGGCGGCAGCTATCTGACATCGGCACTTGCAGATAACGGCTATTCCGATACGGCGTATCGGCTGCTGCTGCAAACGGCACAGCCGTCCTGGCTCTACGCGGTGACGACCGGTGCGACCAGTATCTGGGAAAAGTGGGATGTCTTAAATATCAACGAGGACGGCTCCAGCAAGGTGTACGCAGAATCCATGAACCATTTTTCCTACGGTTCGATTGTGGAATGGCTGTATAAGGCGGTGGCCGGTATCGATCGGGATGACAATGCGCTTGCCTTTCAAAAATTTGTGTTAAAACCGACCTTCGGCGAGGGCTTGACCTCGGCACAGGCAAGCTATGAGAGCATGTACGGAACCATTGAGAGCGGATGGAACATCGAGGGAAGCACGCTCACCTACCGCGCGGCGGTTCCGGCGAACACGACAGCGACCCTGACCCTTCCTGCCGCGTTGCCGGGAAAATCGGTAACGGTGAACGGACAATCGGTAGAAAGTGCGGAAGGAATCAGCCGGACGGCAAGCGAAAACGGCAAGACGAGTTATGCGCTGGAAGCCGGAACCTACACCGTGGTACAGGAAATCGATCCGAGCCTTTACACCAAGAGTTACGTTTATATTGAAAACGCGGCCTATGACGCGGCGACCGGCAAGCTGAGCGCAACGGTTAAGGATTACGAAAAGGAGCTTACAGGCTGCAGCGTAATCTTAGCGGCATACGGCGACGAAAATCAGCTGCTGGACGTGGAGATCGTGCCGGCAAGCCTTACGGACGGTCAGGCTGCGGTCAGCCATGTGATGAAGAAAGACGGCGTAAAATCCTGCAAAATTATGGTGTGGGATTCGGCGGATCGGCTGACCCCGGTCACCGAAGAAAAGATCATTTCGGTATCGCAGTAGATTTTATAACGACAAAATCCCCCTCCGCCGGAGGGGGATTTTTGTGTGATCGGTTTTGCTTTTATTTGATTTTGTTTCCGCCGATGATGACATGAGACAGGTTGAGTTCATCGTCCACGGCGATAAAGTCAGCGTCATAGCCGGGGGCAAGCAAACCCTTATTTTTGATTCCGCAGAGCTGCGCCGGGGTGAGAGAAGCCATCCGAAAGGCGTCCTGTTTGGGGATCCCAAAGGAGATGGCGCGTTTCACGCAGTCAAAAAGCGGTGTAGTGCTGCCGGCCAGCGCGCCGTCCTGCGTCCGCGCAACACGGTCTTTTACCGTGATTTCCTGTCCGCCGAATTCATAATTCCCGTCCGGCATTCCGGTTGCCCGCATCGAGTCGCTGATCAGCAGCATGCGGTCGGCACCGAAAATCTTATACAGTCCCAAAACAACGCTGGGGTGTAAATGCAGTCCGTCCGAAATCACCTGCACATAGGCGTTTTTTGTAATGGCTGCGCCGATCGGGCCGGGAGAACGGTGGTGCAGCGGCGGCATCGCGTTAAAGGTGTGCGTGAGGCATACCGCGCCGGCATCCATGGCGGCAGCGGCGGTCTCATAGTCCGCTGCGGTGTGCCCCAGCGAGACAACGCTCTTGCAGCCGCGGATAAAGTCCATACTGCCGGGCAGCTCCGGCGCAATGGTGACAACGCAGATATGAGAAAGCGCGGAAAATTTCTCCAAATCGGGCGCTTTGATGTAACATTCGTTCTGGGCGCCCTTATAGCGCGGTGAGATGTACGGCCCTTCCATATGAAAGCCAAGCACCGCGGCGGCATCTTTAAAGTCGGGAAGCGGCGCATCCACCACGGCGCGGATCTCGTCCATCGAGACGGTCATGGTAGTGGGCAGCCATGATGTGGTTCCGTGTTCTGCCTGAAAGACGGACATCTCATGCAGATATTTCTGATCCATGGTGTCATAGCCCATACACCCGTGCGAATGCATGTCAAACAGGCCGGGATAAACGTCCGCACCGTCTAAATCAAATCCCGAAAGAGAGGTTTTTTCCAGTGCAACGATTTTTCCGTCCTCGGTGACAATGTCAAAGGCGCCGTTGTTTGCATTTTTGTATACCGTTTTCATCATAAGGCCCCGTTTCTGCTAAATTAGTTTTTTCAAAAAGTCTACGGCTTTGGCAATGTCTGCTGCCGGGTTTTCGCCGCACTCACGCTCAACGGTCAAAAATCCGTCATAGCCGACATCGCGCAGCGCCTGAAGGTAGGTTTCAAAATGAACATCGCCCTCGCCCAAGGGAACCTCTTCAAAAGACGGCTCCTGCTCTGCAAAGGTGTCGTGATCGATGACGCCGTAGATGACCTCAGGGTTACAGGGCGTCAGCTGTCTGCCGTCCTTTGCGTGGGTATGTACGATGTAGTCGCCAAGAATATGGACGGCTTCCACCGGATCCTGTCCATGTACCATCACCAGATTGGCCGGGTCAAAGTTCACCGCCACGCCGTGCGAGGACAGGCTGTCCAAAAAGCCCTTTAACACGCTTGCGACCTCCGGGCCGGTCTCTACCGCAAAATGAGAATGCATGTCATCGGCAAAACGGCTCAGCGTGTAGCAGGCCTCCTGCATGATCTTATACCGATCGTGATTGGGATCGCGCGGCACAACGCCGATATGCGTTGTCACGATGTCGCACTCCAAATCCTTGGCAAGCTCTAAAATGCGTTTGGATTTTTCAATCAATTGCGGATTTTTTTCGGGATGGATAAACCCTTGACCCAGGTCGCCGCAGATTGCCGAAAACACCAGACCGTTTGATTTTACAAAGTCTAACAGTTCACGGCGTTTTTCCTTTGTGAGATTTTCCGGAGCGTTTTCACCCGTTGTTGCATACATTTGCAGTCCGGCGGCGCCGAGCTCCGCCGCTTTTTTGATTGCGCTTTTTGTATCAATGCGGAACGAATCCGTCATAACCCCGATTTGAAACATAAAAGACACTTCCTTTCTTGACTTATTCTATCTTTGTTGTATAATAAAAGCAGAAAATTTGCAAGAATGTATTATGACTATTTTTAACACAATTATGCCTTGGAGGATTTTGTATGAAATACGAAAACCATATGCTGCAAAACGAGCCGCTGCCGTTCATCTTTCATTTTGATGTGGTTGAGGCAGAGTGCGGCGACTTTGGAAACTGGCACGAAAACCCGGAGTTTTTGTGTTTTGTAAACGGCAGCGGAAGCCTGCTCTATAACCGAAACAGCTACGAGGTTGCGGCAGGGGATCTGGCGATCATCAATCCCGATTGCTTTCACGCCGTTTCCGCGGCGGATCGGGTGGAATATTTTTGCCTGATTGTGGACGCGGACTTTTTCAGAGAAAACGGGATTCCGATTGATGCGATTTCCTATCGGCACTGCATACGGTCGGCAGACGTGGCGGCAGACTTTAAAAAAATTGCGGCGCTGTACAGTGAAAAGCCGCCGTATTACTGTGCCAAAATCCGTGCCGCGGTGCTGAAGCTGATGATCACATTGACTGAGCGCTATGCGGCAGAGCAGACCAAGCAGGAGGAGTTCCCCGAATCGATCAAAAAGGCGCTTTTATTTATCCGTGAAAACTACGCGCAGGATATTACGATTGACGATATCGTAAAGCATGTGGGCTTTTCCAGAGCGTATTTTTCCAGAGAGTTTAAAAGAAACACCGATGTTTCGATGATCACCTATTTAAACTATATTCGCTGCAGCCAGGCCAAGGCGCTTTTATGTAATAAGAATGTGACGGTCAGCGAGGCGGCCGCGCTTTGCGGATTTAAAAACCTGTCCTATTTTTCAAAAATCTATCAGCGTCTGATGGGTGCGCTGCCGTCGGACGACGGACGGCGGTTTCATGATCGGATGAAACGGCTGGAAAACAACATTGATGTCGGAACCTATATGCCGAAAGAACGGTTTACTTTGAAAAAAGGCGGTCAAGGGTGTCCTTGTGGTGCTTTGCAAGATAAGTGATGCAAAGCCCGGTAAACAACCCGGTCAGAATTGCCGCCGCCCACAAAAACGGAAGATAGGCAAAGACCGCCGCGGTTTTGGTAACCAGTGCGGCGACGGCAAGCTGCGCCGTATTATGGGTGATGGCGCCGACTGTGCTGACTGCCCAGATCGGCTTGACATGACACACAAAAAACAAGAGGAACTCAACGCCAAGACAGCAGAGACCGCCGGCAAGACTGTAAAGCATGGCGGCCGGATTCCCGGTCAGCGCCGTGCCGAGCAGAATGCGCGCCGTGACAATCAAAAAGGCGTCCTTGCCGCCAAGAAAGCAAAGGGCAAACAGGGTAATGATATTGGAAAGCCCCAGTTTGATGCCGGGAATCGGCAAAAGCGGCGGAAGCTGCATTTCCAGGATAAAGATGATGAGTGCAAAGGCGGTCAGTACGCCGTCCGATGCAAGACGTTTGATGGACATGAAAAACCCCTCCTTGGGTTCGGCTGCCGTGTTTGAGCTTGGTTAGTTTGTAACGATATCCGCGCCTCCGCCATTGTCTCCCGATATGCGGATGACTACGCGGTGGGGCAGACAGACGATCGGGACTGCGGCATTTTGTATACTGCCCTGGCGGACGCAAAGCTGATCAGGGCAGTTTGCAGATTGCATCCGAATGCTGCCGTGCGCGGCGAGGATGATGTTTTCCGCGCCGTTGTCACCGTAAACCGGGATTTCCTGCGGCGCGTCGATTTGAGAAAGGTCGACGGTTTGTACCAGGGTGCCGTCTTGATAAATTTCGGCGATCTGTGTCCCTTGTGTCCGATGCGTCATCCATAAAATCATGACGCCGCAGAGCAGAAAAAGTGCGGAAAATAACAAAATCCAGTGTTTGGTTTTCATAAAAATCATCCTTTTTTTCATTCGCCGGGGAATGCCCCGGACTGGACAAATTATCTATTTTATTTGCGGTGAGGATTGGACTTCTTAGAGAATCATAACGATTTTCGGAGATTTTGTCAATATTTTATCAGAAATGCTTGTTTTTTACCCATCGGATATGATATACTGTCCCTGTGAGTATGAAAACAAGGAAGTTATAATGCAGAAAGAGGGCGCAGATAGCATGAACTATACCATGCTGACGGACTTTTATGAGTTAACGATGGCGAACGGCTACCTGAAGGAAGGCATGGGAGAGAAGATCGCCTATTTTGACATGTATTTCAGACAGGCGCCGGACGGCGCAGGATTTGCGATCATGGCAGGGGTAGAGCAGCTGATTGCCTATCTTGAGAACTTAAAATTCACGGCGGAGGATATTGATTACCTTCGGGGAAAAGGCATTTTTGACGAGGCGTTTTTAAAATATCTGGAGGATTTTCGGTTCTCCTGTGATGTCTGGGCTGTGCCGGAGGGGACGCCGATTTTCCCGAACGAGCCGATCGTGACGGTGCGCGGCCCTCTGATTCAGGCGCAGTTTTTAGAGACCATGATTCTTTTGACCGTCAACCACCAGAGTCTGATTGCCACCAAGAGCAATCGAATCGTCCGCGCGGCCGGGGATATTCCCGTGATGGAGTTCGGCTCGCGCCGGGCGCAGGGCTATGACGGGGCGATTTACGGCGCGCGTGCGGCGTATATCGGCGGTGTGTGCGGCACGGCGTGTACGATCTCGGATCAGATGTTTCATGTGCCGGCACTCGGCACCATGGCGCACAGCTGGGTGCAGTCCTTTGATACGGAGCTGGACGCGTTTAAAGCTTACGCCAAGGCATATCCCGATAACTGCACCCTTTTGATCGATACCTACAATGTTTTAAAAAGCGGCTTGCCGAATGCGATCCGCACCTTTGATGAGGTGTTAAAGCCGCTCGGCATCAAAAACTGCGGCATTCGGATTGACAGCGGTGATATTACGTATCTTACCCGAAAATGCCGCAAAATATTGGATGATGCCGGCTGGGAGAGCGCCAAAATTGTGATTTCAAATTCTTTGGATGAATATATCATCCGCGATATTTTGCAGCAGGGCGCAAGGATCGATTCCTTTGGCGTGGGCGAGCGGCTGATTACCTCAAAATCCGAGCCGGTGTTCGGCGGCGTCTATAAATTGGTGGCAATTGAAGAGGACGGTGCGATTCAGCCGCGCATCAAAGTCAGTGAGAACGTGGCGAAGATCACCACACCGTATTTTAAAAAGGTGTACCGCCTCTATGCGAAGGACACACAGATGGCGATTGCCGATGTGCTTACCACCTACGATGAAGAGATTGACGATACCAAGCCGTATGAGATTTTTGACCCCAGAAACACCTGGAAGCGGAAAACCGTAACGGACTTTTGGGCGGAGCCTTTGCAGGTGCCGATTTTTAAAGACGGCGTTTGCGTTTATCAGTCCCCGACACTGGAAGAAATCCGCAGCTACGCAAAGGAAAAGCTTGCGACCATCTGGGACGAGGTAAAGCGGTTTGAAAACCCGCATGAATATTACGTGGATTTATCCCAAAAGCTTTGGGATATCCGCTATGCATTGCTGTCACAGTACAGCCGATAACACAGAGCAGATAAACTTTAATATAAATTGGCAAAAGAGAAAGGGTTGGTGTAGGCATGGATTGTACAGGTGAGACCTGTAACTTGGGCAGACTCGGCGTCATTGGCATGAAGGGCTGCGAGGAGATGGTGCAAAAAATCAACGCACATCTTCAGAAATTCAATCAGGAAGAGGGAAAGCAGACGGATTCGTTTTTGATTCCGGTCAGCTCGCCGCGGTTTGGTACCGGTGAGGCAAAGGCGCTGATTATGCATTCGATTCGTACCTATGATATGTATATCGTGATGGACGCGTTTAACTACGGCGTAACCTATAAGATGTACGGACAGGAACGGCCGATGAGCCCGGACGATCATTTTCAGGATGTGAAGCGTGTGATTTCGGCAATGGGCGGTAAGGCAAAGCGCATCACGGTGATTATGCCGATGCTCTACGAGGGACGGCAGCACAAAAGGGTTGCCAGAGAGTCGCTTGACTGTGCGCTGGCGCTGCAGGAGCTGGAAACGATGGGCGTTGATAACATCATCACATTTGATGCGCACGATCCGCGGGTTCAAAACTCCATTCCGCTGACCGGGTTTGAAAATGTCCATGCAACGTATCAGATGATTAAGGCGTGTCTGCGCTATGACGATCAGATTATTTTAAATAAAGACAATACCATGATCGTATCCCCCGATGAGGGTGCGGTCGGCCGCTGCATTTACTATTCCTCGGTGCTGGGGATGGATCTCGGTATGTTCTACAAGCGGCGCGATTATGCGACCATCGTTGACGGAAAGAACCCGATCGTTGCACATGAATTTTTGGGCAGTGATCTTGCCGGCAAGGACGTTATCGTCGTTGACGATATGATTGCATCCGGGGATTCCATGATCGATGTGGCAAAGGAACTGAAAAAGAGAAAGGCAAGACGTGTGCTGGTATTTTCGACCTTTGGTCTGTTTACCGAGGGTCTGGATAAATTTAACCAGGCATACGAGTCCGGCCTGATTGACGCAGTGTTTACCACCAATCTGGTATATCGCATGCCGGAGCTTTTAAAGGCGCCGTGGTATCATGAGGTGGATATGTCAAAATACATTGCGCTGATTATCAAAACGCTCAATGATGACAATTCCATCAGTGAGCTTTTGACGCCGATCGGCCGGATTGAAAAAATCTTGAATAAATACAGAGGTCAGGCATGAAGCAAAATCGTGAAATCAGCGCGGAGGAGATGGCGCAGCAGCAGGACTATATCCGCAAAATCCGCGCCGTGACAGAGAGCAGAGCAAGTCAGCCGCTCGCCTTTGTTGAGACGTACGGCTGCCAGCAAAACACCAGCGATTCCGAAAAAATCAAGGGTATGCTCTTTGAGATGGGATATGATTTTTGTGAGGATGCTTTGCATGCGGATCTTGTGATTTATAACACTTGCGCCGTGCGTGAGAATGCGGAGCTGCGCGTGTTTGGCAACCTGGGCGCATTAAAGCATCAAAAACGCCGCAGGCCGGATATGATCATCGGGGTATGCGGATGCATGATGCAGCAGGCGCACATCGCCGAGACGATTCAAAAGAAATATACCCATGTGGATCTGGTGTTTGGCACGCACGCCCTGTATCGTCTGCCGGAGCTTTTGTATGGGGTCATGCAAAAGCAGCGCGTCTTTGCGACCGAAAACGAGGATGGCCGCATCGCGGAGGAGATTTCGTATTTTCGCTCCAAGCCGCCGCTTGCAAAGATCCCGATTATGTACGGCTGCAACAATTTTTGCACCTACTGCATTGTTCCCTATGTGCGCGGCAGAGAGCGCAGCCGGGATGCAGAGCATATTCTCGATGAGGTGCGCGAGGTCGCGCAAAAAGGCTATCGGGAGGTTATGCTCCTGGGGCAAAACGTCAACTCCTACGGAAACGATCTTGAAAGCGGTCTTTCCTTTGCTGCGCTTTTGCAGGCGGTCTGCCGCACAGACGGCATCGAACGGGTGCGTTTTATGACCTCGCATCCCAAAGATTTGTCGGACGAGCTGATCGCCGTGATGGCAAGCGAGAAGAAAATCTGCAAGCAATTGCATCTTCCGGTACAGTCGGGTTCGGATCGTGTATTAAAGGCCATGAACCGAAAATACACCAGAGATCAGTACCTTTCCCTTGTGAAAAAGGTGCGTGCCGCCATGCCGGAGATCGTTTTGACAACCGATATTATTGTAGGGTTTCCCGGTGAGACGGACGCAGATTTTGCCGAGACGGTCTCACTTTTAAAAGAAGTGGAATATGACACGATTTTTTCGTTTATCTATTCCAAACGAAACGGCACCCCGGCGGCCAAGATGCCGGACGTGATGGATGAGGCGCAAAAGCATCAAAACTTTGAGGCAATGCTCGCCGTGCAGAACGAAATTTCCAGACGCAAAAATGACGCATACCTTGGCAGGACAGAAACCGTGCTTGTCGAAGGGTTTAGCAAAAACAACCGGGAAACGCTGACCGGGCGGACCGAGGGCGGCAAAGTGGTGAACTTTCCCGGAGGAAAAGAGCAAATCGGGCAGATGGTTAAGGTGAAGATTACAAAAACCCAGACATGGTCCCTGTTTGGCGAAATGATTGAGGAGGAAGAAAATGGATCAGGAAAAAATATTTGAAAAAGCAAAAGAACTGAGCGAACTGATTGCGCACAGTGATATCAAAAAACGTGCCGATGAGGCAAACCGTGCGCTGACCGGCGATGCCGAGGCGGTGGATTTGATCAACGGCTACAATGATAAACGCCAGGAAAAAATGGAGCAGTTTCAGGATCGTCAGCCAACGGCGGATGAGGCAAAGGAAATCAACGAATATCTCCAGCAGGAGTTTAACAAAATGGCACAAAATGCCGTGATCCGCGAGTATATTGAGGCCAATCAGCAGCTGGAACAGGTGCTTTCGCAAATGGATCAGATCATCAAGAGTGCGCTTCACAGCGGACACAGCTGCGGCGGTTCCTGCTCGACATGCGGCGGATGCCACTAAAATAAAGAAGAAAAACCGCCGGCAACCATTGGCCTGCGGTTTTCTTCCTATCGGCCTTGATCATATCGGGCTGCCGAAAGGGGGAGGAAACAGATGAGTCAGGAAATCCGGGTCGAGGATTTGACCCCGATGATGAAACAGTATTTTGCGGTCAAAAAAGAATATGCAGACTGTATTTTGATGTATCGTCTGGGCGATTTTTATGAGATGTTCTTTGACGATGCAAAAATTGCGGCCAAGGTGCTGAATATCGCACTGACCGGCCGTAACTGCGGTATGGCGGAACGCGCTCCCATGTGCGGCGTTCCTTTTCATGCTGCGGACAGTTATGTTGCAAAACTGGTAGAAAACGGCTACCGCGTTGCAATCTGCGAACAGGCGGAGGATCCCAAATCGGCCAAGGGCATCGTAAAACGTGAGGTGATCCGCGTGGTTACGCCGGGTACGATTATGGACACGGCCGCGCTGGACGCCAATAAAAACAATTATCTTTGCTCCCTTTACGCCGATGAAGACGGCGCCGGTGTGGCAATGGTGGATATCACAACCGGCGAATGCATCGCACGGGAATTTTCGGATGAGGATTATCTGCTGCCGCTGATGAATGAGCTGGCAAAGACCATGCCGATGGAAACCATCTTTCATTCCTACGCCTACCAGGACGAATCGCTGCGCACGCATGTTGCGGACCGTACCCACGGCGCATTGCACAGCTACTATGACTGGGCATACGATAAGAGCGAGGCAGAAAAAAAGGTGCGTTTGCAGTTCGGTACCGAGGGGATCGAGGCAATCGGAGACAGTACCCACTGCCTTTGTGCGCTGGGGGCGCTGCTTTTGTATCTGGAGGAGACCCAGAAAACCGAGCTGAAAAATCTAAAGTCGGTCGAGGTCGGCCGGGACGAAAATAAAATGCAGCTGGATATCTACACCCTGCGCAACCTGGAAATTTTAGAGACGCTGCGCGACCGCAATACGCGGGGCAGCCTCCTGCATGTGCTGAACCGCACCCATACCTCCATGGGATCTCGGATGCTGCGGCAGTGGATTACGGCGCCGCTTTTAAACTGTGCGCTGATCGCCAACCGGCAGACGGCGGTGGATGAGCTTTTGCACGATCCGATGATGCGTGCCGAGATCACCGAGGCGCTCAGAAATATCGCGGATATTGAGCGGCTGATTAACCGCATCGTATATAAAAATGCCGGCTGTGCCGATCTGACGGCATTGATGCTCTCGCTTGTGCAGATGCCACAGATTCTGCACTGCCTGGACGGCGTGCAAACCACACTGCTTCGGCAGTGTGCGGAAAAAATCGATCCGTTAGATGACATCTGCACCCTGATTGATACGACCATCAATCCCGATGCGCCGGCCAGTCTGCGCGGCGGCGGTCTGATCAAAGAGGGCGCCAATGAAGAGCTTGACCGTGAACGGGATTTTTCCAAGCACGGTGTTGAAAAGCTGAGAGAACTGGTAGAAAAAGAAAAGGAAAAAACCGGCATCAAGCTGTTAAAGCTGGGGTATAACAAGGTATTCGGCTATTATGTCGAGACCACAAAGCAGTATGCGGATCAGGTGCCGGACTACTTTATCAGAAAACAGACTTTAGCCGGCGGTGAGCGTTATATCACGCCGGAATTAAAAGAGGTTGAGGAGCGGGTCTTGGATTCCAGCAGCCGCGTGATCGATATGGAGTATGAACTGTTCTGTCAGGTGCGTGACCGTGTGGGTCAGGCGCTCTATCGGGTAAAGCGGACGGCAAAGGCCGTTGCGACCCTGGACGTTTTATGTTCCTTTGCCGCCGTGGCGGAGAAAAACGGATACTGTATGCCGAGCGTGAATATGGGCGACAAAATCATTATCAAAAACGGCCGGCACCCGGTGGTGGAGGAACTGGAGAAAAAGTCAATGTTTATCCCAAACGATGTGACGCTTGACTGCGCGGAAAACCAGATCGCCATGATTACCGGGCCGAACATGGCCGGAAAGTCAACCTATATGCGGCAGACCGCGCTGATTGTGCTGATGGCGCAAATCGGCAGCTTTGTGCCGGCAACCGAGGCGGAGATCGGGGTTGTTGACAAGATTTTTACGCGCGTCGGGGCGTCGGACGATTTGTCATCGGGGCAGAGTACCTTTATGGTTGAAATGAATGAGGTCGCCTACATTTTGGATCACGCGACCGCAAAGAGCCTGATTATCCTGGACGAAATCGGCCGCGGTACCAGCACCTATGACGGGCTTGGAATCGCCTGGGCGGTGACGGAGTATATCGCAGACACCCAAAAGTGCGGTGCAAAGACCATGTTTGCCACGCATTACCATGAGCTGACCCAGCTGGAAAGTAAAATTCCCAATGTCAAAAACTATTGTATCGCAGTCAAACGAAGGGATAACACCATTCATTTTCTGCGTAAGATCATTCGCGGCGGCGCGGACGAGAGCTACGGTGTGGACGTGGCCGCACTGGCCGGTGTGAAGAAATCGGTGGTAAAGCGTGCCCGTGAGATCGTGCAGTCGTTAGAACTGGACGATAACCACGAAGTGAAGGACGCAAAAATCCGTTCCGCCGCAAAAAGTGCGGAGACCGACCGGGCGCAGATGGACTTTTTCGGCGCGGAGGAAAGCCCGGTGCTTTCCGAACTGAAATCGCTTGACTTAAATGTGATGACGCCGGTCGAGGCCATGACGAAGCTGTACGACCTCCAGGCAAAAGCCAAAAATGCATCCGAAAGGTAAGGTGAGAACATGCCGGAGATTCAGGTATTACCGCAAAACGTTGCGGATCAGATTGCGGCCGGCGAGGTTGCGGAACGCCCCTCTGCCGTCGTCAAAGAACTGGTAGAAAATGCGATGGACGCCGGCGCGCGCCATATCCATGTGGAGATCAAAAAGGGCGGTATCGCTTACATACGGGTGACCGATGACGGCTGCGGAATCCCGGCCGATCAGATCGAGACTGCGTTTTTGCGGCATGCCACCAGCAAGCTGACCGCCATCTCCGATCTGGAGCAAATCGCGACCATGGGATTTCGCGGTGAGGCGCTGGCAAGTATTTGTGCCGTGGCCGAGGTGGAGGTGATCTCCAAAACCAAGGACGCCGCGGAGGGCTGCTGCCTTACCGTGCAGCACGGAAACGCCCGCGACAAGCAGCCGATCGCCTGCGCGGACGGGACGACCATGCTGGTACAAAAGCTGTTTGCCAACGTCCCCGCACGCATGAAGTTTTTGAAAAAGGACGCGACCGAGGCCGGGTATGTTGCGGATGTGCTGAGCCGTATCGCACTCTCGCGCCCGGATATTTCGTTTTCTTATACAAGCGATGAAAAAGAGGTGTTTTCGACCGCCGGTGACGGCAGTCTGCAAAACGCCGTGCTGAAAATTTATGGGTTGGATCACGCCAAAGCGACAATCCCCGTAGATTATACCGAGGATCAGATTCATATCACCGGGCTGATCGGAAAGCCGGAGCTTGCCAGAGGCAATCGGACGAGACAGACGCTTTTTGTTAACGGAAGATACGTGAAAAACCATGTGATTGCCAAGGTTGCGGAGGAGGCATTCCGCAACGCGATCATGGTGGGGCGGTTCCCGTTTTTCATTATTTCGGTGCATCTGCCGCAAAATATGGTGGATGTCAATGTTCACCCGGCAAAGACCGAGGTGAAGTTTGCCAACGAAAAGCAGATTTACGATGTGGCATACCACGCCATTCGCAACGCCTTGTATCGGACAAATGCCGAACAAGCCGAAGAAACGGCGCCCGTACAAAATCGGACGGCGGAAAATCACGCCGTGCCGGGTGCGGCGGCATCTGTCCCAAAACACGGGGCGGTGACGGGTTTTCCAAAACAGGGCGGCAGGGTAGACCCCGGCTTGGTCAGACAGTATATGGCATATACCATCCCCAAGCAGCAGGATCGCCCCGGTTTGGAGGATACGCAAAAACAGGAGGACGCCGCGCAGCCGGAGCCGGCAATCAGGGCCAATGTCTTTTGTGAGCCGAAACCGGGCGATGCCGCGCCGGCGCAGCCGATCGAGCCGGCCGCGCCGCCAAGGCCGGTTGAGCCGGTGCAGGCGGCACTCTTTGATATGGAAGAAACTGCGTCACCGGAGGAACATACCAGGATCATCGGCCAGGCATTTGATACCTATATCATTTGTCAAAAGGGCGACAGCATCTTTTTGATCGATCAGCATGCCGCACATGAGCGGCTGCGGTTTGAGCAGCTGCGCACCGCCTATTTGAATCGGGAGCGTATGGCGCAGATGCGGATGACCCCGGCGGTGCTGAACCTGGACTTTCAGGAAAAGCAGACCGTTTGGGAGCATCGGGCGGAATTTTTAAAGTTCGGCTTTGAGATTGAGGATTTTGGGATGGGTTCCGTGATTGTGCATGCCGCGCCGATCGCGGCGGACGAGGAGACCATCCGGGATTTGGTGCTGGAACTTGGCGAGGCCATGCAGCAGCAGAGACGGCACCCGGTTGCAGATTTTGAAGAGCGTGCGCTGGACATGATCTCCTGCAAGTACGCCATCAAGGCGAACCATCATCTGAGTATGGCCGAGATGCAGGATTTGGTGCGCCGCACCGAGGCGATGGAGACAAGCGGCGTAAAAACCTGCCCGCACGGCCGGCCGGTGCGCGTTACGCTCACCAAGGCCGAGATTGAAAAAATGTTTAAACGGCGGGTTTAATCGGAAAGGGAGGAGATCAGATGAAAAAACCAAAGCTGCTTTGCGTGGTCGGGCCGACCGCGTCCGGCAAGACGGATTTTGCCATTGAACTGTGCAAAGAACGCGGCGGCGAGGTGGTCTCCTGCGATTCGATGCAGATATACCGCGGTATGGATATCGGCACGGCCAAGCCAACCAAAGAGGAAATGCAGGGCATTGCCCATCACATGCTGGATGTGGTCGAGCCTGCGACCAATTACAGCGTTGCGGATTTTGTGACCGACGCCAGAGCGTGTATCGCGGACATCTTAAATCGCGGCAAGCTGCCGGTGCTGTGCGGCGGGACAGGCCTTTATGTAGACAGTCTGCTCCATCAGATTGAATTTGCGCCGATGCCGCGCGATGATGCATTCCGTGAGGAGATGCGCGCGCTGGCAAACCGGGAGGGAAACGAAGCCCTGCACCAAAGGTTAAAAGCGCTGGATCCGGCGGCGGCCGGCGCGATTCACCCCAACAATGTAAAACGGGTAATCCGCGCCCTGGAAATGATCGAGATCGGAAAGATGACAAAAACACAGTCGGATCGGCTCTCCAAAAAAACGCCGGTCTATGATGCGGAGATCTACGGGCTTTCCATGCCGCGTGAGCGGCTTTATGAGCGGATCAATTTGCGCGTTGACCGCATGATGGAAAGGGGACTTCTGTCAGAGGTAGAAAACCTGCTGCGCCGCGGCGTGCCGGAGGATGTGACCTCAATGCAGGCAATCGGCTATAAGGAACTGATCGCCCATATAAAGGGCGAACTTTCGCTCCAGGAGGCAGTGGATTCCATCAAGCTGCACTCGCGCAGATACGCCAAACGGCAGATGACCTGGTTTCGCAGAAACCCGGAGATTACATGGATTTCCCGATAGGCATATAGCAGATTATCTAAAAAATAGATGAAATATTGTATAATACTCACAATCTTAATCATAGCGTAACAAAATTTAATTTTTTTGTAAGAAAAGTGCTTGACAGAAGCCTTCAATAAGTATATAATCTAACTGTATATAACAAAGAATAAGATCATGGATCAGTAGGATAAATCTTTGCGAGGGGGCATAGCGGAATGCAGATAAAGCACGGCTTTATGGTGAAAGAAATTGCCGGCGAATACTTTGCAATCCCTTATGACGCGGCGTATGAGTCTCAGGATCAGATGCTGTCGCTGAACCGCACCGGCGCGTTTTTGTGGCAGCTTTTGGAAGAGGAGACGGACGAGAATACGCTCGTTGATACCCTGGCAGAGGAGTATCGTATCTCCCGTGATACCGCACAGGAGGCGGTTTCTGCATTTTTGACCCTGCTGCGTGAAAATCAGCTCCTTTTTGAGGATTCGTGTCAGACGTCCTGACCGCGGGAGGGATATTATGAACCAGCATCTTTTCCGCAGATTCTTGTCCGGGTCCTGGCATAAGATCGCCGTGCTTTCCGTTCTGGGGGCGCTCGGCTCTGCCTGCGGCGTCTATATGGCGCTGATATCCAAAAAGGTGGTCGATACCGCGACCGGACAGGTTCCGGGCAGACTGCTGCCGATTGGGCTGCTCCTTTTAGGAGTTTTGTTATTACAATTATTGTTAGAAGTTCTTTTGACCGTGCTGCACGTGGACACCGTGACGAAGATTCGCTTTAAGATTCAGTCGCAGCTGTTTGAAAGATATTTACATAAGCAAAAGCGTTCGGTGGAGGGGTTTCACTCCGGAGAACTGGTGAATCGGATATCCGGGGATTCTTCAATCGTGGCAGAGGGCGTGGGCAATGTGATTCCTTCGCTGATTTCCGTGGGGACGCGGATTCTGCTCAGTTTTGGCGCATTATTGATGCTGGATTCGGTTCTGGCGGTTTTGTGCGTGCTTGCCGGCATATTGATGCTGGGTTTTGCGCGGCTTTATCGCAAAATGACGGGCGACATCTTTCGGGAATGCCGCGCATGTGAGGGCAGAATCCGATCCTTTATCCAGGAAACCGCCCAGAATCTGACGGTAATTAAGGCTTTTTCCGTTTATTCTGTGGTGCTGCGTCAGTTGGGACGGGCGCAGGATGACGCGTATGCTTTGACGATCCGCAAAAATCGTTTGAGCATCGGGGCAAATATCTGTTTTTATGTTGCAATGTCGGCCGGTTATTATATGGCGCTGGCCTACGGCGCGTGGCAGATATCCCGCGGCGTGATGACGTTCGGTACCCTGACGGCGGTCTTGGGACTTACCGGGGATGTGACAACGCCGTTTCGCGATTTGGCATCCTTGTTTCCGCAGTATTTGTCCATCCGTGCCTCGGAAGAGCGCTTGGAGGAAATCTGGAATTTGCCGGAGGATGAAGAGCTCCCTGCGGCAGATGCCGATACGCTTTATCAAAGCCTTTTCGAGATACAAATCTCTGATTTGGATTTTTCGTACGGGGCATTGCCGGTGCTGCGGCATGCGGACGCCTCGTTTTTGAAAAATAAACTGACAGCAGTCACCGGCAATTCCGGTGCGGGAAAGAGTACACTGCTAAACCTGCTTGCAGGAATTTTACGGCCGGATTCCGGCGCGATTACGCTAAAAACCGCAGACGGCAGCGTTACGTTAAACAGTGCGCTGCGCGGCATGTTTGCCTATGTACCGCAGGATTTCCTTTTGCTGTCCGGTAGTGTGCTTGAAAACATCACTCTTTTTGAAGAAGAACCGGATATGGAACGGTTCAAAGCGGCAGTTAAAATGGCAGAATGTGAGGAAGTGATTGACGCACTCCCCGATGGGATTGACACCTTCTTGGGTGAGGGCGGCGGCAGACTTTCCGGCGGCCAGCGGCAGCGGATGGCGATTGCCAGGGCGCTGTACAGCCGTGCACAGGTTCTTTTGATGGACGAATCCACATCGGCTTTGTCTGCCGATACGGAAGAGAAGATTTTGCGTCATTTGTGTCATAGCGGCAGAACGGTGATTTTTGTGACGCACCGCGATACGGTATCTGCACTTTGCGACCGTGTGCTGCATATGCAGGACGGCAAGATCACACTAAAACACGAATAAGAATAAATAACTTTATATATTTTTATGTCAAGGACATAAGGAGGAGATGCAAGTGTTAAAAAGATTGGTTAGTGCAGTGGTGGGGGTGACCTGCATCGCGGCAACAGTTGGGGTATCGGCTGCAACGCCGAGCGTGGTGACAACGACCGTTTATAACGGGGCGGATACGTCAAAAATTAAGGTTACGTCTACCGTGCAAGGTGAAGGCGTTGAAACAGGTAATATTTACACCTATTTAGCGTATGATAAGACTGTAGAGACGGTAACGGATGGCAATCAGATTGCTTACATCGACCAACAGACGGCGGACGGTACGACGGTGACTTTTGAGTATGTAACCGAAAGTAGGTGGATCGATTCTAAAATTAAGGTCGGCGGTAAGGATAAGACCGGCGTAGCCTATACCGCGAATGGTAGTACTACTATCCCAAGCCCTGCAACGAAGGTAAACGTAAGTGTGAATGGTGAGAGTGCAGAGGCGCAAGAGGTGAATTTGACCGATTTAGATGCTTATGTACAAATAAGTTTTACAGATACTAACCCGGTAAGTAGTGTTACCGTTTCCGGTAAGGAGAGTGTTGACTGGTTTGCAGGTAGTGGTTGCGTATGGATTTTGGCAGGTGATTTGACCAACGGCGCAACGGTTACGATTACAACGGCAGGAGCAACAGTAGCGGCTGCTTATGATACACTCGCCGGCGGCTACCTCGCAGATGACAGCGGTGTGAAGTCGTTGATCGTTGCAGGTAAGGTAACCGGTAATGATGCAACTACCGGGTATGGTATCGAGATTGCAACCAATAAAGAATTCACGGGCTCGACGAAGTACAAGGCATTGGGTAAGGGCAGCAACGGCGAATTTGCAATTAAGCTGCAGGATCTTGCAAACGGTGGTTTGACCGGTGATACGGTATATGCGAGAGCATTTTACGGAGAAAATCATGCAGAAAAGTATGTTGAATTATCCATTAACGGTGAAGTGGATGCCCCCGGTACGTTGTTGAAATAATTATTGATAGGAGGAGAATGAAGATGAAAAAGTTAGCTTTTGGTTATGCCGGTGCAGGCAGCTTTGAGATGCCCAAATTGCAGCCGGTAAATCTGGAAAAAGATAGCCACATTGCTTTTGCACTGCCGACTTCGGTATACAAAGGAGTAAAAAGTAGCTTTGGTAAGGATGCATTGATGCAGGCGGCAACCGACGCTGAGGTTAAGCTGCTTGCGGAAACCGTCAGCGGCGGAACAAAAGCATAAAACGCGATGAAATACGAGATTTCCGGCCTTGCGGTGGAGCTGCAGGGCGGCAGAGAGTATATGAAATCCTGTATGGCAAAGTATACGCTCCCTCTTGAAAACGAGAGGGAGCGTATCTGCGATTTGGGGATTTTTATTGAGCGCGGCACACAAATTCCTAAGCCGGCGGGCAAAATTTTATCCAATCACTTGGTTTGGCACCTGTCAGAGCAGGAAGGTATCAAGACTGCCTGGCGGACGCTGCCGTGGTTTGATGATATCGTCAGCGCCAGAATGGATTTTTTGAAAAATCGCACGGATATTTCCATCTTCTCGATGGACGACGGTGAAGAGGCGGCGGACGGTGACAATCCCGATGCAGTCGATTCCCGCGATTTTTTGTTTGCCGGACAGGCCTTTAGCGATATGTGCTTAAGGCATTCACGCATGGTGCTGCATAGCTCCTGTATCGCAGCAGACGGTAAGGCGATTTTGTTTTCCGCGCCGTCCGGCACGGGAAAGAGTACCCATACCGGGCTTTGGCAAAAGCATGTGCCAAATACGGTAATGATTAACGATGATACGCCGGTGCTGCGGCTGGACAGGCCGGATCATGTTTTGGCCTGCGGCAGCCCCTGGAGCGGCAAGACCAGACTGAACGAGAATCTTTCCGTTCCGCTCCATGCGATCGTATTTTTAGAGCGCGGTGAGAAAAACACCATAGCGCCGCTGCCGACCGCGCAGGCGTTTGGCAGACTGCTCGGCGAATGCAGAAAGTTTCCTTTTGCGGACAGCATGTCGCTTGCGGCAGAGCATTGCGCCGCACTGATAGAACGTGTACCGATCTATCGTTTAACCTGTAATATTTCTTATGATGCGGTGAAAACCGTGAGAGAGGAGTTATCGCTATGAAAAAGTTTTGGACAGTCCTTCCGCTTTGTGCGGCAATGCTTTGCACGTCCGCGTTTGCGGCGGCTTTCCCGGATTTGCCGGAAGAGCATTGGGCATACAGCGCCGTGGATAAAATGCACAGCGACGGTCGTGTTAACGGGTTTCCCGACGGCGAGTTTAAGCCGGATGAATTGGTGACGCGCTGGCAGTTTGCCAAAATGGCAGGCGGCGACCCGGACGCCATGCGCTACCCGGATCGGCCGGCAACCCGTGACGAGGCGGCGGAATATCTCTGGGAGAGAGCCGGAAAACCGGCAGAGGTTGCACCGGCTGCGGTGACGAGAACCAGTGATAATCCCGATGCAATTGCCTGGGCATATGCGCGCGGCGTGATGAAGGGGGACGATGGGTTTAACCTCCGTCTGGATTCGACACTGACCCGTGCCGAGGCGGCAACCATGATTGTACGCTGTGAGGGAGAGCTTGGGCATATCGGATTTAAGGATACTGTTTCCTCCGACATTTTGCGTATTGTCTGGGATGATCTGAGAACCGGGATCGCATATGATGAGAAAAAAACGCTGACGAACGGACAGATTGCAAGCATAGCAGTCCGTATCGGCACCGAGGCAGATACCCCCTCTTATGTCAACCTAAAAAAGCTACCGTCCTTTGACGGCGAATACGCCAAGGCAATCCAGCTTGTTGCCGAAGAGTGCATGGGCGAGGATAAGGCAAATAAGGAATATATGGACAAGACGGCAACCGTGCAGGACGCGGCGGCCATGCTGAGCTTTTACGCAATGCGGCAGAAAACCGGTGCGCTCTCTTTTGGCAGCGACACCTATACCGATGCAGACATTACGGAAAAGAACGCAAAAATGGCGTTGCAGTTTGCCCGTAAGAATAACGTCCTACTCTACAGTGAGCCTTATCTTGGCGCGAAAAATGAAGTAACGGTCAAAGACGCGGCGTGTCTGCTGCTTCAGCTTGACGAGGTGGTAGGCCTAACGCACGCTTACGGCGATGAACACAATACACGCTTTTTAAAGCAGACCTATCCCTATCCGAAGAATGCGGCAGATTATGCCTATATCTTAGATGAGGTACCGGTTTCCGTTTACGAGACGCCGATGTCTGCCGAGGCAAAGCCGGCGGACTTTAATCAGTTCGGTGAGGATTTTGCTGCGACATTTGCAGGATTTTTAAGCCAGATTTCTGAAAAATTCCCGAGTTCGGTGAAGTTTGGATGGAGCTTTTATCCGTCCATGGTGGTGCAGCAAAAGGATACTGTCATCATCCGCGTTCAGCTTGAGATGAAAGAAAATCCGGAACACCTGACCTTAAACCAGCTGTTGCCAAACAATGACTTTGGACAAGAATACAAAGCAGATCGCTATATCATAGACATTGCAACAGGGACACCGGTGATGGACGTTGTGCTTGACGGAGGTAAATACCGGGCGGTTCGTGCATTTGTAAAATAGGAAAGGATTGTGGCAGAAGTGAACGAAGAATTAAGCATAAGCAAGGTGGTGGCGTTGATGCTCCCCAGATGGCCTTTACTTTTGATTTCGACTTTAATTATGGCGATTGGAGCGTATTTTTATACAAGCTATATGGTTGATCCGATTTATGTGGCAAGCGGAACCCTTTATATTACGGGTGATGTGAACGCCATTTCGGGCAGCATTAAACAGGATACCAATCTGAATGATTTGATGGTATCGCAGGAGCTTGCGAAAACCTACGGTCAGATACTGAGCAGCAACACCTTTTTTAAAGATGTTGCGGATAAAAGTGACAGCGGATACAGCTATGCCGCAATTCAGGGAATGTCCACGATCACCAATGTGGAGGGAACCGGTATGCTGGAGATCAGTGTCAGCCATACCAATCCGCAGATGGCGGCCAATCTTGCCAATACGATTTTAAATCTTGCGCCGGACGAGATTGCGCGCGTGGTAGTGGCCGGCAGCGCAACGATTATCGACCCGGCCGAGGTGCCGAAAGCCCCGGCTTCGCCGAGCGTGCCGCGCAATACGGCGCTGGGCGCAATCATTGGGTTTGTCGCTGCGGCAGGCTATGTATTTCTGCGGTTTCTCTTGGATCAGACCATTAAAAGCGTCGAGGAGATTGAGACGATCTTTCATCTTCCCGTGCTGGGCTTGATTCCGACCATTGAGGACGGCGTGGCTGATAGCGAAGGTTATTACCATTACGGTCAGCCATATAAACGATAAACAAGCAGGAAATAAGCAAGGGGCTGCCGGCGGCAGCCCCTTAAACGTGTCAATAGGTATCAAATAGGGGGATGGAAGATGAATCAGCAATACTGCAATGCGTGTCCCAGAGCATGCGGCGTTGACCGCGGCACGAAAACCGGATTTTGCGGCGTCGGCGATGCGTTTGTGATTGCCAGAGTGGGGCTGCATCTGTGGGAAGAGCCTTGTATCTCTTACGGCAGCGGCTCCGGGACGGTTTTCTTTTCCGGCTGTAATCTGCGGTGTGTGTTTTGTCAAAACCACGCGATATCGGCAGAGGGAAAGGGCAAAAAGGTCAGCGCAAAAACACTGGAAGAAGAAATTCTGGCGCTGCAGGACAGGGGCGCGGCAAACATCAACCTGGTTACGCCAAGCCATATGGTGTCCCGGCTGGTTCCGCTGCTGCAAAGGCTCAGACCCAAGCTTTCCATCCCGGTCATTTATAATACCTCCGGCTATGATAAGGCAGAGTCGCTGCGCGCTCTTGAAGGGCTGATCGATATTTATCTGCCGGATTTTAAATATGCGTCCTCTTCGATGAGCGCAAGGTATTCCGCTGCCCCGGACTATTTTTCGGTTGCGGCCGCGGCGCTTGACGAGATGATGCGCCAGGTCGGCTATGCGGAAACCGACAAGGATGGGCATATGCAAAAGGGTGTTATGGTGCGGCATTTGGTTTTGCCCGGCGGTTATCGGGACAGTATTCGGATTTTAAATTACTTAGCGGAGCATTATGACGCCGAAAAGATGGCGATCAGCCTGATGAGTCAGTATTTTCCGGCGCACCTGGCAAAGAAGGATCAGACGCTGAACCGAAGAATCACCACCTTTGAGTATAAAAAAGTGGTCGAGGCCGCACAGGAATTGGGCTTTGTGCGCGGTTATATGCAGGAGCGTTCCTCTGCAAAAGAAGAATATGTGCCAAATTTTGACTACGGAGAACAATAAACAGGGCGATGCATGTTTGCGCAATGCATCGCCTTATTTTTGAAAATGTTTGGTATGCAGCAAGGCAGCGGAAAGCCGCATCTTGTTTTTGGTTATAAATAGGACAAAATCAGGCTGCAATCGCCCTCGACGGCATAGGTGTTATCCTGCGCCGGGATAAAGACGCTGCCGCCTTTTTTCAGCGGCAGAACGGTATCGCCCATGTGGAGAGTTCCGCTGCCGTCCGTCACAATGAGGGACTGAAAACTATCCTCGGTGACAGGCAGGACAGCCTTTCCCGTTACGGTCAGCTTTTCGACCGTGAAGTAGTGGCACGATGCCAAAAGTTCTTTTTGATAGCCGTCACCATTGATCGGGGTGCGGTCAATGGCCGGGGCAGTGGCAGGCGCAAGCGTTGCAACCTCCAATGCCTTTTGGATATGCAGCGGCCGGGTATTTCCGTTTTTGTCGCGGCGGTCGTAGTCATAAACGCGGTAGGTCGTATTGGAATTTTGCTGAATCTCACAAATTACAATGCCCTTTCCGATGGCATGAATGGTACCGGCCTCGATAAAGAACACATCACCGCGGTGCACAGGTACCTGATGCAGCACCTCCAAAACGGTGTTGTTTTCAATACGGGACTGAAATTCTTCTTTGGTAATCGCCGTATTTAAGCCGTAATAGAGTGATGCGTCCGGCTCCGCCTCTAAGATATACCACATCTCGGTTTTTCCGTATTCACCCTCATTTTTCAGGGCGTAGGCATCGCTTGGATGCACCTGTACCGAAAGATTGTCCTTGGCATCGATCAGCTTAATCAAAAGCGGAAAGTAGTCAAAGGCCTCCGCCTTTTTTCCGAGTGCGCATCTGCCGCATTTTTTCAGATAATCAGAGAGCGAAAGCCCGGTGTCCGACCCGGAGGCCACGGTGCTCTGCCCGTCCTTGTGGACCGACAGTTCCCAGCTTTCTGCCACGATGTCAAGGTCGCTTTTCAGACCGTATTCGGTCTTTAATTTTGTGCCGCCCCAAAGATAGTCTTTAAAGGCCGGCGTCAGTAAAATCGGTTCCATTAAATAGCTTGTCTCCTTTCTGTCAATGAAAAGGCGGTGTAAAAGTTACACCGCCGTCTTTTATAAAATGCCTTTGATGTATGCGGCAACTTCTTCACACTTGCAGTTCGGGAAGAACAAATCCGCAAACTTTTCGCCGCTGACAGCAGTCTTTAAAAAGTCCTGATCGATATTTTTCAAAATGGTTAAAAGATCCTGATGCGTAATCTTTTTTACTTCATCCAGAATTTTCTTGTTTCTCTGCTCCGGTATGGCGCGCTCTCTGGGATAGCCCAGGCCAAACTCACCGGAGAACAGCTTTTCAAAGGTGTATTTGAGGTTTAATTCCGCGCCCCAGCCAAAATTCTGTGCAAAGGGCATTGCAACGGCGTTGCCGTTATTTACCTGTGCAAACAGGTAGGCGTCGGTCGGGTCGGTGACGTGACCGCACAAAACACCGGGGAAGGAGTTCAGCGCCAGCATAGCGCCCTGGCCGGTTCCGCAGCCCGTTACAACAAAGTCCACCGCGCCGCTGCCCAGCAGAATCGCCGCAAGCAGTCCGTTCATCACATAGGTCAGCTGCGTATCGTCCTCCGCACTGTACATCCCAAAGTTGAGAACCTCATGCCCCATGGGCTCAACAACGGATTTCAGCGTTTCGCAAATCAGCGCGTTCTTTGCCGCCTGTGAGTTTTCGTTAATCAAAGCAATCTTCATATTTTACACTCCTTATCTTAAAAACCAAACGATCTTTTTTTCTATCACCAGTATAAGGATTTTTCAACGTTTTGTCAATGCAGTTTTTGAAAAACTTTTCCGTTTTTTCAGAAAGCGGAGCGTGTTTTTGAAAGAAATATCGAAGAAGAAATAAGGCGGTGCGGCAGCAAGGTTTTTCTGCGGTGCGTGCGGCGCATTTTTTGGATTGCACTATCGCGCACTGCGACAAAATAAGGGTCTATATACCAAAAACAATTATTTGTCAAGGGAAAAAAATAAATATTATGTAAACTAAATTGTAACATAAATGTAACAAAACAAGATGAGACAAACCATAAAATGCACAGCTTATCCATCATAAAAAAGTGCGAATTTACAAGTTATTCACAGGGTTACGCACATTTTCCACAGGTTTTTGCGGTGGAAAAGCCTTGATAACAAAAGTTATCCACAGGAAACGGAAAATCGGCAAAAGCGGGGCGTGTGGAATGTGACAATTGGTTTACAATAATATTTCAAAAATTTTTCGGTTTGTACGACAAAATAAGACATGCAAAAAAACGGCGCCGAAAAGACGGCGAGGACAAGGGGAAATGTGGCGAAATCCCAGGACTTTCGCAGAAAAATAGCTTGCATAATCATGGGGAGTGTGATATACTAATATTCTATCAATATACTGTATAAAAGTGATGCAAAGCGAGAGCGTGCAGGGACGGATTAACGTACAGGGAAAGGCGGAGTTTGACAATGAAAAACTATCAAAAGTATAAGAAAGGCTATTTTATGCCCCCGGTTTGTGAGATGAAATGGGCCCAAAAAGACGCCATCGAAAAAGCACCGTCATGGTGCAGCGTGGATTTGCGGGACGGCAATCAGGCGCTGGTTGTTCCGATGAGCCTTGAGGAAAAGGTAGAGTTTTTCAAGTATCTGGTTAAGCTTGGCTTTAAAGAGATTGAGGTGGGTTTCCCGGCGGCGTCCGAGACGGAATACCAGTTTTTGCGTAAGCTGATTGAGGATCAGTTAATCCCCGACGATGTGGAGATTCAGGTTTTGACCCAGGCGAGAGAACACATCATCAAAAAGACCTTTGAGGCGCTGCGCGGCGCAAAGTCGGCCATCGTGCATGTCTATAATTCGACCTCTGTTGCCCAGCGTGAGCAGGTATTCGGAAAATCGAAGGAGGAAATCAAGCAGCTGGCCGTGGACGGTGCAGCGCTGCTTTCCCGCCTGGCAAAGGAGACCGAGGGGAACTTTCGGTTTGAATACAGCCCGGAGAGCTTTACCGGCACCGAGGTGGACTATGCACTGGATGTCTGCAACGCCGTTTTAGACGTTTGGCAGCCGTCGCCGGAGAAAAAGGCGATCATCAATCTGCCGGTTACGGTGGAGATGTCGCTGCCGCATGTTTATGCCTCTCAGGTGGAATATATCAACGATCATTTAAAATATCGGGACGCGGTGGAGATTTCGCTGCATCCGCACAATGACCGCGGCTGCGGTGTTGCGGATACCGAGCTTGCACTGCTGGCCGGCGCCGACCGTGTTGAGGGAACGCTGTTCGGCAACGGCGAACGTACCGGGAATGTGGATATCGTGACGCTTGCCATGAATCTGTTTATGCACGGCGTGGATCCCAAGCTTCACTTTGAAAATATGCCGGAGGTTGTGGAAACCTACGAACGGCTGACCGGGATGTCGGTCGGCCCCAGACATCCGTACAGCGGCAAGCTGGTGTTTGCGGCATTTTCCGGCTCGCATCAGGACGCCATCGCCAAGGGGATGCGCTACCGTCAGGAGAGAAACGAGGAGATCTGGACGGTTCCGTATCTGCCGATCGACCCAAAGGATGTCGGAAGGGAATACGAGGGCGATGTGATCCGTATCAACAGCCAGTCCGGCAAGGGCGGCATCGGATATCTGATGGAGCAGCGGTTTGGATTCCATCTGCCCAAAGACATGCGGGAGGATTTCGGCTATCGGGTTAAGAACGTATCCGATCACCTGCACAAGGAGCTGCAGCCGGAGGAAATCCGCGACATCTTTATGAAGGAATATGTCAATCTGACCGACCCGGTTGCGCTGAAGGAATGCCACTTTGAGCAAAAGAACGGCATGACGGCCTATGTAACCCTGACACGAGACGGCAATGAACGCACGGTAAGGGGCTGCGGCAACGGCCGCCTGGACGCGGTGTATGCGGCGCTCGGTGACGTGCTGCCGGAGGGGTATACCATAGACAGTTATACCGAGCATGCGGTCGGTACCGGATCGACCGCGCAGGCGTGCGCATACATCGGCTTGGTGCATGACAGCGGTAAGGCGGTGTGGGGCGTCGGTATGGACAACGATATCATCACGGCTTCACTTAACGCGTTGGTGAGCGCCATCAACTGCGTAAGAAAGAAAAACGGCTGAGCAAACGAATGACAAAACATCGGAATTCGTTGTCAGACGGATTTCGGTTTAACAGAAAAAAGGAGTGGAGACACGATGAAACGATGCGCTGCGATACTGCTCATTGCGCTTTTGCTTTTGCCGGTCTTTGCTCCTTTTGCGTACGCGGATTACGAGGTCGGCGATGGATCGTATGCTGAGACAGAGGGCGACTATGCGCTGCGCCAGGAGGTGGTTGCGGCCTTTGTCCGCGCCGCAAACATGAATACGGATCAGGCAGATACGGAGATTTTAAAGCAGTTTCACGATGCCGGCAAAATTGCGTCTACCTGCGTCCGCGAGGTCGCGGCGGCGGTGGAAGCAGGCCTGGTTTCCGGCTATGAGGACGGAAACTTTCGCCCCAAGGAGCGGATGAGTCGAGTTGAGGCTTTGGTGATTTTAAACCGTATGCTTTTAAAGCGGACGCTGCCGGTGCAGGGGGATCTGACCTTTGTCGATACGCCAAAGTGGGCGGAGGCAGACATCAACCGTCTGGCGGCGGCCGGCGTTGTGTGCGGCTACGGCAACGGGTTTTTGGGTGCCGGAGATGATCTGACCTGGCAGCAGGCGGATCTTTTGACAGAACGTGCGGCCCGCATGATCGGCCCGTGCGGCAATTATTATGAATATGTCAACGAAAAGTGGCTGAGCGAAACGCAGATTCCCGAAGGGTATTCGGCCTGGTCGGATGTTTATGCGATCAATCAAAAAATCATGAAGGAGATCGGCGAAATTATCTATTCGCTGTATCGGCGGCATGTCCGCGACGGAGAAGAATTTGCAAAGGGCAGCAGCGAACAAAAGCTGGTGGATGTCTTTATGGCGGCCGGCAACACGGTCTACCGTGATAAATTGGGCTTGCAGCCGGTGCTGCCTTATTTAAAGGCCATTGACGCGGCCGCGGATCAAAAGGAACTTCTGGCGGTCATGGCGGATCTGGAATGTGCCGGTTTTCACGGGTTTTTACCGCTTTCGATGAGCCGCGATATTTACGATTCCGCGAAAAACGTTTTGACCTTTTCCGAGGTGTATACCGGCATGAATCCCGATTTGATCCAAAGCAAAGACGCGGATCGGATTGCCGCGGCATATGAAACCTACGTTGCGGCACTGTTTTCCCTGTACGGAGAAGAGAATGCGGCATCGCGCGCCGAAAAGGTCGCGGCGCTGTGCAGAAAATTGGCTGAAAATTCGCTCTCGCTGGAGGAGCATAACCGGATTCAGAAAAATTATATGGTCTTTGATAAAGAGATGCTCCGCACGGTTTTTAGCGCGATCGACGTTGAGACCTATCTGGAAAAGCTGGGGTTTCACGGCGCGGAAACCGTTGTGGTTTACGATTTGCCGCTGGCCGGCGCTGTGAATGAGATTTTTGGGAAAGAGGAGCTTGCGCTGCTCAAGGATTATCTGCGTGCCAGCGTGATGGACGGCGCGGCGCTGTATTTAAATTCGGACGCGTTTTCCCTGTGGCAGGATTATCAGAACGCACTCAATCAGACGGAGGCGAAGGCATATCCGGCGGACTATGCGGTGCAGATGACGGAGGATTTGCTCGGCTGGGATCTTGCAAAGCTATACACCGAACGCTACGCCTCGGCCGAGGATAAGGCGGCGGTGGAAGAGCTGACGCGGGAGATTTTAAAGACCTATCAAAAGCGGATTCAAAAAAATAATTGGATGAGCAGCAGCAGTAAACAGACTGCGCTGCGCAAGCTGGAGCAGATGCAGATTCGGGTCGGATACCCGGAAAATGCGGAATCGTATACCGACCCGGAGCTGAAGATCGACAGTATCGCAGAGGGCGGAAACCTGATTGAGTACCGCAGCCGTTACTGCAAGCGGTATTATGAAGAGGCGGCGAAGAATCTGAATACGCCGGTCAGCGATGCCGCCCGTGAAAAATGGACCATGCTGCCGCAGACGGTCAATGCAATGTATGAACCGTCCACCAACAGTATTACCATTCCTGCCGGGATGCTGCGCGCGCCGTTTTACGAAAAACGAGCGGTGCGGGAGCGTAATCTGGGCGGAATCGGGTCGGTGATTGCCCATGAGATCAGTCATGCGTTTGATGCCATAGGGTCTCAGTTTGACGAGAACGGGAACATGCGCGACTGGTGGCAAAAGCAGGATCGGGAGGCTTTTACGCAGATTTGTGCGAGAACGGCTGCGGCATATGATGCCATCGAGGTATTGCCGGGCGAGACGGTGAACGGCAAGGCAACGCTGAGTGAGAACCTGGCGGATATTGCCGCGATGGCCTGTATTTTGGACGTGGCCGGAGACGGAAATCCGAAACTAGAGGAATTGTTTTACGGCTACGCGACAATCTGGCGCAGCAAGGCGACAAAGACCTATCAAAAGCGTATGCTGAAAACGGACACCCATGCGCCGGACGAGGTACGGGTCAACCGTGTTTTATCAAATTTTCCGGAATTTATCGATTATTACCGTGTCAAAGAGGGAGACGGCATGTATCTTTCCCCGAAAGATCGGCTCCGCATCTGGAACCGTGAGTTTTGACGGAAAAGTTCTTGCAATATTTCTTGGAAAAGGGTTGATTTTTTAAGAATTTTGCGGTATACTAATATTTAGGTGTAAAGTATTCGGATATTTTATGCTTGGGTGCAATTTAGCAAACGGAAAGGATGTTTTCTTATGCAGAAAGTAACCAAAGATATGATTATTATGGATGTGTTAAAGCTGGATCCGGGAACGGCAGATTTCTTCTTCGGAATCGGCATGCACTGCCTGGGCTGTCCGTCAGCCAGCGGTGAGAGCATTGAAGAGGCTTGTCAGGTTCACGGTGTGGACGCGGACGAGCTGGTAGAGAAGATCAATACCTATCTGGCGTCAAAATAATCGGCGCAGCCGGAGATTTTCACGAAAAAGTAAAAAAACTCTTGACAAACAGATGGTAATTAGGTATAATAATTGCCGTCTGTTTGTTTTGGATGGGTATCGGAGAGGAAGAAACAGATGGAATGGAATCTTTTACCTGTCTTAAACTGTGATGGGAAACGGATGCAGATCGACACCGAGGTCGCTGTCACGGCGCAAAGCGGAGATCGGTTTCGGATTTTAAAGCCGGTGCGCTTAAAAGGTGAAGTGGTCAACGTCAGCGGACTTTTGGAGTTCCACGCTGCCTGCACCGCGGAGGTCGGGGCGGTTTGTGACCGTTGTGCCGAACCGTATACCATGCAGCTTGACTTTACGGTGGACGAGCGAATGAAAAAGGCGGATCCCTATCAGGAGACAGACGGTGATTCGGATATCCGAATTTTAAAAAACGACGTTTTGGATCTTGACGAGGTTGTCTATGAGGCGCTGTATCTTGCGCTTCCCGGCAAGATGCTTTGCCGCGAGGATTGCAAGGGGCTTTGCCCCGTGTGCGGACAGAACCTGAACCTTGGTTCCTGTCACTGCGATACCGAGGAGACGGATCCCAGATTTGACGTCCTGAATCAATTGTTGTAGAATATGCAAAGTTTAACTTTGTTTGGGGGTTACCCCATATTCCAGTAACCACGGAAAGAGGTGTGAGAACATGGCAGTTCCAAAGAGAAAAACATCAAAGGCTAGACGCGATAAGAGAAGAGCAAACTGGAAGCTCGCTGTGCCGGGCATGGTTGCATGCCCAAGCTGCGGCGAATTAAAGTTGCCCCACAGAGTCTGCAAGGCTTGCGGAAGTTACAAGGGCAAGGAAGTTATCTCGGTCGAAGCGTAAATGGATGATGGAGAGGGCTGTGACGTGTGTCATAGCTCTTTTTTCTTCTTGGAAAAGAAAAAGCCGCCCGATCGGAAAACGGCCTGCCGTTTGTTCGGCTTTCGGTCTGACTTTTTGGGGGGCGGCTCCATTGCGGCTCCGTTTTTTATTTTTTTCTTGTAACATGCAAGAATCTGTGCTATACTGAGTATATTATGAGAAAGAGGAAGTAGAGGCTATGGCAGTCAGAATTGCACAAGTAGATCCGAAAAGTCCTGCCCAAAAGGCAGGGCTGCGCCCCGGCGATTGTATCGAGAGCATCAACGGGATTACGATCTGCGACTATCTTGATTTTATGTATGCCTCATGCCAGGAAAATGTGCGGATCGTGCTGACGGATCGCAGCGTCACCATTGAAAATGAGGATTATATGCCGCTCGGCATCAGCTTTGATACCCTTTTGATCGATGCGCCGCGTTCGTGTCACAATCGCTGCGTCTTTTGTTTCATTGATCAGCTGCCGAAGGGAATGCGAAAGACATGCTATTTTAAGGACGATGATTTTCGCCTTTCCTTTCTGCAGGGGAATTATGTCAGCATGACAAACATGACGGACGCGGATGTTGACCGCATTTTGCGGTATCACCTTCCGCGGATCAATATTTCGGTTCACACCACCAATCCGGAGCTGCGAAAGCATATGCTGCATAACCGCCGCGCCGGAGAGGTTTTGTCGTATCTCAAACGGTTTGCCGACGGCGGACTCTGCATCAATGCGCAGATTGTGCTCTGTCCGGGCTACAACGACGGCGCAGAGCTGGATCGGACGCTCGGCGATCTGGGCGCGCTCGGTGAAAATGTGGAGAGCATCTCGATTGTGCCGGTCGGACTGTCGGCACATCGGCGTGGACTTGCAGAACTTCAGCCGTTTGATGCGGCGATGGCGAAAAATACGATTGCTAGGGTGCATGCATGGCAGGAAAAATTTTTGCAAAGCCACGGTACACGGCTGGTGTATCTTGGCGATGAGTTTTATATGATGGCAAAGATGCCGCTCCCGGATTATGATGACTATGAGGGGTTTCCGCAGCTGGAAAACGGCGTCGGGCTTTGCACCTCGCTTTGCTATGAATTTGAGGAGGCGCTGCGGGAAACCAAAAAACGCGTCCCCAAACGCAAAAAAACGGTTGCGACGGGACAGAGCGCGTATGAAATTCTTAGCAGTCTTGCCGCAAAGCTGCAGGGTGAAAAAGTGCAGGTGATTCCGATTGTAAACCGCTTTTTCGGGGAGCGGATTACGGTGACGGGGCTGATTACCGGTGGCGATTTGATCGCGCAGCTCAGCGGCCGCGACTTGGGCGAGGAGCTGCTTTTATCCTCGGCGATGCTGCGGCATGATGAGGATGTGTTTTTAGACGATAAGACGGTGCGTGACGTGGAACAGGCGCTTGGCGTCCGCGTTGTGATCGTGCAAAATGACGGCTATGCGTTGCTGGACGCAATGCTGCACTAGTGCGGTGCGCTGCCAAAGATAAAGGAGGAAGTATATGAAACCGGTTGTTGCAGTGGTAGGACGCCCAAATGTGGGAAAATCTACCCTTTTTAATAAAGTAAGCGGAAAGAGAATTTCCATTGTGGAGGATACGCCCGGAATCACCAGGGATCGTATCTATGCGGACGCGGAGTGGTGCGGACACCACTTTACGCTGATCGATACCGGAGGAATTGAACCGTCCAGCAAGGACGTGATTTTATCCCAAATGCGGGAACAGGCGCAAATGGCGCTGGATATGGCGGACGTCATTTTGTTTATGGTTAACGTCCGTGACGGTGTGACGGCCGCCGATAAAGAGGTTGCGGCCATGCTGCGAAAGTGCAGCCGCCCGGTGCTTTTGGTCTGCAACAAGGTGGATAACCCCGGCAATCCGCCGATGGAAATGTATGAATTTTATAATCTCGGTATCGGTGAGCCGTATCCCGTGTCGTCCATTCACGGGCTGGGGCTCGGCGACCTTCTGGACGAGATGGTGGCGCTCTTCCCTGCCGCCGCGGCAGAGGAGACGGAGGAGGATATCATTCATGTCGCCATTGTGGGAAAGCCCAACGCCGGGAAATCCTCGCTGGTGAACTATATTTTGGGAGAGAACCGCGTCATTGTCAGCGATATTGCCGGAACAACGCGCGACGCGATTGACAGCGTCTATGAGCGCGACGGGCAGAAGTATGTACTGATCGACACCGCCGGTATGCGCAAACGCGGACACATTAACGAGACGGTGGAGCGGTACAGCGTGGTTCGCGCCTTGGCGGCGGTGGACCGTGCGGACGTTTGCCTGATTATGATCGATGCCAACGAAGGAATCAGCGAACAGGATTCCAAAATTGCAGGTTATGTCCACGACAGCGGCAAAGCGAGCATTGTGGTCATCAACAAATGGGACGCGGTCGAAAAGGAAACCAACACCATGAAGAATTTTCAAAACCGCGTCAAAGAGGGACTTAATTTCATGATGTACGCGCCATCCGTCTTTATTTCGGCAAAGACGGGACTTCGTGTGGACACGCTTTTCCCGATGATTCAGTCGGTGCTGGAGCAAAACAGAAAGAGGATTTCTACCGGTATCTTAAACGATGTCATCAATGAGGCGATTGCCATGGTGCAGCCGCCCTCCGATAAGGGAAAACGCCTGAAGATTTATTATGCGACACAGGCGTCCGTAAAACCCCCTACGTTTGTATTGTTTGTCAATCGGGCAGAGCTGGCGCATTATTCCTACGTGCGCTATCTGGAAAATCAGCTGCGTGCAAAGTTTGGGTTTGAGGGCACGCCGATTCGGATGCTGATCCGGGAAAAGAACGAGAAAAAGTAAATGAGAGGAAGTTCGGTATGAGAGGATTATGGTTCATGATCATTATGGCGGCGGCCTATCTGATCGGCAGTATCAGCACCGCCATTATCGCCGGAAAAATCATTGCCGGTGACGATATCCGCACCCACGGAAGCGGTAACGCCGGGGCGACCAACGCGCTCCGTACATACGGAAAAAAAGCCGCGCTTTTTGTGGTCCTTGGCGATGGCATGAAGGCGGTTTTTGCGATTCTGATCGGGATGCTGATTGCGTACCTCATTCCGTTGTCTGAGAATCAGCGCGATCTTGCGGTTTATGCCGCCGGCATCGGGGTGGTGCTTGGACATAACTTCCCGCTTTATTTTCACTTTCACGGCGGTAAGGGTGTACTGGTCTCGGCAGTTGCCATTTTGTTTGCGGATTGGAAAATCGGCCTTGCCGTGCTGATCTTTGCAATTTTGGTGATGGCGGTCACAAAGTACGTGTCGCTCGGCAGCATTTTGGGCGGCGCGGCGCTTTTGGCGATGGCGCTGATTTTCCGTTTCGGCGATTGGTGGTACATCGGCTTTTCGGCCGTGCTTGCCGCTTTGGTGATTGTGATGCATCACGCCAATATCGGCCGTCTGCTTGCCGGCACGGAAAGCAAGCTGGGACAGAAAAAGAGATAGAAAGGGGCGCACGGTTATGGCTAAAATCAGTGTGATAGGATCGGGAAGCTGGGGAACCGCCGTTGCGATCATGCTGGCGCAAAACGGACACGAGGTCATGCTCTGGTCTTATCTGACAGAAGAGAGCGAAGAATTGAAAGAAAACCGCGAAAACCGGCGGTTTTTGCCCGGTGTGAAAATCCCGGATACGGTACGCTTTACCAGTCAGATGAAGGACTGTGCCGATGCACAGCTGGTGATTGTTGCGGTGCCCTCCCATGCCATGCGGCAGACAGCAAAGAATCTGGCAGGCGTTTTAAAGCCGAAGCAGCTGGTGCTGAATATTTCCAAGGGGCTGGAGGAAGAGAGCCTTTGCACCATGTCACAGGTTTTAAAACAGGAACTGCCGCTTTGCGAAATTGCGGTGATGTCCGGGCCGAGCCATGCCGAGGAAGTTTCGCGCAGGATTCCGACCACCAATGTAGTGGCTGCCGATTCGGAGGCGGTTGCCAATTTGATTCAGGATATGATGATGAACCCGGATTTCAGAGTGTATACCAATCCCGATGTGCTGGGTGTGGAGCTTGGCGGTTCGCTGAAAAACGTCATTGCACTGTGTGCCGGGATTCTGGACGGAATGGGGCTTGGAGATAACACCAAGGCGGCGCTGATGACGCGCGGCATTGTTGAAATTTCACGGTTGGGCGTCTCGATGGGTGCAAAGGCGGAAACGTTTTGCGGTCTTTCCGGCATCGGGGATTTGATTGTGACCTGTACCAGTATGCATTCCCGTAACCGCCGCGCCGGGATTCTGATCGGTCAGGGAAAGAGCCTGGAAGAAGCGCAGAGCGAGGTCAAAATGGTGGTAGAGGGCGTAAAAACCTGTCGTGCCGCCCATGATCTTGCCAAAAAGACGGGCGTCGAAATGCCGATTGTCCAGGAGGCGTATCGGGTACTGTTTGAGGGAATCTCCCCGAAAGAGGCGGTGCGTAACCTGATGGGACGCGAAAAGAAACATGAGACGGAAAAATCCTTCCTGAAAATGCGGTAAAACGGACTGAAATGTAAAATAGGAAAAAAATAACACGGGGCGGCATTAGCTACCTCGTGTTTTTCGTTACGATTCGGGTTTTCCGTTGCCGTTTTCAATAAAGTAGGTGGAAAACGGTTTTCCTGCGCAGCGGGCAAATTCCATCTCAAGAACTGTGCGCACCGTATGTGCACCCTGCCTGTCCAGCAGATGGTAACGGCTGAGCACGCTGAGCGTGTCATCGTTGATTAAAACAGGATCCTGATAGTTGACCTGCGCAATCCCCAAAGCACGGCAAATCTTCATGACTGTCTCGTAAGAGGTACCGCCGATTCCGTTGCGGAGCGCGCTGGACACGGTGGTGTAGGGCAGACCCAGATAGGCGGTAAACTTTCTCACACTTTTAAACTGTTTTCTGATTTCTTGCTTTATCAGTGCTGTTAACTGATCCATAATGCTCTCCTTTGTAATCACATGATGCCACATTCATTATTATAAAAGGTTTTTTTCAAAAAGTCAACACAAATTCCCCATTTTTAGCCAAAATCCGTGTTTGATCTGTCAAATCCGCAAAAAAATATGCCGTTTGATTTCCTGTCATCAAATGGAAAACAAGGTCAAAATCCGTGATAAAATCTGGACAAAATTGAAAATTTATGGTATACTGAAAGGAGATGATTGGTAAAATAAAAGTAAAACGGAGATCACTATGAAGCAGAAAACAGTCTTTGTGTGTTCGGAATGCGGAACGGAATCCCTGAAATGGATGGGGAAATGTCCGGGCTGCGGCGCTTGGAACACCATGAATGAAGAGACGGTTGTTCCCGTACAAAAGGGAAACAGCCAGGCTGCAGGGATTGCCTCGTCCGGGAAACCGAAGCCGCTTAAGGATATTTCAACCGCGGAGGAAATGCGGATTTCCACCGGCATGGGAGAACTGGATCGCGTGCTTGGCGGCGGCATTGTGCCGGGTTCGCTGGTGCTGATCGGCGGCGATCCGGGCATCGGAAAATCGACCATCCTGCTGCAGTGCTGCGAAACTCTGGGAAAAGAACATAAAATCCTTTATGTTTCCGGTGAGGAATCACAGCGGCAGATCAAGCTGCGCGCCGACCGCCTTGGGGTACAGGCTGAAAATCTGCGCATATATTCCGAAACCAATATGTCCAACGTGATTGCCTGTATCTATCAGGAAAAGCCGGATATTTTGATTGTGGATTCGGTGCAGACGATGTTCAATCCGGCGCTGACGCCGGCGCCGGGCAGCGTGACGCAGATTCGCGATGTGGCGGCCGGGCTGATGCGGATTGCCAAAGAGGAATCGATCGCAACCTTTTTGGTGGGACATGTCACCAAGGAGGGGTCGATCGCCGGGCCGAAGATTTTAGAGCATATTGTCGACTGCGTTCTCTATTTTGAGGGAGAGCAGCAGCGTGCCTATCGGATTATCCGCGCCATTAAAAATCGGTTTGGCTCTACCAACGAGATCGGCGTCTTTGAAATGTCGGCGGCCGGGCTGTGTGAGATTCCCAATCCGTCGCTTGCCCTGCTTTCCGGCCGGCCGGAAGGGGAGGCCGGGTCTTGCATTTTGTGTACCATGGAGGGGACGCGCCCGGTGCTTGCAGAGGTGCAGGCGCTTGCGGCAACCTCAAACTACGGCAATGCGCGCCGAATGAGTACCGGCGTGGATTTGTCCCGCGTCCTGATGCTGCTTGCGGTGCTGGAAAAGCGCATGGGGATGCCCACCTCCGGCTACGATGTCTATGTTAACGTTGTGGGCGGACTGCGGATGCTGGAGCCGGCCGTGGATCTTGGCGTGCTGCTTGCCATCGCGTCCAGTTTTCGGAACCGTCCGTTAGACAGCGGCCTGGTTGCGATCGGTGAGGTGGGACTTACCGGGGAGCTGCGATCCTGCAACTTTTTGGAAAATCGGATCGCCGAGGCGGAAAAGCTGGGATTTCAGCGTTGCCTGATTCCGGCGTCCAATCGGGAAGGACTTAAAAAGTTTGACAAAATTGAAGTGAGCGCATACAGCAACATTCGTCAGGTGCTGACGGATGTCTTGTAGGGCAGCAGAAAGAGGGTAAAAAAATGTTTCAGATCGGCGATAAGGTTGCCTATCCTATGCATGGGGCCGGCATCATCGAAGGTGTGGAAGAACGATGTATCTTGGGTGAAGCGCATCAATACTATGTTTTAAAGTTATCGATCGGCAATGTGGAGGTTTTGGTGCCGACGGCCTCCATTGACGAAATCGGCGTTCGCTATGTGGCCTCCGGGCAGGAGGCGGATGAGGCCATCCGCTGTTTTATTGAATGTGAGGATTCGCACGAGGATGGAAACTGGAACAAGCGTTATCGCGACAATATCGAAAAATTAAAGGACGGGCAGCTCTGCGAGGTGGCAAAAATTACAAAACACCTTTTGCGCAAGGAGCAGAAGAAGAGCTTGTCCAATGCGGAGCGCAAAATGTTAAATTATGCAAAATCGGCCTTGGTTTCGGAGCTTGGCCTGTCCAAAAATATGGACTGTCGGCAGGTTGAGACCATGCTGATGGAACGGATATCGATTTAAGACGGCTTTTGATCTTGATTCTTTGCCGGTTGCAACCGGCGAAACATAGAAGATGCCTTGGTGCAAAGGGCGCAGCGGAGGGGATTTTTTGAAGAAAAAGGAAAACAGTCTCGCGTCGGCGGTCATTGTTGCCGCAGGAAACAGCAGCCGTATGAAGATGAACGGCAGCAAGCAGTTTTTGATGATATCGGGAATCCCGGTGCTGGCACGCACCCTTCTTGCATTTGATCGGGCGGCAAATATCGCGGACGTGACGCTTGTCACCAGAGAGCAGGACATGATGCTCATATGGGATATGGTCAGGGAGTACCAAATCAGAAAGGTAACATCGGTCGTCCCCGGCGGCAGTTCCAGACAGGAGTCTGTATTCATCGGGCTTTGTGAGGCAAGAGAAGAGCGTGTTTTGATCCATGACGGTGCGCGGCCTTTGATTGCGGCAGAGGAAATTGAATCCGTTGTCCGCGCGCTGGATCGTTGCCGTGCCGCCGCGCTCGGCGTTGCCGTCAAAGACACCATCAAAGAGGTCGATGAGCGCGGAACCGTGATAAGGACGGTGCCGAGAGAGCGGCTGGTGCAAATGCAGACGCCGCAGGGGTTTTATACCAAAGAGATTATCGAGGCGCACAAGAGGGCGCTGCGCGAGCAAATTGCAGTGACGGACGATTGCGCGCTATTTGAGTTTTTACATATCCCGGTGCAGGTTTTGCCGGGACGGTATCAGAATATCAAGATCACCACGCCGGAGGACGTTGCGCTTGCCGAGGCGCTGTTTGGCCAAAACGAAAGCAACGAAGATTGATGGGGTGAGGCAGATAAATCCTTTTCCTTTGCCGAAATGCGGCGGACGGAAGCCCGGCCGGCGGAGCGTGATATCAAATAAAAACAGGAGAGATTGCGATGCGTGTTGGATTTGGATATGATGTCCATCGCCTGGTGGACGGGAGAAAATTAGTGTTGGGCGGCGTTACCGTGCCGTACCAAAAGGGACTCTTGGGACACTCTGATGCAGACGTGCTGACCCACGCCGTAATGGACGCGCTTTTGGGCGCGGCGGCATTGGGGGATATCGGCGGATTATTCCCGGATACCGATCCTGCATTTGCCGGTGCGGACAGCATGGCGCTCTTGAAACAGGTGGAGCAGTGCCTCAAACGGGCCGGGTTTTGCATCGGCAATATCGATGCAACGGTTGTGGCGCAGCAGCCCAAGCTTGCACCGCATATCCCTGCCATGCGTGAGCGGTTCGCGGAGGTGTTAAAGGTGCCGGTTTCCTGTATCAGTATTAAGGCGACCACGACAGAGGGGCTGGGATTTCCCGGCCGCGGCGATGGAATTTCCGCCTATGCGGTCTGCATGATTGCGGAAGAAAGACCGTAATTTTTGAAGCAAGCACCTTTTTTGAAAAAAAGACTTGCAAAATGTAAATATTTATGCTATACTAAAAAAGTTGTATGCGCCCGTAGCTCAGCTGGATAGAGTGTCAGACTCCGACTCTGAAGGTCGTGCGTTCGAATCGCATCGGGCGTACCACGTCGGAACGGACTTTGCTCCGTTCCGATTTTTCTTTTACAGGAAAATCAGTCACACGCGCCGTCGTTCCTCCTTTTTCGCAAAAAGGCACGCTCGGCTTCGGCTGCTCACTTGTAAACGCGCTCGCAACGTTTCGCTGTCGCTATCACCTTTTTGCGAGGGCGCCTGCGGCGCAAGTATCTTTATGGTTCGGCAGAGCCATCACCGTGTTATCCGAACTTCTTATGTTCGCGGTAACCGTAAAACTTCCCAAAAGTTGATGCTTTTGGGGAGTTTTTTTCTTGTTTCTTTATTTCACTTCGCGGTATTTTAAATCTGTCGATTTTGGGGTAAAAGCCATAGCATAAGAGAAGATATGCTCTGGTTTTGCAAACTTTTTTATGATTCCGATAGGATTGCGTTTCCTTTGCTTTTGTGATATAATATCAAAATGAGATCGGACGTTTAAAAGGGCGTTTCCAAACACGGAGAATTATGATGATAAGAAAATTACGGGAAGAAGATGCGAATCGCGTCATTGCCATATGGCTTGATACGAATGTAAAGACACATTACTTTATTTCGGCTGCGTATTGGAAAAACAATCTTGACTTTGTGAAAGAAGCGCTGTCGCAGGCAGAGGTCTATGTGTATGAAAAGAATCAGAATATACAAGGTTTTATCGGGCTGAACGGGGAATTTATTGAAGGAATTTTTGTTTCCGATACCATGCAATCGCAGGGAATAGGCGGGCTTTTGCTGAATTTTATAAAAATGAAAAGAGACAGATTATGCCTTCGTGTATATCAAAAAAACGAACGCGCAATTCGTTTTTATCAAAGAGAAGGCTTTGAAATTCGGGGCGAGGGTTTGGAGACGTCGACCGGCGAGAAGGATTATGAAATGATATGGCAACGAAAATGATGGAGCGAAATGAGAAAGTGCTGCTTCGGAAATATAAAACCGCGGACTGTGAACAGATCGCGGCATTGTTCTATCAGACTGTGCATACCGTCAATGCGAAAGATTATACCGAAGAACAGCTGAATGCTTGGGCAACCGGGAAAGTGAATTTAAACGAATGGGATCAATCATTTTTGGAGCATGATACGATGGTTGCTGTTATGGATGATGAGATTGTTGGGTTCGGAGATATCGATCAAAGCGGTTATTTAGACAGATTGTATGTTCACAAGGACTATCAGAGACAGGGGATTGCATCCGCGATTTGCGATAAGCTGGAATGTCTTGCATTGGGAAAGCAGATTACAACCCACGCCTCGGTCACTGCAAAGCCGTTTTTTCAGCATCGGGGGTACAATGTTGTCAGAGAACAAAAGGTTATCAGGCAGGGGATTGCTCTGACGAACTATATGATGATGAAAGTTACGGAAAATTCAAAGAATTTTCCGGGTGATGTGATATAATAGACGTGATATAATATCGGTAAAATAAATCGAAATTGAATTCGCGGAGCAGTGTTATGAGATTTCAAAAGGCAAATGAAAATGATTTTGCGGTGATCCAAAAATTTTACTGGGATGTAATCGATCATATTCATGAAAACAACATAGGCAGCGAAAATCTGGGCTGGGAAAAAGGCGTGTATCCGTCGGATGCATTTCTGCGCCGCAGCCTTGCAAACGGTGAATTGTATACTTTAACCGAAAACGATGCTTTGTGTGCCTGTGTTATTTTAAACAGTGAATGTAACGAGGGGTATCGCGATTGTCCATGGAGCATTGTTTGCTCGGACGATGATGTTCTGATTCCGCATACCCTTGCGGTGAATCCCAAAATGCAGGGAAAGGGAATCGGCAAAATTGTTGTAAAGAACGTTCTTGCCATTGCGAAATCCGAAAACAAAAAGTCCGTAAGACTGGATGTGATGGGTGCGTGCAAGGCGGCAGAGCGTCTTTACTTAGGCTGCGGATTTCAGTTTGTTGCGGCCAAAAACATGTATTATGAAGATACGGGCTGGACGGAATATAAAATGTTTGAGTTGAATTTATAACGTTTGGCGTGCACAATCAGAATTATCGGATTTGCTGACGAATCACAGGGGGTGTTTTGGATGCGATATAACGGTTTCTATTTTTGGATGTTTAAGGGTTCTATGAAAAAGGTTCTTGCAGGGCAATACGAGAAAGTATATGCTGCAAAGATAATGAAAAAAAGCAAGAAGGTTTACCGGGAGCTTGTGGAACAGGCGGACGATATCGGTGATGACAATCCCATGGCTTACAATATACTTTTTGCGTTGGCCTTTGTTGCGCCATATATAGCAAGCGAAAAGAAAGTTCCGCCGGAGACCGTGCAGGAGATGATGCGCCGCTCGTTATATCATGTCAAATGGTATTTTGCAAGAACTGACCTTAATACGGACAAAGGAAAGGCAGAGAATAAAAAGAACATTATAAAATATGCCAAGTGGTATACGCCGGAAAAGGAGAAACGCTATCCGACCTCGTTTAAGGTGGACTTTGAAGGTAAACCGTATGAGGGTGCCTGCTATTACCGCATCACACGCTGCCCGATTTGCAGCTATGCAGAAAAGCTTGGCGTTTTGGAACTGATGCCGCTGTTTTGCGAATTGGATGAGGTCATGATCGCACTTCAGCATGGTGTGCTGCACCGCAAGCAGACGATTGCCTCCGGCGGTGCGTATTGTGACTACTTCATAACGGGAAACAGAGAGTGATTTTAAAAGTTTTTGGCGTGCGGATGGAACAGGGACTGAGTGAAACAGGGCTTTTGGGATAAAATAATTGAAAAAATACATGCATATCGGGAGGAAAAGAAAATATGAAAAAGCCGTATATCATTTGTCACATGATGACCTCGGTGGACGGTCGGATTGACTGTGCGATGACATCGCAGCTTCCGGGTGTTGATGATTATTATGAAACGCTGAATGCGCTGAATGTGCCGACCACGGTCAGCGGACGGGTGACGGCAGAGCTTGAAATGGCGGAACCGGGAACGTTTCGGGCGGCAGATATAACACCGCTCGGAAAAGAAGGTTTTTCAAAAAAGGCAGACGCCGCGGGCTATGAAATTGTGGTGGACACCCATGGCAAATTGCTCTGGCCCGATGCCTATGGGATGGAAAAGCCGTATTTGATTATCACTTGTGAGCAAGTGCCAAAAGAGTATCTAAAGTATCTGGACGAAAAAAATATCTCCTGGATTGCCTGCGGAGATGAAAACGTCGATCTTTCCCGTGCCGCAGAAATTCTTTCGGAAGCGTTCAAAGTCGAGAGAATGGGGATTGTCGGCGGCGCGGCGATCAACACGGCGTTTTTAAACGACGGACTTTTGGACGAAATCAGCGTTCTTATAGGAGCAGGTATTGACGGCAGAGCCGAGATGCCGTCTGTGTTTGACGGCCGGGCAATGGATTTTCCGCTGACGCATTTGACGCTTTCGGACGTGAAACGGTTTGACAGCGGCGCGGTTTGGCTGCGGTACCGCACCAAATAAGGAGAATGTGCAGAGACGGCTGTATCTTCTGTACGCTGGTGATAATTTTCATAGAATCAATGCTTTTGCGGCTTTGTGCTGCCCGTCCATTTTTGCGGATTGGTGTCATCGGGAAGTATGCCGGATAAAATATCTTCGTAGTGTCTGACTTTGTTTTTCATATAGTTGACGACGGCTTGGGCTTCGCGCAGGCGTTCGTATGCCTTATCACGTTGTTTCAGGATTATGGTGTACCGCGCTTTCAGTGTATCTTCCGATTCGGGCAGCAGACATAGCCGGCAATATTCCTTGATGTCTTCGATGGATGCGCCGCATCCCTTTAAACAACAGATTCCCTGCATCCAGTTTGCCGATTCATCATCAAACAGCCGACGGTTGCCGCCGTCACGCTTGCAGGGCAGAAGCCCTATATCTGTATAATATCGAACCGTATGTTCCGATACGGAGAACATTTCTGCAAATTGTTTGATGGTATATTTCATAAAAAATCCTCCATTTTGAAAAAAAGTATTGACTTCGAGTTACTCGAACTTGGTATAATCATGATAACATAAAGTAATTAAAAATTCAATTGATATAGGAGGTTTAACATGGAATATTTAACGTTGGATCACGGCGTCAAAATGCCGCTTGTCGGATTTGGCACCTTTCAGATCACCGATGGGAAGGAATGTGAAAAGAGCGTTCTTTCCGCAATCAATGCCGGGTACAGACTGATTGACACGGCGCAGGCGTACGGAAATGAGGAGTATGTCGGCAATGCAGTGAAAAACTGCGGCGTGGCAAGAGATGAATTGTTTATCACGACAAAGCTTTGGTTTCGCAATTACGAAAAGGCCGATGCGGAAAGAACCCTGACCGAATCGCTGCAAAAGCTGCGGCTTGATTATGTGGATATGGTGCTTTTGCACTGGCCTTACGGTGATGTGTATGCGGCGTGGCGGACGCTGGAGGAATTTTATGAAGCCGGCAAAATCAGAGCAATCGGCATTTCCAACTTTGAGGCGGACAGGATGATTGATTTAATCACCTTCCATAAAATCAAGCCGTGCATCAATCAGATCGAAACGCATCTCTTTTGTCAAAGAAAAAAGGAAAGCGAGTGGCTGAAAAAATATGGCTTGGCGCATCAGGCGTATGCACCGCTCGGAC
>OLOI01000130.1_pt1 | contig 76775 bp, 69 predicted proteins | sample 1672131 | NCBI WGS metagenome assembly OLOI01 (sample SAMEA3136651, study PRJEB25190) | human gut metagenome
TGGCACTGGCTTCAATTTTTGTACCATCAATAAAAATGGTCTCTCCGGAAATTTCTCCCATATCAAACAATGCATTAGACATTTCTGCAAGGATACGTTTAGAACAGGGAGCAAAATGGATACTTCTAAACCTTGCAAATGTTGCATGATCAAGAGCCGGGGAACCTTCTAGAAGAAACATAAAATTGATATCTCTTTTACAATTTAGTTCCATGGAACGAGAGGAGTAATCCCCGTTCATGTAAGAGTAGAGCACGATCTTCAAAAGTGTTCTGGGCGATACAGAATTTATTCTTTCATAAGTAGAATATAGGTCAGTCAAATCCATAGCCTCCACAAACTGACTTAGTAATCGAACAGAATCATTATCCGGAATGATTGTTTCAAGATTTAACGGAAGTTTAAGTTGATATCCGTCTGAATTTTTTGTATAATCTTTTTGTAATAATTTAGTTAGTAGCATAACTTGATTTTACACCAACTGCCGGATTCTTTCGAGGTCTGGCAGTTATTTTTTTGCACAAGAAAAGGAGCTGCGCACTAATTAGTGCGACAGCCCCCTTAAATGAAATTACATAAACATTTTTTTCAACTCACAGATATCCTTTTCCAAAACACCTGACATTTCACAAATTTCTTTGCCATACCATTATATATACCATCAAAATATTTTACAATTCTTTTTCTTCTTTATTTTCCTGTATCTCTTTCTTCCACCCCAGTTCTATCTTCTCCATCTGCTTAAGAATTGCATCCTCTATCATTCCCCCAAGATAAGCCTCATTCAACTTCTTTTTGGCATATGCCAGATAGCTATCCCTGGTGTTCTCAATTAACACAGATGTGAAAAATCGTTCCCAGCTAAAATACTCCCTGCTTTCTATATATTCTGCCGGCTCATCCAACATCTGGTCTATCTGATTATTTTTCAATACCCCAGACTTTAAAATCAGCCATTCAAAGGATTCCGGCAGATACAGAGCTGCTGTTTCATTTTCCCGGATCAGTTTCAATACTCTGTCAATTTCCGAACCGAACGCCGCACCGTCTGCTATTACAAGGATTTTCTGATCTTTATGTTCATTGATATAGTGGAAAACATTCGATTTTCCATTCATAGACTCGCATTTCAACCCATTCGCCTGGCATATGTGAGAAAAAAACTGATAACCCGAATTACTGTCCTCTGTGAGAACCATCTCCGGTTTTACCGGGTTAGTCCAGGTATCTGTTCCATATATTCTGTAAAACTCATGATAACTCTGTTTCAATGTCCCATATTTTCCAGATGTTCGGATACCATAAATTTCCTCTGCACTGTATGGCAGTGCAGGTAAAGATTCCCTTGTTACAATTACATAATAATTATCTGTTTTCTGAATAGTTCCCGCGAACTCTTCTGTTTTGATAAATTCATTACCTTCATCTATGAATACGATACCATCTGAGATCTCCGATAACTGTGCTTTCCATAAGTTTCCCTCCAGCACATAGCATGTTTTATCACAAACCAGCTCCACCGGTGTGCCAGACGGGTTATTGATCTGATCCCGAATCATATCTACCAGCGTGGTTTTTCCGGTTGCACTGTCTCCACGAATGACAGTCAGATTGCGGTGCAGTTCAAACTCATATTTTAAGCGTTTGGTTGAAACAACAATTTTATGTTTTCCCTTCATTCTCCCTATCTCCTGTCAGACAAATTCACCGGCTATCGATATCAGTTCTCTCATGGAACACACCACCTGATCCGTATTCAGAATACGGATCTGAAATGGTTCTTCCCCAAATTCCATCAAATGATGCAGATTAATTGTGCGATCCTGCGATGCAGCAATTTTCAACAACCATTTTGCGCAATTGTCACCGCATGTCGAAGCATTAAAAATCTTATCTTTTTCAAATTTAACAAGAATCAATGTTTTCACTCCACCGGATAGCCCGGTTGGTGGTATCTTCCCAAGGACCGGACTGTCGATGACTCCACTGTCTAAGACCGTCGACCGATCGACATCCTGAATCATTTCTTTCACAAACGGATCTATGATCCAGCTGTCCTCGTAATCATATTTAAAATAAGCTGCCGTATTATACACAGCTTCTTTCATATCACCATAAAAAATATTCAGCATACGATTGTCTCCTTTTTCTGCATGTAAACCTTTCCTGCAACATCTATTATATGTCTCTTTTCCTTACTTCTGCAACCAGAAACACCCAATCCTGCCTCGCCTGTCATGCAAAAAAGCCGGAAACCGGTCTTACCTTCCCGGATTCCGACTCTTCTTTTGTACTTTCTGCTTTACTCTCTCACCCAGCACTCCCGGATCTCAGCGATGTACATGGTATGATAATCTTTTTCCGGATACCATCTTTCATCTTCTTCCGGTTCATAGAAGTTTTCCGGTTTGATGTCATCCTGGTAAAGCTTTCTGCATACCAGCACCTGTGTAGCCTCTTCGAATCCCGGCTGACCGTCCACTTCTGTCAGATGCAAGCCGGACTGTTCGATCTTGTCCGGGACATCTTTGCCGGAGACTTTGCCGAGGTAACCCAGCTCTTTCATGTGCCCGCCACCGAAGAAGCTGATGGTAAATGTATCACCTGCATCTACGAACTCTTTGGTGTGACGCTGTGGGCGGATATATACTGTTGCCACATTCTTACCCCACAGAACGCCGATGCCGCCCCAGGAAGCGGTCATTGTATTGGCTTTGCCGTCTTTTGCTGCGGAGATCAGCATCCATTCGGAACCGATCTTCTCAAAAGGTTTCATCTCCAGTGTTTTCACATCCACTTTTTTAAATCCCATCGCATCTGTCCTTCTTTCTATAACACAGAAGGTAACCGCAAGCTGCTGCCCCTGTTACCTTCTTTTTTCAGTAACTGCCTCATTTTTCACAGCTACTGTTATTATACTATTTTCTGCCGGCATCGCAAAGCTATTTCTGCGATATTTTTGCCTGTTTCTTCTCATCCGCCGAGTCCAGCACTCCTCCGATGATCTGTAACAGAATCGCGAGTCCGATCAGACTTCCCGCTGCAATCCTACCATGGAAAGTCACAAAAAATGCAAGTACCCGTCCCAGCACCGGAACAGAATATACTACCTTTCCGATATAATAATCATAACCCACCGGATACAGATCTTCTTTTTCATTTGCATCACCCTTGGTGTGGATCTGACCGGTTACAATATCATTTTTGATAACCCGGTGTGTGATGATCGCTCCCGTATCCATAGAACTGTAGAATGCGATCACATCATCTGTCCCGGCATCCTCCGGTGCTCCCGGCTGTACATAAACCAGACTTCCCACCGATATCGCCGGCTCCATACTTCCACTGATGACTGTATAGATCTCATACCCGAAGACCCGCGGAAGAGTTAATGGCAGACATACAAGAATCACCGCCACCAAACAGACCGTTCCGAATATCTTACAGATTCGGGCACATCCTGCCAGTGCCCCTCTTTTTTCTTTCTTCTTTTTTCCCATATCCTGTACCAGAACCGATACCTGCCCGAAAATCACCTTATGACAGGTTCTGATCATCCTTTGCATTATTCAGACTTCTGACAGACTTCACGTTGTACCGGATCTCATACACGGTATTTTTCTTCCGGAACTGTGCATCGATGCGTTTCTGGATCTCCTGACAATCCTCCGGTTTTGTATTGATCAGAAGTACCAGATATTGTCCCCTCCCGTAACGGGTAACTACGTCCCCCGCACGAATACTTCTGCAGATACTTTCCCATATATACCGTGACAGTACCTCTGCATGTTCATCGGATCTGATGGGATGTTCCTCCATATCCGTTAAAGTACATAACATCAGCTGCACCTGTTGTCCGCTTCGCTCTATCATACGTGCAACCATATGATAAATCTCCCGGAACACCACCCAGTTACACTGATACGGCTCCTTCACCTTTTCCAGCCGTTCTGTCATATTCTCCTGTATATTATCCAGTATATCATACGGATGGTCAAGCTGTTCTTGCATTTTTCTCCGGAAATCCTTTAATTTGACCAGTTCTTCTTCCATATAGACCTGACGATACTTTTCCATGGTTTCCCCATACAGAATCTCTACCTGTTCCGTTCTTCCCATACCGGTCAGTGCCTCGAGCACCAGCAGTTCCCCTTCCTCATATGGCGCTGCTTTCGATACATGCCGACCCAGCTTCTCCAGCTGGATATACGCCTTCTTTGTCCGCAGAAGTTCCGCCATATATTTCACCAACTTCCGGAACATGGTTTGATAACGCTCCCGTTCCGCTTTTACCCAGCCTTCCTGCGCGGAACCCTTAAGAAAGGCACCTTTATACATCAAAACAGCCTTCCAGCACAGCTCAAGCTGTTCCTCCCAGTCCCCTGCCCTGCGTGCTCTGCTGCAATACTCTTCAAACACCTGCGCATCCTCTTCAAACGGAATCTCTTTGTTCCAGTAAAATCTTCCTCTTCTGGAAATAATATATTTTCCTTTCGGAAGACCTGTCTGTTCCAGTTTCTTTCTGATATTATAGATCAGACTGTGGATCGCATGATTCGTATCGTCCAATGTCCGTTCACCAAACAAAACCTTCTCCAGATGTTCCCGGCTGATCCCCTTTTCTCCGCTATGGAAAATCAACTGCAACACCCGTGCAAACTGTGTCTCTTTTTTCTTCTTTGCGATCAAAGATATCCCCTGATATTCCAGGGAAAAATCACCAAACATTTTTACATACAAAACCTGTTGTTTCTTTAATTTTTTGTTCTTCATACACGTTCCACATGTTTGCATATTTGGGTCTGCATCCTCCTGAGACAACCGCTTTCCTGACTTATCTTACACTTTCACGGAAAATATGATTTTCGTTCCTTCCGCGAAATATACATGCATATTCTAATACATTACGTAAAAGAAAGCAAGTCTTCTTTATATGTTATTGTATACAAAATACCCTTCGCGTTACTGTTCACTCCGTGTAATAAAAAAACTGCCGTATGGAGTTCTGTTTTACTCCATACAGCAGTTTCACTGTTCTTTCCACTGTCTGATTATCTGTGTACACGTTTTCTGACGATCACGATACCTGCTGCCAGTGCTGCAAGTGCTGCTACGCCGATACCAACGCCGGCTACCAGCGGAAGGCTCTTCTTTACTTTCTTATTGCCATCCAGGTCTTTGTTACTTTTCGGTACATCCTCATCGTCCAGATCTTTCAGATCCTGGTCTGCTCTTGGTGTCTCTTCATCACCGATGGTGGTGGTGTCTTCGTTACCCTGTGCATCCTGGGTGGTTCCGCCGTTTTCTGTGCCTTCTGTTCCCTGATTATCTGTTCCATTGCCAGGTCCGCCATTGCCGGTTCCACCTGTGGCATCTGTGCCCTGTGCATCACCGTTTCCGGTGGTTGTGCCTGCTGCGTTACCTCCATTGGCATTGGTTCCTGTGCCACCGGTTGTGCCTGTAGTTCCACCGGTTGTTCCGGTAGTACCACCAGTTGTAGTTGTTGTACCTCCAGGTACGGTAACTGTCTGCTCGGTGGTGTTGGTGATGGTCTGTCCCGGTGTTGTCACGGTTACAGTCTCATATGGCAGATAATTAAAGGTAAACACATTCTCTGCTGCATTGGCAGATAAGGTTTTGGTCAGGTTTCTGTATTCCGGTGTGTATCCGTCGATATAGGTATATGCAACCACCGGTTTATCACCTACATTACCATAGAAGGTCTGGCTGTCTGCCAGCTTGTTGCCGTTAGCATCCTGATAATTGATGGTGTAGGCTACCTGATTGCCTTTGATTCCGTATGCTACTACGTATTCCTGGTCTCCGGTCACTTCAAAAGAAGAATTCTCTACTGCGGCATTATTATCACGTCCACTGATACGGATGCCCTGCACATAATACTTGCTGTCCTTATCCAGCGCTACTGCACCGGATCTTGCTTCAAAACTTACGGTATCTCCTGGATTCAGATTCTTGATCACGATAGCATCTGCAGTATTGGAAACGCTATAATCTGCTCCCTTTACTACCAGTCCGGCAGTTCCGGAAAAAGCTCCCTGCTTACCGCTGAAAATCGTTACCTGATACTTATAATCCTCCGCCTTAACACTCACAGGAATCGATCCAAGCAGAAAACAAAAGGCCAGAAGATATGTGGCTATCTTATACATTTTTTTCATCGCTGACCCTCTCCTTTCTCCTCTTTTCGCTTCTTGATCAGTATCACTGCCAGAATCAGAAGAATCACACCACTTGCCAGCGCTACTGCACATACAGCAAGAATCTGTGTGGTATCACCGGTCTTTGGGGATCTGACAACATTCTTTGAAGGTGCTGTAACCGTCCTGGTTACTGTCTTGTTGACAACTTTGTCTTCGCCCTTCTTCGTCACGGTTGTCACCGTCACCGGATCGGCTGCGAAGCTCATCTGAAGGCTTGCCAGTGTATCCTGATAATCATTTCCCTGTGTCTCACCGTCCAGCTTTACTGTCAGATGCACAGAAGCTACATCTCCCTTGGAGAGACGATCCAGATACAGATACTGATTCAGTGCATCGGTGGCCTGGTGAAGACCTTCACCCTTCTTGGCATCCTCGCCACCTACGGTTTCGCTGTCATATAATACGGCTTCCTTCTTGTCCGGTCCCACATAAGTCAGCCTGTAACCATAGGCACCGCCTTCTGCGATGCTCTGGCTGTCTTCCAGAGATTTTAATACTTCATTGGTCATATACCAGTCTGCATCTTTCTCACTGGTGTTCTTCAGTCCTACCTGAAGTTCCATGGTATCTCCCGGCTGTAACCGGAAGATATCTTTCTTCATGTCTGCGGAAGTAAAATTACTGCTCATCTTAGAACCGTCAAACTCTACCTTCCAGCCAGAACCGCCCTGCAGCGTCTCTGCAAATGCTGTTGTATGTATGCCTACGGCCATGATTGCTGCCATGGCAAGGCACAAAATTCTTTTTTTCATATTCTGCACCCTCCTATCGTAAGCTGATATTGCCATTTCCATCCACATCTACATCCACACCCCAGGCACTCTTGATGGCATCCTGTGCGTTATGTGTCTGTACTGCGTCTGCTTCTGCTTCAATCTGGAAATTATAACCATCATATGCATAAGTCGTGGTGATTGTCTGGTAACCGTCCTTCTCTGTGACATCCTGTTTTACTTTCGTAGCGATGCTGCCGTCAATCGTCAGGGTATCGCTGAGCGCCAGTGTACTGCTTCCTGCCGGAAGGATGTTGGTGTAATAGAGGATCGTCCGCTCTGTGGTAGATGCATCTTCATCAACCACCCAGCCGTTTCCATCTGTCAGGTTCAGATCGATCAGATCCGGGGAAAGACTGGTATCTTTTACGCCTTCTTTATTCGTCCAGCTCTTTTTCAGGATCACACGGACATAACTGTCAATGGAGCCGCTGTTTGTTACCTTGATTGCTTCCTCGTACTGTTTTCCCGGTACGATTTTTTCTTCTTTCAGAGCGGTCAGCAGATCTCCTGTCGTCTCATCCCATGTTCCATTGGATGCATAATCTCTTTTGCTGACTACTTTGTCATTTTCCACCAGGCTGACACCGATATTGGAAACCTCCACCTGTGCGCCGTAGTTCTCGCTGTAATATGTCAGTGCTGCCCGGGCACTTCCTATCGTGCTTCCTGCCAGTAATACAACAGAAGCGGAAAGAAGAGCCACAGTCAGTCCCCCAAGGGGCATTTTCTTTTTCTTACTCATCTCTCACCCTCCTATTCTCCGGTTGTCTCGCTGGTATCTGCGATCTGTGTCCAGTCTGCATACGGTTCGTTGTTTTCATTGTACAGGACTTTTGTGGATTCCTGAACAACTACTACATTGAAGCTGGCATCCGACTCTTTGCTGTCGATCCGGATATCCAGGACCGATGTGCTTTCTCCCGGTGCGATCGGATCGCTGTAATAATAGTATCCGTCCTCTCCCGGTGTCCATTTTCCATCGGAATCGCTGTACTGCAATCCATCCTGATATTTGCTTCCTGCCAGTGCTTTCACACGGATATAACAGTCATAATCACCGGTATTTTCCACCGATACATGTTTCGTCCAGTTGCTGAAATCTTCTTTCGGTATCGTCTCACTGAATCCCATGTTCAGCGTTACCCCTCCGGAGGCTTCCGTATAAGTGGTGAAATACGCCATCGCTGTTCCTGCGCTGATCCCAGCTGTCAGTGTCAGAGCTGCGGCTGCAAGGCAAAGACTTTTTTTATTTATTTTTCTCATATCCTGCACCCCTTTCCCTAATTTGCACTGACGGTGTTATCGTCCTGCTGTTCCCAGCTCCACTCGCCATCTTTATTTTCAAAATGGTTTACGATACCGGTTCCCGGAACCAGGCGACCATCATATGTATTGGTAAAGCTTACGCTTACCGGACTGTTGTCTTCTCCCTCGGCAATGATCGTTGCTGTCTGGGTGTCACCGGATGTATTTTTGTAGCTTCCGCCTGCATAGATTTCTGTTACTGTCACTTCCGTTCCTGCCGGAAGGTGTTTTACCAGTGTTGTTTTCTTTCCTGCCTCATTAAATTTGATTGTAACCACATCACTGTAAACATTTTCACCGTTTCTTGTTCCCTCTACCTGGAAGACAAACAGTGCCTCCTGGAGAGAAGTATTATAAGCGGTCAGGTCTTTTACGATCTCCAGATCGCCGTACCGCTGTGTCTGCTGTGGTTTCATGCCTGTTGTCACATCGTAGACCCAGGTGTCATCCGGATGTTCGCCGGAATAATAGTTGTTCGGCAGCGATACCAGATATGGGGAAAAATCGTAGGTGTATTCACTGGTCTGTACCGTCTCTGCTGCTACCAGATACATTCCTGTTTTCAGATTTTCAATTTTTCCTGTCGCTGTGCTTTCTCCTGCTTTCTTTTCCACCGTTGTCACAGCTGTCGGTTCCGCTTTGGTATCTTCCACGATCTTCATGGCATCTTCTGCCATCTGCATCCACGCTTCTGCGGTGGTTGTGCTGCTGATCTGATCCAGCCCAAGTCCTTCATAACCGGTGTGTGCCGTGTACTGTGCTTCCTCTGTGATATCCGCGATCTGATATACATCGACCGGAATCTCCACCTCATTCAGTTCAGCAAATTCTGTGCCGTCCAGTGTAAAGGTAAGTGAACACTTCTGTTCGGTATCCACTCCCAGAGCACCGTATACACTGGATAAACCGGCTGCTGATAAAACAGTGATTGCTGCAAGGGTCAGCGCCCCTGCGGTTCTTATTCTCTTTTTCATAGTCACCTCTATCCCTCCTTCGACATATCATCCGTCTTACCGGAATGTTTTTTGTTCTTCCGGTCAAACAGGAACTTCATGATCAGTATCACAAGCAGTGTAACTGCCAATCCTAAGATTAAGTATAACATATAATAATTCTGAATAGCACGCAACATGCTGTCAACCGGCGTATTTTCTGTTTCTTCTTCCCCGTTATACGGAACTCTCGTTCCACGGACCAGAAGCCGGTGGGAATTGACACCGTACGGTGTGCAGGTAAACAATGTTACCTGATCTTTTCCTTCCTGAATCTGCAATGCGTCCTCGAGTGTCTCATGATCATCCTTTTCTACCATATCGAGAATCTGATCCACCTGATAGGCAAGTGTCTCATCCAGCACATGGATGTAAAACATATCTCCCTGCTGCATCTGATCGATATCGGTAAATAACCGGGCTGCCGGAAGACCTCTGTGGGCTGCCAGTACACTGTGGGTACTCTCACCGCCGATGGGAAGCGATGTGCCATTCATATGACCGATTCCCGTCTGTAAAACATCTTCCGCAGTTCCATGATATATGGCAAGTCTGACATTGATTTTCGGGATAGAGAGATAACCCATGACTCCGTCTTCTGCCACATTCAGCACTTTCCAGTAATCGGTATCTTCTATCTGTGTATCGTCACTGCCAAACACATCCCCGTAAATATTATTCTGAACCAAGGTACTGTCGAATTCTCTTGCTGCCTCCCATTCTTCTGTATAATCCTCCGGTTTCATATCACTTACCACTTTCTCGTAGTCGCTGATCAGGCGGCTCTGCCGGTAAGTATTCCACTGGTTGGATACGGTCGGATAAACAAGGATTCCAAATCCTGTCAGAAACAGCAGCCCGAAGAGAATTCCTGATAATTTTCTTTTCATCTTTATTCCTCTTTCCGTTCGGAAACCTGTTCCTGTTTTTCTTTCCTTTTTCTTTTGTAGTGTTTATCATATTTCCATAAGCCAAAGATCAATACTGCTGTTACCGCAAGTCCGATCACTACCCAGAGCAGATAGTTGGTATACAGGCTCATCGGTGATTCCTTTTCTTCTTTTTCCACAACCTCTTCTTCATACGGTACCCGGTGTCCTCTTACCAGAAGTCTCTGAGTATTTACTCCGTAAGGTGTACAGGTAAGCAGTGTCACGAGATCTTCTCCCGGCTCCACCGCCAGATCTCCGGTATCTTCCGGTTCTACGGTACGGATCTGATCCACTTCGTAACAGAGTTTCTGATCCAATACGGAAATCAAGAAATGATCTCCTTTTTCTAACTGATCCAGATCCGTAAACAGGCTTGCACTGGGAAGACCTCTGTGTGCAGAGATTACTGCGTGGGTATTTTCCCCGCCTACCGGAAGAGAACTTCCTTCCAGATGTCCTGCGCCTTTGTTCAGGACTTCCTCGGAAGTGGTATGGAAAATCGGAATCTTAATGTTGATTTTCGGTACTTCCACATATCCCATCATTCCGTCATTCAGGATGTTCAGACAGGACATATATTCGTCTCCTGGCTCATCTGATGCTGCTGCGATTGCGAAGGAATCAGGAAGAATACTCGGAAGAAGTGATGCATTATATGCATTTGCTTTCTCCCATTCTTTCTCATAATCAATGGCTCCCTCACTGTTCTCCGTGCTGACTGTCGTTTCATACTCTGAGATCAGACGGCTCTGCCGGTAAGTATTCCACTGATTTGCCACCAGCGGATACAGCAACAAGGACAAACCGGCTAAAAATAAAATTCCTGCTATGATAATTGACATTTTTTTCTTCATCCGGGCTCTCCTTACTGTTGTATACTCAAGTGTCAGTTCTTTGTTCTTTTATCCTTTTTATCAAAAACGGGGCGGGCGAGCCGCCCCGTTTTCATGGGTTCTTCCGTTATCTCCAACGAGTGTACGGGCTTCCTTATTATTTCTGAGTTTTTCTTCTTGTTGCGAAGAACAGACCAGCTGCTACGATCATGATTGCGCAACCGCCGATGGTGAAGATTGTTGTACCGATACCACCGGTAGATGGCAGTGCACTCAGTTTTGTATTTTTAATATCTGTAACTGTTGTAGTGCTTTCGATTCTTGTAACGCTTCCTTCTTTGTCATAAGTAGCAGTATAGGTGGAAGTATTCTTTCCATCGATTGTAATGGTATAAGTATTCAGCGTACCGTCTTCGTTGTAAGTTGCTGCGATCACAACGGTATGTTCTGTTTTGTCAATGGTAAATCCTTCCGGAGCTGCTGTCTCTACTAAGGTGTAGGTTCCTGCATCCAGTCCGTTAAAGGTAAGTCCACCATCTTCACCGGATTCTGCTGTATAAACTTTTGCGGTCTTGGTATTGGTTAATGTAAAGATTGCACCTTTTAATACTTCTACTACTTTTTCATCCGGTTCCTGGCTCTTTTCTTCTACTTTACTGATCACATTACCTTTTTCATCTACTTTGATGATCTGGTTTACTTTTTCTGTGTATCCCTGAGTAGCTGCGCTTAAAGCTGCACCGATGCTGAAGGTATAAGTATAAGTTTTGCTGTCTGTGGTTTTTACATCACCCTTCGGGTTGGTGGTGTAGGATAATGTTGCTTTGTTGGTATTCGGATCAAAGTTTACCGTTGCCTGATCATTTACAGTTGCGGAATAGGTTACTACCAGTTCCACGCCGCCATTTGCTTTTGCATAATCACTCTTAACTGTAAGAGTAAATCCGTGATCGGTTGTCTCCACCTTCTCGATCATATCAGCGGAAATATCTGCACCGTTGATCTTGATGCTGTTTTTGTCTAATGTCAGACCAGCACTCATGGTATCGGAAATGGCTACGGTTACGGTATCATACTGTTTGCTGTAGGAAGGAATAGCAGTTGTGATTTTGAAATCAACTGTATCGCCAATTGCCACATCGTTTCCTTTTGCGGTTTCACCACCTACGATCTCTTTTTTAATAGAAGGAGTGGTGGATTTTGCATATGCATTGCTGGTTTCCAGAGTCCAGTTGGAATCTGCATTGACCGGGTGGGATGTCATGGTGTTGTCGCTTCCGTTTGCGGAATAGTATACACCAACTAACATTGGGTTATATACTTCGTCAACCGTACCGGATACGATTACCAGCCAGTAACCTGCATTCAGGTCAGCTGTGAAATCTGTGTATTTTACATCATCTGCAACTGCTGCGCCTGTCATGGTTTTGCTTGTAAGAGTTACAGCACCGCTTGCAATCTGTTTTGCAATTGCGGTTACTTCATCGGAAGTCGGAGCCAGAACATCTGCGATCGCAAGCTTATTATCGGTTTTCACATATCCGGTAAATCCACCGTCATACTGTGCTTTTGTGATCTGGTATGCGGTTACGGTTGCTGCTTTTTCTACATTCTGTACGGTTCCTTTTGCTGTATCATTTGCTGTCGGTGTTGTTGCTGCGAATGTCGGTACGCTCATAGCCAGTACCATTACCATCGCCATAATCACTGATAAGATTCTTTTCACTTTACTCATATGATTTTCTCCTTTTCTTTTTTATTTCCTCTCTTTTATTTTCAGTGCCTTTTCTCCTTTTATTTGCACTGGAAATCATTGTTGTGGCTCGGAGGCCACTGAAATATTAAGTTTCCTTATTTTTTCAGCACCTCCTTGCCCTTCATCTTGTATATGATCAGAATGCCTGCGAACATCAGCAGGATTCCACTCATCAGGATGTTGAAGATTCCGGTGTGACCGGTGGATGGAAGATCGTAGACCACTTCATTTTTTACAGTGATTACATACACATCTTCTTTCTTCTCACAGGATACGATATCATCCGACGGTCCGGATACTGTTACTCTTGTATCACCTTCAGCTAAAACATTAATCGTAATCGCTCCCGGTAATACTACATAGCCGTCCGGAGCTTTTACTTCTGTCAGTGTGTAAGTACCATGTTCTAATGGTTCTTCCAGTACAAGACCTTCTTCATCAGAGATATACGTACCAGTTGTATTAGATCCAAGTTTCACCGGATTACCTTCGCTGTCTTTTAACGTGAATTCTGCACCTTCCAGTTTCAACTCTGTGTTGGTTCCGGTTTTAATGATTTTAATTTTTTCAGAATTCTTTGTGTTGGTAATGATCTGCTTATTGGCATCCTTGGAATCTTTTGAGTAGGTTACCTTGTAGGTATTATCATCGATAGTAGTGCTTCCATTATCCTGAATCATCGAGTATTTCCTGTTTTCGTATGTAATGGAACCCTTTTTATCCGGTTTCAATTCTCGAACTCCACCATAATTATCGGTTTCTTCTACTATGAAAGAGCCCTGGAAATTATTCTGGCTGCTCAGTTTTAACACTTTGTCTTCAACCGGATCGCCATTTTTGTCAATCAGCTGTACAAGCACTACCTGTTTTTTAATATCGCTGGCATCCATGCCAACCCATTTCTTTTCGACCGTGATTTTTTCGACCTGAACAACCGGATCATTATAAGATTCCGTATGGTTAACGTCTTTATACTTATAGCTTATACTTGCAGAAGCATTGGACTTAAATCCTTTCTTTCCAGAAGAAGTTCCTGTGCTGACCGCCTGATAACCATCATCGCTTGCATCGGAAGGAGTATCTCCCACTGCGTTATAACTGTTTCCTGTCTGGTATTCCTGGAATGCTGCTTCATTTGGTACGACGTTAGTAATTGTCAGATAATAGTAATGATCTTTTTCCAACTTATGATTAGGTGCAAATGTCAGTGTCGCAGTTTTCGTAGTTGCATCATATCTTGCCACTGCTTTTTTTCCATTTGCGAATGTAACGGTGCCGCCTTGACTTAAACTAACTTTCTGAGTCGTACCAGTCGGAGTAAACGTTCCATCTGCATTTTTTACAGCTTCTTTAATTACCAGTTGGCTCTCATCTGTCGGATCTACATATTGGCTTAAAGTATCGGTGATTACTACATTTTCACATTCATATGTCAATACCTCTCCGACTATACTCTGGAATTTATTTCCCAAGTCTGCTACGCTTTCCAGATTACTTGCCTCTTTTGTAGATGCTGTTGTTTTATTTGCCACATCAGTTAAAATCTGTATTCCAGTTGTTGTGCTACCTTCTTCCCCCCAATAAGATGCATATATATCTACCTTATCAGGCAAACCTATGCCAATCGCATAAAACTTATCACAAGAAACTTTGGCTGCTGATAATAACGCATTCTTATATGTTGCGGTATCTGTATAATTTCCACCTCCGTATGGCCGATCACCATAATACGTTGGTTCACCATCCGTTAAGAAAATTACAATTTTCTGTGGATTTGGTCGGACTTGTGTACTGCTACTTGTACTAATCGCATCTGCTCCAAACGATAGTCCTTTATCATAATTGGTTCCACCAGTTGCCGACAAGGAATTAACATAATCCACCAACTTATTTCCGTTAACCCAGTCTTCAGTTTTCAGATTTGCTCCACTTGCAAATGTTACCAATTTATAACGAACATCTACAGTGTTATTACTATTGAATGTATTAACCAGTCCTTCGATTGCTTTCTGAGTAACTTTCAATTTTGTTTTCTTCTGATTGTTTATAGTTACTTTGTCCCCCATACTTCCGGAGGTATCAACAATCAAAACAACATCTACATTTGCTTTTTTGGTCTCTGTTCCTACGGTTCCGGATACATCTAACGTAATATCATATGTTCCATCACTATTCCGTTTGATGTATTTTTCATGGTATATATTTGTTTCCGGATCATCCGTTGTGCCGCCGTCGTTTACCACGTAATTGTTTTTAAATTCAACGGAACGAGCATCTTTATTTCCTACAGTGATACTTCCCTGTGTTTCCTGATCGCTGTTTGTTCCGTCGATAAATAAGGAAGTATTTCTTGTATATCCATCCACATCCAGATTACCGTCTGTTGCCTGTTCGCTGACACTCAAAGTATCGAACTCACTTTGTGGTATCGACAATACATAGGTTCCGATATAAGTTCCTACAGAATCCGCATCACCAGACCAGCTCCATGACAGATCACTATAGCCAAGCGTATGAGATCCAACCGTAAATGTCAGTTTGTTTGCCAATGCACGGGCATTTGTATACGTTAAACCTGTGATTGTTTTTGTCAGTGTGACGGTCGCTGTGCCTTCTACCGGTGTCAGTCTATCTCTTGTCAACTTGATATTATCCAGGAAGTTTCCAACCGTTTTGTTTCCAGATGCTGTTGTACCTGCTACAAAGAAAAATCTGGTGGAGTACTGTTCTGAACCTTCCGGTACATTATACACACCCTGGTGAGTGGTCCACTTCTGATCGTCATCTCTGTAACTTACAACTGTCGCGCCGGAATAGTTTTCCGGATGATTAACAATATCCTGTGCTTTTGCTTCTGTTGTTACATCATACTGTTTTGCCAATGCCGTAGACATGATCAAAACGTACATCGTATCATATTCCGATGTGTTATCAGCCCTAGATCCTCTGGCACGATGGGACAGCTGATAGTTTAATGTCTCACCTGGTGTTGTCAGAATATCCTGATATAATGCACCTGCTGCTTCACAGTTTAGTTCTGCAAACTGATTTCCCTCGGCTGCTCCGTCCGAACCGTACCAACTGTATGGACTCTTATAAGAATCATCTTTGGTATTGATAATTTCAATATCACAACCAGCCTTGCCTCCGGTTCCAATTCCAGTTGTCTGCCATACGCCACCGCTTGAAGCATAATCTGCATTTGAATACTGGTAATGATTATAGTCTTTGTATTTATCCCGAACATTCGGAGTTTCGAATCCACCGTTTCGCACCTCATAATAAGAAGTAACACTGTAGGTTCTGCTTTCTGCTATCGCAGTAGTTCCGTTCTTTGGCAGACCACTGTTCTCGATATCACTCTTATTGAAAACTGCAACTTTATATTGTACGCTTGTATTCGTCACATTGTTTTCTGTGTATCCTAGAGCTCCTCCATTCAATGCGATATAAAGTTCTGTTCCGTCAGCTTTGATATCGGAACCAAGTCTTTTTCCAGCACTGCTTGTGTATGTAGTCGGTTCCTGTGCTTCGAATGCACCACCATTAATGCTTCTGTACCACACATAACCATACTCTTCGGTATTGTCTGCTGTATAGGATGCCGTCAGTTTACCGTTATCATCAGTCAGGGTCACCGAGTTATTTGTCGTATCTGCTGCGTAGGTTGTTGGATCAGGAGTCTCTTCTGACGGATCCTGAACTGTTGAATCATCCACCCTATCCTCTCCAGGATCTTCCTGTTCCGGTGTATTTTCTACATAGCATCCATAGATTGTAGATTGTCTTCCTTCCATCTGAATCTTGGAAGCAGTTCCGTCTTCATTCAATTCAATATCTGACAGATCATAGTCTTCATCAATATTTTCAATACTCTGACCAGCTTCCTGAAGTTGTTTTACCAGTGCTGCTCTCTGAACAATCTCTTCCAGTTCTTCTTTATCTCCGGCCACTGTCGGGTTTGCCGGATCCAGATAGAAGACTGTTGCGTTCTCTACATCGTCAATCTGTGTTTTGTCACCTGTCATGGTGATCTTGATCGGCTGCAGAGATTCTGTTTCTGTCCCGTCTACTTTGAATCTGATGTTGTATGCTACATACTGACCAAGTTCTTTTTCAGCCGGAATCTTTTCTTTCATCAGATTTTCCAGCTGAGCTTTTTCAGCATCTGTCAGTGTGTTGACTTCCATTGTGATCTGGGAACTTTCTCCTACCTGAAAAGCTCCCTCCGGAATTTCTGCACTTACTGTTGCAATTACATTTCCAAGCTCGTCTGTGAAGTCCTGCTTCAGATCCATCTTCTGATTATAAGTTACGGTTTCACCGTTTTCTTCTCCCTGCGGAGTCTGCGCTTCCCCAACTGCTGCATTCGTATTTTCAGAAGTTGTTGTTGTCCCTTCTGAAACAGTTGCAGGTTCTTGGGCTGCAGGTGTCTCTGCTGCCGGTGCTTCTGTTGTCGGCTGTTCTGCTGCAGGTGTTTCCGCTGTCGGCTGTTCTGCAGGAGCTGCGACGGTTGTTTCCGGTTCTGCGGTGACTTGCTCCACCGGTGCAGTTTGCTCCTCGGCTACTGCCTGGCCTTCATCTGCTGCGTAGGCAGCCACGTCCATGTCATTGGCAACGGCTTCGTCCTGAGTCTGTACTTCCGCTTCCTGTGGGTATTCGGTCTGTCCGGTCTCGGATGCGAATATGAAGCTGCTGTTGCTTATGGCAACGACCATGCAAAGCACTAATGCCAGCAGTCTTTTCTTTCCTTTACTTTTCATGGCTTCCTCCTTCCTCTTCATCCAAAGCACTCTCAATCAGTTTTAATAATTCCAAAGCACTGCGGAACTGCTGCTTTTCTTTTTTATCTACCCAGGTCACTGAACCCTGCCAGGTAGCATTCTGCCTGTCATAAATGTTTAAGATAAAGGTTTCCGTTTTCTTCGTAGAATCGCTCACAGCTGTTCCACCTCCTTATATGATCCCGTTCTCTATAGTAGTATTATATAAAACGCACCGTTACGAAAAGCATTACACTCATTATTATCTTTTACTTTTTTTTATTTTTTCTTATTTTTGTAACGTTTCATCCAAACTATTATCGAAAATAGCGGATTTTTCCTCATTTCTTCTATCTATATGTTATGTTTTTGGATTTATGGCTGCTTTTTCTGAAAATTTATCTCCTTGGGACAATCAAAATTGATCCAGTGGATCAATTTTGATTATCGCTGCAATCGTCAAGATCTCGTGCAAGCACGGACTTTGACTCGTTGCCCGCGTAAAAAAAAGAACTACCGCCTTCTCAAACGATAGTTCTCTTCTGTCTTTTATTTTCTTCCCAGTATCGCATCCATCTCTATGATCAGTTCCAGCACACTGCGAAATTCCATCTCCCGCTTTCCTTCTTTCCATGCCAGAATTCCCTGCCAGGTAGCGCTCTGGCGGTATTTTACATAGATATGAAACGTTGCACAGGTGCCGCTCTGCTCCATCAGCTGACGGTACTCCATACTTTTTTCCTGTTTTTCTCTGATTTTCTGTTTTTCCGATCGGAACTCACGAAGAACCACGGAGGACTCCGGAAAACGGATGCTGTCATAAAACTCTTCCATATATCGGATCAGCTGTACGATATTTTCAAAGGACTGTGGTTCCCGGGAATAACAGTGATATAGTCGACCGGATATCTCGCTGGCCCTACTCTCGTCCACGCACACGGTAATGAGGTTTGGCGCTGCCAGTATTTCTCCATTCCAATATTGACTCATGTTTCACACTCCTGTTCCTAGGTAGTTATTTCCAGTGAAATTCATTTTTCTGAAAACTTAATCTTGCATTAGGGTTTTCCACCTCTGCGATGGAAGAAACATAGTATTCCAGGTATCGGTTCCAGGATCCGTGTCTGTCGGTAAAACGACCGGCGATCCTGCGGAAAATCATATCACAGTTTTCCTGATTGACTCCCACCAGAAGAATCAGAAACTGTGACGGACTGTATTTGGAAAAGGAATCTCCGCGGCAAAGGCTTCCTTTTACCGCCCGGTGAAGTTCCATGGACATCACATCCAGTTTTTCCCGGTTTTCCATCGGATGCCCGTTGCCGTCTGTCAGCGAACATACCATTAAAAATGCGGACTGTCCGTTTCGTTCGATCAGTCTGCGCACCAGACGGTAATTGTCACGGAAACTCGGAAGGCTGCAGTAAAAAGCGCCATCCTCATACTCCGGTTCTTTCAGATCTTCTTTGATCTCCCCTGCCGCATGGTACGTTCTTCCCATCCGTTCGCTCATCTCCTGGAACTGGTTCATCATCCGCTCCGAAGGTGTGATTCCCAACTCTTCAAAGAACATCCTGGATGTAGCGTCATACAGCTGATACGCTTCTTTATAACGGTTCATTCCCATCAGTGCATCAATCTTTACGGACTGCCACTCGTCAAACGGATAAATCTCCATCGCCGTATCCGTCAGTTCCAGAATCGTATCGTATTCCTGTTGTTCTTTCTTATATTCACACAGACTGCGGAGGGCTTTCGAATATTTTTCTTTGTAATGGACACTGTTCATAATCACCCAGTCTTCGCCGGACTGCATCGGAAGAAGTTCTCCCTTATACAGACGGCACGCCTGCTCCCACAGTTCCATCTTCTTCGCTTTCTCTTCCGCCTGTTCCCCTTCCCGGATCATTTCCACGAAACGCACCACATCCAGATCTGTTTTCATCGGACTTCGCCAGTAAAAAACACCTTTTTCTTTTACGATATAATCGTACTCCGGCAGCCCTGCCTCGATCAGCATCTTGCGCAGACGGAACACGGTGACACGCAGGTTATTTCCCACATTTGCCAGTTCCTCTCTTCCAAACAGATCATCCAGCAGCTGTGCTCTGGAGATTCCACCGTTTCCCTGATTCTCTGTCAGGCTGGAATGCAACAGGATCTGCAGCAATTTTACTGCCTTGGTTGCCGAGTTTCTTTTGAACGTGATTGGCTGATCTCCATAGGTTATGGAGAATCTTCCCAACATATTCACTCTGAGTTCCGGTAACTGATTATCCATAGTGTTCCCTCCCCTCACTTACTCTCCACTTTTATCAGACGGGCAAAATGTACTCCCACTTCTGCCCCTATAAAGCAAAATCACCTCCGATAAGTTTTTATCGGAAGCGACTTCTCGGTGACTTTATTGTAGTCAGTAATTCCGGCTTTGTCAACGCAAAGCATTACACTTTTTTATTTTTCCACACACAGACCGTAGCGGAGCCAGAGTTTTCCACCAACGTTCTGCTTTACACCATCCTGCGGCTCTTTTCCTCGAAACAATCCAATGTGTAGATTTCATATGGTGCCAGTTTTTTCCCTCCGAACTTTGCTCTCTGGAGGATCTCCATCGAACGGCGATACCAGCGCTCCGGAACCTCCGGAAAATGCTTTCGGATCGCGTCAAAAAACTGTTCGGAACTTGTCATTTCCTCTATCCGTACTCCTGCAACAGCCGCCAGTTCACGGAATGCATTTACATAATATTCCGCAATTTCTCCGTTTTCCATTTCTTTCTGTCTCCGGCGTATCTGCACACGAATCGCACGCTGCAATTCCAGAAGCAGATACAAAAAGAATCCGCCATACAGAATCACCAGTACGATATTTGCCAGTAAGCCCGGCAGATCTTTGTCTTCTTCCGGCTTCTCTTTCTTCGAAGAACCGTTACCGGTTCCCTCGGCTGCCTGCAATCCGTCATCCTGCCGGGAAGTTCCTACCTGATATGCCGGTTTTCCTTCCACCATCTGATCACCTGCCAGTCTTTCTTTCCCTGCATCCGCCATTTCGAAACCGTTGTTGGCAGATACATATACTTTCTGTAGGCACCTGTATTTTTTACCGTTACTTCTGTTCTTGTCAGACTCTGCTCCTGGTTGTTCCGTGTCAGTTCTTCATACCGGTCATACTGAGACAGCGGCGAAAAATTTTTCCGTCTCAAGCCACTGCAGCATACCCTCGTATTCGCCCTGATAGGCACTCGCATCCACCGGCTCCCAGGAGGTTCCGGTATACGTTCCCCCGACAAATCCACGAAGATACAGTTCCTGCGGGGTATCCATATGGATCTGCAGCCGCTCCTCTTCGCCATGCTGCAGACCTGCTGCTTTACTCAGATTTCCTTTCGGAAGGGTATCTCTTCCGTAACGGAATTCCTCCACACCGTCTTTTACGCCCTGTTTCCAGTTCTCCAGCGCAGCCATTCTCTGATACCCTCCGGTCAGCCCGAAGATTCCCGCAAGGATGACAAGTGCCAGAACCGTACTGCCCACATTGTATCGTCCCGGCTTTCTGTCCGGTACACTATAATATAGGAAAGTTTTCACCACGGCAAGCAGAAGCACACAGACTCCCAGCCACATCGTTTTGCCGCTCAGTACGCTTCCCGCTGCCAGTGCGATCATGGAAAGCAGGAACCGACCCCACTGCTTTCTCTGTCGGATCTGCGCAGCAACAAAGGAAACCAGCGGTACCGCCAGAAGTCCCCACATAAGCACGGATCTTATCCATGCACTGTCTCCCACCTGAAACTGCCCGAGAGTCGTGCCGAAACGATGATTCCAGAGCTGTGTCACCTGATTGACCAGGAGTAACATTTCCTGTGCCAGCATGGACACCGTGAGTGCGAAACACACAAGGCTTCCCAGATAGATACCACGTCGGACATATTCTTCTGTTTTCGGATTTTTTTCTGCTGCCAGACGTGCCCCTGAAACAGCTGCTCCGACCAGCATCGCAGCCAGAAGGCTGATGTCTAATCCCCACCGGCGATACTTCCTACGGTGTGTTCCAGCCCCATGCGGATCAGACTTTCGCTGAGCGCAGCCGTGAGTGCCAGAACGGCATTGTTGCGTTCGGTATCAATCACCGTTCCATCGGTGTGTTTCATCACATCCTACAAGATCAGCACACTGTAGTTTGCCGGATAGGCAAATTCCCGGACGATCAGATTATCCAGCTTACTTGACAGTTTCCAGTGGATGCTCCCCAGATCAGGATCTGCACCTGGCTGTCCCGTTGACAAACGGGGGGCAAATTTTGAGAGCATAGAAATTGTTTTATTTTGATAATTTTCTTCATTTTCATGCAAATTAATATCTTCAACCAACAATTTTCCAATTTCCATATATGTTCTTAGAAGAGTATTATTCACTTCAACTACAACATATGTTCTTGCCTCTTGAAGTAATTTTTGGATTTTATTTATCATCTTATTATCCGCTAATTTGTCCATGCTTTCTCCTTCTATACCATCAACTAACATCCCTACACTTATTATATCAGTTTCCCCCTGATAGTAGTTGTAAAGACTTCACATTTTTCATATTTTAGGGATACTTTGTGCTGTACATAAAACCCCCCACCCCACTCTCTCATTCGGCCACTCCCTCTCCCCCTCCAGCTGTCTTGCCCCATTGATCAGATAGCTCTTCACTTTCTCCCCGTACAGATACGGATCATTCCCCCGCACAATCCCCCATTCCATCAGAAGTGCCGCCGCGCCGCTGACAAACGGCGTTGCAAAGGAAGTTCCCGTAACCGTCTGATAACCGCCACCGACGCGCGTGGTTTGGATATCGATACCCGCGGCGGCGAGGTCGGGTTTGATCTGGAGGGGGAGGCGGGTGTAGCCGCGGCCGGAGAAATCGGCGTAGGACTGGCGGCGGGAATCGTAGGCGGCTACGGAGATTGCGGACAGTGCGGTGGAAGGAATCGTAAGCGTAGTTTCCGGGGTTGGGCGGTAGAAACGGGTGGCTTCCCCTACCGTTTTTCCGCCGGGAAGCCACATGGAAAATTCACCCTGCAGGATGCGTCGCGGAATCAGACGGATGCGCCAGATGCCGCTGTCGATATAGCTTTCTATAGGAAGAAAATCAATATAAATCTCCTGCGAAGTGCTGTAAGGAGACGGTTTTCCATAATAAATCAGAAGTTCCGTTCCAGCATGCCGATATCTCTGTGTTCCCAAAATCTGTTCCAGTGGTCCGAAAACCGTTCCGTCCGGATGCACCAGCGAAAGTTCCATTTGATCCTGATAGTTTTTCCAGATTTGCAGATTCATCGCCGGTTCATATGGTCCAATTCCCAGTTCCACTTCATAATTTTCTCCCTGCCGCACGCGCCCCGCCGCATGCCCTGCCTGATTTCCTTCATTTCCAGTTCCCACACAGAGCGTCACACGACCGTATCCAACTGCCTGATTCAAATACGTTTCCACCAGAGATCTTCCATCATGAGATCCATAACTGTTCCCGAAACTCAGATTGATTACCACCGGCATCTGAAGTTCCTGTGCGGTACGGATTGCATAATCCACTCCCTGCATTAACTCCGTGGTCCGTGGAAATCCATCCGGATCCGGGATTCCCAGTTTTACCACCAGCAAACTGCTCTCCGGCGCTACGCCGCGCTCCGTCCCCTCACTTTCTCTGCCATTTCCCGCTGCAATCCCCAGCACAGCCGTCCCGTGACCACTCGTATCTCTGTTCGGAACCAGTGCCTCCCTCTCTGACACCGTATCTGCTTCCAGTGCCCGATCAATCTGCTCCTGCGTATACTCACTGCCAATCCGATATCCTTTGGGCGGATTGCCCGGGATCGTCTGATCCCACAACCGCAGGATTCGTGTGGTTCCATCCGTATTCCGAAAATCCGGGTGCGTGTAATCCACACCCGAATCAATACAGGCGATCAGAATTCCCTTTCCAAACAGGTAGGGCGACTGATTCTGCACCGGATTCACACAGGAAACCTGTCTCCCTTCATACGCGGCAAAATACAGTCGTTTCGGCGCTTCGATATACTCTACTGCAGGATTTTGTGCAAATCTTTCGATTCGATTTTGCGGAATATCTGCGATCCCATAATTTCCAAGAAGCGGCGTGATAAAAATCCCATCCGTCTCCAGCTCCGATGCTTCTCCGAAATAGCGGATGATCAGATTCCATCTCTGCGTTTCTTTTTCATATCCCACATTCAGATTCATCGATGCTTCCCGCTCCCGGAATGTGGCATCAAGCGCAAGATTTAAGGTATTGCCTGCTTTCTGACTATTCATGTGTCATTCCTGATAATTTTTTATTCTACTACAATATATTTCAACAGCTTTTTCATGTTCACCTTTTACCAGATTTCTCATGGATATGCAATCGGGTAGGAGGTAAATAATTATTTTATTTACCGTCCTCCCACACCACCTGGCATACGGTTCCGTACCAAGGCGGTTCTTTAGTTTTCATAGACTACTAGATAATAGTCAAGCCTTCCTGGTTTTCTCTAAGGAAGGGCAGAAGTTCATCCACCTTTCTTCAGATTCCCCTCACGTAAATCAAAAAGACTGCTGCCGACAGAAATAACACTTCTACCGAACAGCAGTCCTTTTCTCTTTTTCATTATTTTACTGATTTACATATTTATGGATCGCAGCCTTCACAGCTCCCGGTCCTGCGAGCATCTCGCGGAACATGGTCTCGATTTTCTCTCCGACTCCGTCTTTGTACAGATCCGTGAAGAACAGTCTTTCATTGGAAAGAATCGGCCGCAGCTGGTCGGTGAAAGTCTCCGGTTTTCCGACTACGATGTCTTTGAACTGTTTCTGGATCTCCTCGTTCATTGGATCCGGAGCGAGTTCGTAGGTATTTCCTTCATCGTCTACGCCCAGCATATAGCGCAGCCATCCGGCGATTCCGAGAGGAATGGCGGTCAGGCGGGACGCATCCCCGAATTTTTCCACATAAGCCTTGATCGTCTCACCGAAACGGATACCCACCATCTGAGATACATCCACAGACAGACGCATATTGGTATCGCCCAGGTATTCGTTCGGGAACCGGTCATTGAATAGTTCGTCGACAAATGCCTGCGGGGACAGGATGCCCGGATTCGGAACAACCGGAAGTCCCTCGTCGTAAGCGATCATCCGTGCCATTTTCATCATGTCTTCGTTTGTATTTAACATATGTGCAAACAGCTCATATCCCTGTACCACACCCAGCGGACCGGTTGCGGAATGTACCGGGTTCAGGCATACGGTTACTTTCATACGCTCAGACAGATTGACGGTTTCTCTGTCTGCCATGTAAACGCCAAATCCTTTCTCCAGCGCCGGACGACCGTTCGGGAAGCTGTCCTCGATGACCAGATACTGCGGTTTCTCTGCATTGACAAACGGTGCAATATAGGTCTTCTTTCCGGTGATGACCGGCTGCATCTCTTCCACACCGAGTGCTTCGAGATCCGCTGCGATCTGCTCGCTTGGACGCGGGGTGATCTTATCGATCATCGTCCATGGAAAAGCAATGATGTTCTCATCACTCACATAATCCACAAAATCCTGATCTACAAAACCGTTTTTCTTCCATTCTTCGGTCATCGTCAGTACAGACTCCCGCAGTTTTGCGCCATTTCTGGAACAGTTGTCCATGGAAACCAGGGCGATCGGGTATTTTCCTGCTTTGTAACGCTCATACAACATTGCTACCAGAACTGCCATCGCTCCCGTCGCTTTGTCCGGTCCGTTTTTGATATCCGCTTCCACAAACGGGAACCAGCTGCCATCTGCTTTCTGCAGGGCATAGCCTTTTTCCGTGATCGTGAAGGAAACCAGCTGCAGGGATTTTGCTGTAAAAATTTCTTTCAGGCGGTTCCACTGTTCCGGATTAGAGGACTGTGCCTTTACCGCTTCCGCCAATGCTCCCAAAACTTTGTATTCTCTGGTTCCGTCACCATGGAGGATCACGCTCAGTCCCAGATTGTCATACGGCTCATAGATTTTATCCACCACATCATAATCGAACGTCTCCACACAGGTAATGCCACGATCCAGAACGCCCTCTTCCAGAAGTCCGTCTGCAATTCCGCCGATAAAGACACGGAAAATGTTTCCGATTCCAAAATGCACCCATCCCGGTGCTTCTTTCGCTTTCTCTGATACTGCTTCCACATCGTATCCCGGCAGTTTGATACCTGCTTTTTCCCATGCCTGACGATCTTTAATTCCATCCAATATTAATTTCATGGTAAATATCCTCCTATTTCTTTTTGCTTTTATCTGTTATCCACAATGACAACGATTCTTCTTTGGATACAGTGACTCTCGTTTCTTGACTTTTGATTGTATCTTAATCATAAGTTGAGTTTATATCTTTTTTCATGAAAAATCCATTGCTAAAAAGCATAATTTTCATCTTTATTTTTTGTATGTATTTACTAACAAAATGCATACACTTGAAAAAGCAGCCATTCCCGTGCACGTTACACAGAAACGACTGCTTCTCTTATTTTCCCGATTACGCTTCCAACCTTAATCGAATACTTCTTTCATACTGTCATAGTGAAGGAAAATCCCTTCTTTTGCAAATGCCTGAACCTCTTCGAGTGTCGCGATCTTAAAGCCTTCGACTTCCTCCGGCTGTACTTTTACATCGTTATCCACAAAGTCCAGAATAAATTTGTAGATATCCACAAAATAGTTGTTTTTTTCCTCCGGATTGACCCGTTTGTAGGAAAATGCATAGCCGCCTGCCGCCTGACTCACATCGATCCCGGTCTCCTCGCGGATCTCTCGGATCACTGCGTCTCTGGAATCTTCTCCCGCGTTGACGCCGCCTCCCGGTACTTCCCACCAGCCGGCGCCCCATTCTTTGTCCAGCTTTCTCTGGGTGATCAGGTAGCGACCGTCCGGACGTTTCAGCACGCCAAGCACCGTCAGGTGAAACTCATCCGGCTTCATGCTCCAGTCGTTTCTCTTCATCGTGCGACCGGTTCTCTGTTTCTTTTCATCGTAGATATCCCAGTATTCCATAATAACTATTTCTCCTCTGTCTTGTTTTCGTGAATATCGCTGACCTGCCCGGTCAGATACACGGATTTATTTTGTGGTATGTAAGAATGCAAATGGTTCTTCATCGTGAAGAAAATGCATCATCATATAGGCACACAAAAGCGCCACCCGCTCTTCTTTCAGGATCCGTGCCACTTCTTTCCGGTCTGCCAGAACCACTTCGATTTCCTCGCTGTCTTCCATGTATTTTTTACTAATCTCGCCGGAAGCATATCCGTAAACCGTTCCGCAGCACTCATCGGTCATCCCGACGGATGTATAATAAGGCTTCTGATAAATATCATCCACCACGATCGGCTCCAGCTTCAGACCGGTCTCTTCTTTCAGTTCCCGGATCGCTGCTGTATGATAATTTTCTCCCGGATCCACCAGTCCAGCCGGCAGTTCATACACATAACCACCCAGCGGATAACGAAACTGACGAATCAGCACCACTTTGTCTTTCTTTTCTCCATAGAGACTGTAGATTGCCACGCCATCCGGATCATTATTTTCGATATGACTCAGCTTCAGATCATCCTCAGTTTTCGCCCGGGATGCCACATAATAATGATCTTCCCGTCCTACTTTATTCACGACATCCAGATCATAGAGATTCAGATATGGATTGGTTGTCTGTTTGCTTACTTTGTTGATTTTTCCCATCTGGTATTCCTCCCACTCCGGTCGGAGGCTCCTTGTACAGGACTGTTCAATTATGCCTGAGAGCCTTTTAACAACCGGCTGATATGTTTATATAATACCAGAGTTATCAGGGAAACCACAATACCTTTTATAATATTAAACGGTGCAACGCTGAAAAGGCAGAACGTTGTCAGGCTGTGGATCGCCGGAATGATGGCTGCTCCCATCTCTACAAAGGTATCCACCGGCATGCCAAATGCCTTTCCGTAAGCCGGAAGCAGTAACAGACCGTTGACCAGCGCACTTGCCACTGCCATACATACGATCCCGGTTACCATACCAAGAATTGCATGTTTTCTGGTTTTCGCCCGTTTGTAAATGAAACCTGCCGGCATAACCAGCGCACATCCCATGATAAAGTTACCAAGTTCTCCTACCCCTGCGGTCGTTGTTCCGTTCAGGACAAAATTCAGAAGAATCTTGATCAGCTCGATCACAGCCGCCGCCAGCGGTCCCATCGCAAACGCCCCGATCATAATCGGCACTTCACTCAGATCGATCTTATAAAAACTCGGTGCAATAAACGGCATCGGCACCTCCCAGAGCATCAAAACGGTTGCCACAGCCGCCAGCATAGCGATCTGCACCATGGTTCTGACCCCTGTATTTCTCGTAGTTCCGGCCTTTTTCGCAGTCTCTGCTGCTTTTGTTGTTGTGTTGTTCATTTTCTTCAATCTCCTTTCTTTCTCAAAAGGAAATTCCCGGTTTCTGCAGCCTGACACAAAACTATGAGAAACACGCTTCGCGCGTTTCTCAAGTTATCGCGGCAGTCGCCAAGGTCTCGTGCAGGCACGGACTTTGGCTCGTTGCTCGCGTAAAAAAACCCCGGAAAGTAAATCCTTTCCGGGGTGTTCTCTCTGTGCTTTTTCTTTCCTGATATAAAATCAGAAAATCTATATTTTACGCTTACACACGCTGCACTCTTCTCTCATCCAGACTATACTGTCGGTACCGGAATCACACCGGTTCAGCCATGTTTCCATGGGTCGCGGACTATACCGCCGGTGGGGAATCACACCCCGCCCCGAAGAATTATCCTTAAATTCTTGTTCATTATAACTCATTATAAGTCTACATACAAGTATATTTTTTAGCTGTTTTTCACAATGATTTTGTGTAATATCCACATAAATCTACACTACTCTTTATATGATTACTGCAAATTGGTGTAATTTTGGTGTAACCATCGACATTATCTTTTTCCCATTTTTCAACCCGCGCAAGCTCACGTTTTGTTCTTTCCATATCTACATGGTTGTATACTTTTATTGTCGTTTTAACTTCACGGATTCAGGACTATTTTATACTTTTGTACATCAATTGGCAATAGCTTGTATTTCTTCCCTCCTCAGTGTTATAATTTGCTATAGTCACAGACATCACAACACATATATAAGTTTACAAGAATTGGCTTTGAAAAAGAAAGGAATCTTTTTTATCATGTTCAAATGTCAGCCCGGATATACACTTCGAAAAATCAAAGGTATCAATTATCTCTTACCTTATGGTCAGCAGATTGCCGATCTGAAAAAAGGCTTTGTGCTGAATGAGACCAGTACTTTCCTGTGGAATGTACTTCAGCATCATGAAGGTGCCGAACCGCAGCAACTGGCAGAAATACTTGCCAGGACTTATCAACTGGATGAGTCTTATTATCCTGAACTTCTGAAAGATGTGACAGATTTTCTGACACAGCTTACAGCCATGGGAATGATCACAGAAGATCTCCACCTGATTTCATCAATCCCTTCTGTCTCTATGATAATCGCAGGAATCTGCATAAAACTATACGGTTCTGCAGAACTGATTTCCCCAAATTTCAAACCTTTTTATCATGAATTTTCGGATGATGATACCTCACAGGAAATCGAACTGGTCACCACGCCTCCGCCCAGCCGTTGTTACGGACAGGTTCTTCTGCAGAATTCTGAAATGACTGTTTTTGAAAATCCCGACCGTTATGTTGTCCTTTTTCCGCAGATGCAGAATCTTTACGAAGCTCATATGCTGAAAGATAGTACTTATGTACGGATTTACTGCCACCCGCAGGTTTCTGAAACAAATATAGAAAATTTATTTCACGCCATACGGCTGTTTTTCCTTTTTACAGCACAAAGAAACGGACTGTTTGCAATCCACTCAGCTTCTGTTCTCTATCAGGGAAAAGCATGGCTGTTTTCCGGTCATTCCGGAATGGGAAAATCCACACACACTGCTCTGTGGCATGAGCTTTTTGACACACCGTACTTAAATGGAGACCTGAATCTTCTCGGATTGCATAAAGATCATATCATCGTCTATGGCATCCCCTGGTGCGGAACTTCCGGGATTTTTACTGCCGAAGCATATGAACTCGGAGGAATTGTCCTCCTTGGGCGCGACCTGCAGACAGATTATCTGGAAGAGTTAAATCCTTCGGAAAAAGTCCTCCGTGTCATGCAGCGCATGATCTCCCCTGCATGGACTGAACGCCAGCTTTCAGAAAATCTTTTCTTTGCCGGGGAAATCGCTGACCGCGTGCCGGTACTGCATCTTCTCTGTACAAAGAATGCTTCTGCCGCCTGCGTGATGAAAAATGCCATTGATCAACTGGAGGAGCTGCAATGAAAGAAAAAATACTCCTGATCTGGAAGCACCTGAAACAGGGAACCCTGAAAAAAATGTGGAAACAGACATTATGGATCTATCAGTACGGCAGACGTTACTGGAAAGCCATGATCCTGTATACACTGCTTGGTCTGGTCGGAACAGGTGTCTCCCTGGTTTCCAGTCTGATTTCCAGAGATCTGGTAGATATTATTACTGGACACCAGACCGGGGAACTTATAAGTACCTTTGCCGCAATGATCGGCTTCTCTGTCGCAAACATTCTGGTTTCGCAGGCATCCGGATATGCCTCTACTTTCATTAACCTGAAGGTGGACTCCGAAATCAAGAACGACATCTTTGCCAAAATGCTAGTCACTGACTGGGAATCCCTGACCGATTACCACACCGGAGATCTGGTGACACGCTGGAGTTCCGATGCCTCCAATATTTCAAGCGGAATCCTGAACTGGATTCCCAACCTGATCATTTATACTTTTCGTTTTATCAGTGCACTGGCAATCGTGCTTTATTATGACCCTACTTTCGCACTTTTTGCTCTGCTTGGAATTCCCTTCAGTGCTCTGCTTTCAAAGCCGCTGCTGAAACGAATGCGTGATAACAATCAGAGAAGTGCAGCTATGAATGCAAAGCTTTATGGATTTAACCAGGAAGCTTTCTCCAATATCCAGACGATCAAGGCTTTCGACCTGATTCACTTTTATACAGAGAAACTGAAATCTCTTCAGAAAGATTATATTAACATGAGACTGGACTTCCAGAAGATGTCCATTCTGACTTCTGTTCTCATGTCCATTATCGGATTTATCGTATCCTACAGCTGTTATGGATGGGGAATTTACCGTGTATGGAGCAATGCGATCAGTTACGGAACTATGACCATGTTTCTGTCTTTGTCCGGTACATTGACAAGTTCGGTAAATTCTCTGGTAAGTCTGATTCCGTCAGCCATCTCACTGACTATTTCGTCAGGAAGACTGATGGATATCGTGGAAATGCCGCAGGAGGACTACAGTCAGGATTCTGCTGTACGCAACTTCGAAAAGCAGCATAAGTCAGAAGGAATCGGTCTGAACATGAAGGATCTCAGCTATACCTATCATAATGGTACTGCTGTTTTCGCTAATGCTTCCATAGAGGCTTATCCTCATGAGATCGTGGCTCTGGTAGGACCTTCCGGTGAAGGTAAGACAACTATGCTGCGCCTGATCCTGTCTCTTCTGACACCGCAGGAGGGTTCTTCTCATATATGTGCCGGAGCAGATCATGAACACATGATTGATATGTCCCCTTCTACAAGGAAATTATTCTCCTATGTACCACAGGGGAATACAATGTTTTCGGGAACAATTGCAGAAAATATGCGAAATGTGAAACAGGATGCTACAGATGAAGAAATTATTGAAGCGCTGAAACTCGCCTGTGCATGGGATTTTGTGGAAAAACTCCCGGATGGAATTGAAAGCATCGTTAAGGAACGGGGCGGCGGTTTCTCCGAAGGTCAGGCACAGAGGCTCTCCATTGCCAGAGCATTACTGCGCAGATCACCGATCCTGCTACTGGATGAGGCTACCTCCGCACTGGATGTAGCTACTGAACGAAAAGTCCTGCGAAATATCATGCAGGATACCTACCCCAGAACCTGCATTGTAACCACACACAGGCCTACGGTTCTGAATATCTGTAACAGGGTTTATGCGATACGGGATAAGAAATGTGAGATACTAAATGACGTGGAAATTCATGAAATGATACAAACATTTTAAAATCAATTTCAGGGATTGAGTTAAACACTCTAACTCAATCCCTTTTCTTGTCAGACGGATATTCTCTTTAGTTCACAGAATAAGTAAATCCTGTCATCTTGAGATCATCAATGCTTGTTCCATGATTCAGATGAATTCCAATAGTCAGTGGATTTGTTGCTGTACTTGCAAATGTGAATGTTGCAGTCTTACCTGACCAGGATGTCTGTACAGAAGCATCATCTGTCTCAGCCTGATCTACTGTATCATTAAAAGTAATATTTAAAGTAATTGTTCCATTAAGATCTGACCAGTTTGCCATTGCCAGACCCTTGCCACCATTAGTTCCCCATCTGTCCCATACACCATAATATGATACATTTAATGTTCCCTTGGCACCACTTGCTGCATAAACACCCTCTGCCATTCCTGCGTCAACAGTTACTACCGGCTTCTTATATGTTTTCATAATTAATTATCCTTTCCTGAAATATGACCTTTACATTGGTTTTATCTTTTTCTTTATCTTATCCATATCCCCTCAGAAAGTCAAGTATTCTTACACAAAACATACTGATTTTTTATTTTATTACGACAGGAAAACACTTTCTGTTGTCCTTTTGTTTTCTTAATGTTATAATACGCCTGTTCAGAACTTTATTTCTGAACAGGCGTATTATAACAGGAATAAGGACAGATACTATGAATAACACAACATCAGACCCAGTTAAAATTGATCTGGAACAGCTTCTCCGAGATGGAAATATTATCCGCATCAAGCCTCAGGGTTACAGTATGTACCCTCTCTTTATTCCCGGACGGGATGAAGCACTGATCCAACAGACAGACGGCACAGACTGCCACAGGAATGATGTCGTCCTCTACAGGCGTGATCAGGGTATCCTCGTGCTTCACCGCATCTGCCGGATAACATCTGACGGCTTTTATATGGTGGGTGACAACCAATACGAAGTGGAAGGTCCTCTGCGTCAGGATCAGATTATCGGAAAACTGATTGCCGTAAATCGTAGCGGCAAAGAATTTACTGTAGGAAATCCTTTCTACAAATTTGTTTCTTCCCTGTGGCTTTTTATGCTGCCCGTTCGCCCATTCTGTTTTAAACTGTCAGCATTTCTCAGAAAGCTTCACCACTCATGATCCATCCTTCACAGGAGAATTCCCTTTTTCTGCAAAGTCAGGACTACATTCCTTACATCTTCAAGGATCTCAGCAGGCTCTATCCCATACTCTTCTGCTACCAGTTGTGCCAGCTCATCGACATTTTCTGCACATTCCGCGTGCATATAAATAAAGCCTGCCGTTTCGCTCAATGAGATTACCTCATTGACTTCTTCTGTTCTTCTTCCTGACGGAAGTACGAGATATTCATCCTCCAGTCTCCTGACTACATAACCTTCTGTTTTTTTCATTTTCTCTTTTCCCCTTCCTTTTCCTTTATTTCCACGCAATAACATGATATACTTACTATTATTTATTACTGCCATTCAATCTCTGAACGGTACCCATTTTACGCACTTTCAGGAGACCCCTATGGAACGAATATACAATACTTATCTGAAAATAATAAAAAATATCTGCACCGGTTCTGATCATTCTGTTTCCGTACATCCGGAAGACCTTCCTGCTCTGGCAAAGCTGGCACAGGAACATTGTACTGTCCCATTTGTACTGCCATATCTCCGGTCTGCTTCTGTCTATCCTGCCATGAAACAGCAGGTAAAAGGCATGATGCTGAATTATTATCAGATTGAGCATTTCACCCGGCTTACAGTCTCTCTTTTAAGAAAGAACAATATTGACTGTTATCTTCTGAAGGGTCTGAGTCTGGCTGACTGCTATCCGGTTCCTGAATATCGTAAGCTTGGAGATCTTGACCTGTATCTGGCTGATCCTTCTGACCTCACCAGAGCACAGGCAATTCTTGAAAGCAACGGATATATCTCTGAGGATGAACTCAGTGACCACCATGTAACCTACCGTTATATATTTCCCAAAACCGGGCGCCGTTTTCTCCTGGAGCTTCACTATCGTGTAGTTGGCCAGTACCAGTACAGCCCCGCCAACAAACTAGTGGATTCTGTCTTTTCACCGGAATGTCTGAAAGCATCCACACAGACAATCCACGGATATACTTACACAGTCCTGCCGCCTACAGAATATACTTTCTATATGATTCATCATATGCTGAAGCATTATCTGTACAGCGGATTCGGTATCCGCCTTCTCTGTGATTTTACCTTTTATCTGAAGCGTCATGAAAAAGAAATCAATTTCCGGCAGATTCATGAATGGTGCAGAGAATCCCGCATCAGCCATCTGTACGAAATCATTCTGGAATGCTGCAGGAAATATCTGGGTCTTCCGGATTCTATAGACGCCCGGACACAGTACAATCCACACGACTGCCATGATTTCATAATACAGATCCTTAAAGACGGCGATATGGGAACCGACATTTCCCAGTCACTGGTTGGAAGCAGTTCGTATCAGAAGGTTAACTTCCTTACTTATTTCAAAGAAGGACACATCCAGATGAAGGTCCGCTTTCCAAAAGCCAGCCATTATCCAGTCCTCTGGCCTGCGCTCTGGTGTATCACATTTATCTGTTTTATCCGCAACACCTACACAATACGAAATACAACATTCCGGCAGACTCTTCATGACTTTAAGAAAAGTAATCAGAAGACCAAACTGATCCGGATTTTTGAAAACAGCGACTCCTGACCAGAAGCCGCTGTTTTTTATCCTCTCATCCCGGTATCAGAAAGCCGTTCATCAACCCGATGAGAAATCAGCATCCTGATGCCCACTGCCATTAATATATACCACTGTTTCTTCATTCCTGTTGAAAATGTCCTGATCATAATTTTCCATAAATTCTGTTTAAGCTGCAAGTTTCTTGTTCTGTCTGACAGTTCTGTAAAAACTTTCTTTCCTATGGGATTGCTTCCATATTTCCGCAGAACTTTCCTGACTGCCCACAAAGATTTTCTGTGTTGCATATATTCCATTTTTCCATCAAAAAATGCAGCAAAAAGGATTAAATATCTGATCAGCGATGCATATTCTTCCGTATTTTTATTCTTCTGCTCAAGCCATCCCCTCAGTTCATATGCCATCCTGAACCAATTCTCCGCAGAATCTGAACGATACTGCCAGGAAACTGACTGATCATTCTTTCTGTAAATATATCCTATATCTTCCAGAAATACATATTTTGCATCACAAATATAGCACTGCATATTAAACAATTTATCTTCTGCATAGGAAAGATCTGTAAAAGTAACCTGATATTTTCTCAGAAACTCTCTTCTATACAACTTTCCCCATACATAAGAAAGTGTGCCAACTGAGAAAAATCCCTGAAATCTGAATTCCTCAGATAAAGGACTGCATAACGCGAATAATTCATGTTTCGCTGCCGGCAATATTTTCTCTTCCCACAGCCTTGCATAATTACTGACAATAATATCTGCATTTGTCTGTTCTCCAAGGCTTACATATTTACGAAAAATTTCTGCATCCGCAAAATAGTCATCTGCATCCGCAAATATAATATAATCACCTTTTGCAAGTCTCATTCCTCTGTTCCTTGCAGCCCCCGGTCCTTTCCCCGAACCCTTGATAATATGAATTTCCGGATATTTGGCAGCATATTCCTGTATAATATCAGGTCCTCTGTCCTTTGATCCATTTTCTATCAATATAATCTCCCGATTTTTATAGCTCTGTTTTATAATACTGTCCAGAGTTTCTCTGATATATTTTTCTGCATTATACACAGGTATGATCACGGAAATTTTTTTTTGCTGTTTTTCCAAAGCTGTCACCTTTTACCTCCTGCAAAGACTCTTCCTGAAATTCTTTTCAGCAAATTCCATAATTCTTTCCATTCTACAGTTCTCCTGTAGATAAGCCACAATAAAATATTCGGCACAATCAGGCAGATTCCCAGCCTGCATATCAGAACCAGGAAAACCTGACCTGAAATAAATCTACAGAAATATTCTGTTATACCCCATACTACAGCCATCACTCCCAGATATCCCACATATTTTGTAAAAAATTCAGTAACAGGTTTCTCAAGTCTGTATTTATAGATTACATAAGGCTCTACCCACACGGAAGTAAGAACTGTACTACAAAATGTACCTGCAAATATACCCGCCACCCCAAACTTTGTGACCATTAAAACCGAAATCACCAGATTCAATACAGCCTCTGCCACTGCTTTATACCTATCATACCAGAATAATCCCATAGATTCCTTGAAAATCAGTACCGCACGTCTCATTCCATTGATACAGAAATTAATGCAGAGAATCAGAACGATCTCTTTCCGAAATAAATATCTTTCACCAAATGCCAGTTCCACAAAAGGATTCAGAAGTTCTAACAGACAAATGCCGGCAAATCCAAACAACCAGTATCCTATAAAAAATAATCTGTCAAAAATCTGCCCGACCTTTTCTTTCTCTTCTGTCACTCCAAGGTTTCCCACACTTGCAGCAACACCCAGCATTGCCTGATCCAGCACCTGACGTACTGACCCTATGATCAGATAATAATTCGAATAGATTCCCGCAGTAACAACCCCAACGAAACTGGAAATCAGCAGATTATCTGTATTATTTACCACTACATTTCCAATCTTGTGCATCAGCATTGCTTTTACATTTTTAAAAATATCACGGCGTTCTTCCTGCAAAAGCCGCTCTTCACATGATTCTTTCAGATAAGGAAACAGCCTGTCTGCTTTTCTGGACATACAGATATTTCCACTCATTGTACATACAACTGCAACAATAAGAAACAGAATAAAGTTTCGTGTCAGAAGCAGTACAATAATCTGACAGATATCCTGCAGCACAAGAAAACCATTGTGATACATCACCGTAACATAATTCATCTGGTGAGCATCTACCAATATCTTCTTATAAATCAGCAAATAAGAAACAAAAGAATTCAGCAGATACAACAGATAAATTATAATCAGATGATCTACGTCCGGTCGGTCTTTCATCAGAATATCTAGAAATGGGATCAGGCATAAACCTGCAATAAGAACAACCCCTGCAGTTATCCTGTAAAAAGTCCGGAACATTCTCATCAGAATCTGTTGTTTTTTTATATCATTTCTGGCTATAGGGCCATAAAGAGCATAGGTAATTGCGGTTCCGACACCCAGCTCTGATAAAGATAATATATTCAAAATATCTGTAAACAGGCCATTAATTCCTACATAACCTTCACTGAGCATCCTTGTGAAAACAACCCTTGTAAAAAAACCCATGAGGATTGCAGTCGCCTGTGCTGCAAAAGCTACTGTCGTATTCATAACAGAGTATTCTGTCCTGGATTTCTGTTTCAATCTTCACTTATCCTTTCTTTTTGGTTATAATACATTATAGTCAATTCATAATTGTATGTATAGATATAGGAACCCTTTTAAGGAGCAAAAATTTATGAAAAAAAAATTATCAGTTACCATACACAGCCTTTTCTTCGTTATCTGTGCTGCACTGGCTGTATCAGTTCTTTACCATATGGTCTTCACCCGACGTCTGAACCTGAAATACACTCCGGCAGTATTGGAAGAATCAGCCCGGGAGCTGGACAATCCATACCGTGGTTTCTACCGGATGATCGGATATATTCTGTCAGATGATCGAAAACCTGCAGAAGCTGCTGCCTGGTGCAGAAAAAGTTGCGCTTCCAATCCATATCCTCTGATGCTTCTGGAGATTAATCTGAAAAATCACTCCAATACCAGCATAAGCACAAATGCCAAAAATCAGTTGGATAAAATACTGGAAGAATGTGTTCGGGCAAAAAAACAAGTTATCCTCCGTTTTCTGTATGACTGGGATGGACAGGCTCTGTCCACGGAACCATCTGACCTGCCTCAGATAAAGAATCATATTTCCCAGATTTCTTCTACTGTCAACAAATATGCAGACTGTGTTTATATTCTTCAGGGTACTCTGACAGGAAATACTGGAGAAATGAATCATTCCAATTACGGAGATATTAATCAGATAAGACAGATTATAGAAGAACTTGATCAGAATATTTCCTCTGATATTTTTCTGGCAGTCCGCACTCCTGGTCAGCTGCGTGGCATACTCCGCACCAGAACGCCCCTGTCCAGTACAGATGCCGGCAATGGCAGCCTGCAGGCAAGACTCAGTCTTTTTAATGACGGCATGCTTGGTTCTGTTTATGATCTGGGTACTTACGATGATACCCCTTTACAGCCGGACAGTAATCTGGATGAGCAAGGCACACGAAGTGAGGAACTTCTTTTCCAGTACAAACTCTGCCAATATGTTCCTAATGGGGGTGAGGTTACAGTTGATAATGAATATAACGATCTGAACAATGCGATTGCCGACCTTTCACAGATGCATATATCTTATCTTAATTCCGAACACGATACCGCAGTTCTGGATAAATGGAAGAATTCCACTTATACAGGATCACGGACAGACGTTTTTTCCGGATGTACAGGGTACGATTATATAAGTACACACCTTGGTTATCGGTATGTTATGAAAGAATCCTCTGTTGATTTTCACTCCGTCCTGAGTGACACAGCCTCTCTTTATATAACAATTGCAAACACAGGATTTTCTTCCGCATATACCAGATTCGATACTGTTCTGTTCCTCACTGATGAAAGTACCGGAAAATTAAAGAAAATAGAAACAAATATTGACAACCGTACCATAGCAGGCAATGACTGCTCCACATTTAAAACAGATCTGGATATCCGTTCTCTGAAAAAAGGAACTTATTCTGTTTCGCTGCGTATGAAAGATCCTTATACAAAGAATTCTATCCACTTTGCCAACAAAGGCTATGAAGACAGCAAAACCATTCCTGTAGGTACCCTTACTCTTCAGTAAGATGAACAGTTCCCCGGTGCAGACTTCCCAGATAAAGGTTGTCTGCACTGTATTTATTTGCAAAATAAATGATTCGTCCGTCTTTTTTTCTCTGAAGCTTCAGAAATACTCTGCCTTCCATCAGATCAATCACTGCTTTTCCACACTTTCTGCTTCCTGCCTGAATTTCTCTCAGATTTATGGATACTGAAACTACTCTTATCTCATTTTCATTCTCTACTGTCAGAAACAGCTCTGTTTCCTGAAACATCTTTCCAAATCCGGTATTTTCAATTTCAATCACAAATTCTGCCTTTCCTCTTCGAAGAGGTCTCATTTCTGCATTTGTAACTGTCAGCCGGTATCCCAAATGCCCCCCTATATATTCATAAAGGCTGCAGTTCTGCCATATTTCAGAATCATCAGGACAGTTCCACGATATTGTTTTCCACAAATCCAGTACTTTCCTGTCATAGGTACTGTCCAGATAAGTAAGATGCATACTTCTCAGTTCATTGATTATAAATTCTGCTTCATACATCCTGCTGTCTTCTTCAATGCAGGATGTTACTTCCCCGCCACACGGCACTTCTGCCGTGAGACAGGAAATAAACTCTATTTCCTCTTTTCTCATCCATGCCTGATCCCAGCCTGCCGCCTCCCTTGTCATAGTTCCAAAGGTTCCCAGATGAGTCATAGATCCCAGAATCCCATCATCAAACAATGTCAGACCCGCATATTCCTTTTGGCCAAACTCCTTCTCATTTCTCAGAGTTCTCCACTGTGCCGGTGTACGTACAGCCAGATACATGTCATTTCCACAACATTGCTGCATACATTTCCAGATCTGTTTCATATACTCTGGCAACAAATATCTGGAATCATGCATTTCTCCCCAGCTCCCCACCAGCATTCCTTGAAAAATGAATACGGAATGTTTCATATCACTGAGTATTTTCCCAACCTGCTTTATATGCTCCAACATCAGTTCAAAGGTATCCGGTTCACATTCACGTCCATTTCCTTCACGATCATAAACCGGCCGCAAAATCACATCTTTTTTATAATGTACAAAAAAACTGAGAATGTCTCTGATACTATTCAGGGCAGTCTCATCCAGCGGCATACTGCGATACTTATAAATATCAAGCAGCACCAGTACCAGAGACTCACCTTCTCTCAGACTCCATCTCAGTTCTTCCAGATTTATAGTTTCCTGAACAGGAAATGTATAAATTCCATACCATCCTCTGGCCGGATTTTCCAGACAGGATCTGCTCTCTGCCAGTTCCCCCTGCCGAAAAATCCAGCGTTTTTTATTCATCATATTTTTCCAGTTCATGTATTTTATCCTCATCCATCTTGAGGATTTTTTCCCTGATCCATACAGCCAGAATAGAAAAAGTCATCCTGAACATATAGAGTACTGGTTTCAGTCCGGAATGCATACTAACTCCTGTAGCCCTTACATGCATCACTGCCGGAATCTCTCTGACCCTGAACCCAAGAAGCAACATCTGCATAAGCATATTTGCATCTGGATATTTGTCATCAAAATTATTATATTTCGAATAAAAAAGGAAGGTTCTCCAGTTTAATCCCTGAAGACCGGTAGTCGGATCTGTAATTCTTCTTCCAGTTCCTGTTTTCAACATTATACGAAACCATACAAATGCAATCTTTTTGGCAAATGAAACCGGAAATCCAGAACTTCCTTCCATGAATCTTGATCCAAGGACAATATCCGGCAATGTTCCATTTTCATCTTCTGTCTGCAATTCTTTATAGATTCTCAGAATGTTGCACACATCATGCTGACCATCTGCATCCATCTGTATTACATATCTGTAACCTTTACGTACCGCATATTTATAGCCAAGCTGCAGTCCACTTCCATATCCCAGATTAAACACATTGGTAACTACATCATGCTTTCTTTTCTTAGTTACATGATTCGTTGCATCCTGAGATGCATCATTCATAACCAGTACATCTGCAACCTGCGCTATCTCCGGCTGTTCCAGTTTTTCCAGAAGCTGAACGATTGTTTTTTCCTCATTGTATGCCGGAATAATGATCAGGACTTCTTTTTTTGCTTCTTTTCCAACGTTTTCTCTGTTCTCCATAGATACTATTCTCTCTCTTCTTATGCTATCTCAAACAGTTTCAGGATATCCCCCTGTTCAGAGGATATCCGGGCTACTGCCCTCTTTCCGTATTGCCTGCATTTCTCCTCATCCCTCAGAAGTTCAGCTATATTTCTGCTTATTTCCTCTGATGACAGCTGACACAATACACCATCTGTTCCATTCTCCACCTGCTCCCGGTTTCCGCTGCAGTCAGATACCAGGATCGTACAGCCCAGAATCTGAGCTTCCTGTATTGCAATACTTTTTCCCTCAAACCGGGTTGCATGCACATACAGATCACATTGTTTATAATATGGATACGGATTCTCCACAGCACCAAGCAAAAGAAAATCTTCTTTCAGTCCGAGACTGTCTATCTTCTGCTGAAGTTTATTCCGCAGTTCTCCCTCACCCAATACATACCAGCGTGCTTTTACACCCTGATCTTTCAGAAGCTTCATTGCATCAATTGCCAATTCATATGCTTTCTGTGCAGTCAGCCGTCCTACTGTCAATATTCGCTTTCCACTGTATGCATCACTAAATCCGCCTGGAAGCTCTGCCTTTCTGCAGATTTCCTCCCTGTCGATCAGATTGTGAAATACCAGAGTTTTATTCCTGCATTCCGGATACACATCATTAAACACCGTCTTTACTTCTCCGGATACCGTAAAAATCCTGTCAAAATCCAGATAACAATCTCTGTCCAGTTCTCTGGTATAACCGGCGTATTTATAATCTACATGTAAAAATGTAAACTTCTTCTCTGCCGTAACATGATCATGGACAAAATATGTAGAACCGCCTTCCAGGTAGGCAACTGCCATATCATAACTTTTATTCAGCTTCATACCACTGTCTGACATGACACGCCATAAGAGCTTATCTGCATATATCTTTTTTCTGCCCAGCATAGCAACTGCATTCTTTATCAGATATGGTATATTTTTAAACAATGCCCCATGGGTAAACAGGCGCATAAAGACTTTTTTGTTCAATTTCTTCTTTCCCCCGGCGGAAAGAACTGACTCTGCTGTATAGTTTCTGTTCAGAATATTTACATATTCCGGTACCTGGCCGATCAGCTCTCCCTGCTCCAGAAGTATATACAGATCAACCTCATACTGATCCGGTGTAAACCTCTTAAGCAGTTCCAGCAGTGCTCTTTCTGCGCCTGCACCTCCGAGAGTATTAATCACAAACAATACTTTTTTCATATTTTTATTTTTCTCTCTTTAATTTCTCCAGCTCTCTGAGTATCTTTTCACAATCATTGTTTACTAACGAAATCTGCATGGCAAGCTCCTGATTTCTTCTTTTCAGGATAGATACCTGTGTGCTGATAAACCACAATCCCCACAGAATCCCTGACACAATCATTATGATCAGGATCAATCCCCGTGTGCTGATATAACCATCCAGTTGGGACGGATTTAAAAGGATACCTGAAAGAATCATCAATGCAGATAAAACCGCCCATGCAAGACAAAAGGGTTCTGTCATCTTTCTCTTCGCAAGTGACAGAATTGCTTTCAGGAACATATATGCTCCTGCTACGATCACAAATAATCTCAGTACATCTCCCACAGCCATTCTCTTGTTCCTTTCTTACTGCTCATATCTGTCAAACACTTTTGGTGACGGACAATCGCCTTTTTTCTTCTTCAGCAAATGTCCATTACAGAATATATGGATATCCAGATGCTTCTCCATCCACTGAAGCCTTCGATAAGCTACTGTCCATCCGGCAAAACTTCCCGCAACAAGACCTGCCCCATACCATATCTCTGTAAAATGAGAAGATATCATGCTTCCAGTCATAGTAATAAGGCAAAACGCCAGTCCCGTCAGCACACATCCCTTCATGTCATTAAAATAATACAGAAAAATAATCTCCGCATACATAAGAAACAGAATAAAATATCCTGCTGCCAGACAGGGATATATTCTCAGTGTCATCCCCCCGAAACCAAACTGCGGAAGAAAGATCATGCAGAGAAGAAAAATTACCAGTGTAATGATAAACTGTATTCTCGCAAGACTCATAAGTTCTTCAGAAAGAGTGCAAAACATTCTCTTTTTCGTAATATCAATGTCTGCCCCTCTCCCTCCGATAACAGCCTCTGAATACGCCTTATATCTGTCATGAAAATACATCTCAACTCTACTGATAAAGATAACACTTGCAGAGATATTTGTAAACATTGCAAGACAGGTTGCCATATCATATGTTGTCACACATACAAAGGATTTTACCACAATCATATGAAGATCTGTTGTCCAGAAAACAAAATTGTGTACATAAAGTCCTAAAGTGTAGAGAAAATTTGTAACCACCAATGGCCAATATTCCTTAAAATAGCCCAGAACCCGTCTGTATTTTCCACTGTTTTCCTTAAAATAACTCCGGACTACCGACATTTCCAGACAGGCGATCAGCCAGAATCCAATTGTCAGCGAAAACAGCATTCCATAAGTAATGCTCCAGTAAAATACTTTTACAAGCAAAAAAGACAAAAGCACTGTAACTGTCATCCCCATAGCAAAAAAGAACGATATCTTCTTATAATCTTTACAGATAGACAGATACAGCATCGAATAAAACACAAGAACTAAAGCAATATATCCACAGTAACCGGTAAAAACATAAATAATATCCACTTTTCCCACCAGATACTCCCGGATACAGAATGGAATTCCCATAAGAGCACTTAGTGAAATATTCAAAACCATGCCCACATAATAGCATGGCAAAATATCTTCATATGTCTCTTCATAGATAACATCTGACATATATTTGGATAATACAGAGTTAAACGGAGACGCCGTAAGCAGGGAAAAAATAAATATATACAGAACCGTACAGGAAAATAATTCTCTGGTAGCATAACCTACTGAAGAGAAGTCCAGAAAATACTCCATGATCATAAGCGCACCGATCACCAGCAGCATGGGGGCAATCGTAACGACCATACTGTATCCCGCTCCTATGATATCTGTGGTCAGTGTATTCTTTTTATAGATATTTGTGAGTTTTACACCTATTCCAGCCATATACTCTCTCCATTCTGTAATTATTTATCTTATGTTATCCTGCTGATATCTTATCGTGATCACTTCTACATTATATTAATGACCATTAATCTTAAAAGGCTCCTCTGTCCACGAAAGATTCTGGCTGTCCGAAAATCCTTTGTAGATTTCCCTGTATACATCTTTCATCTGATCGATCCGGTAAAATGCATTTACACGTTTGTACCCTGCTTCTCCCATACGTTTTCTGTTTTCTTCATTTATGGACATATTAACCATTGCATGGGCAATTTCTTCTATATTCATAATGTGTGTAAGGATTCCTGCATCTCCAAAGCCATCTTCATTTCCGTAAATCAGCTCCCGACAGTTTCCTACATCTGTGGTAATCACCGGTTTATGTGCCGCATAGCTTTCAAGGATCGTCAGCGGCTGACCCTCACTGATACTGGTGAGCAGGGTAAAGTCCATCTTTCCCAGATAATCCCTTACATTAACCCTTCCTGTAAATTCTACATCCTTAACCCCCAGCGATTCCACCAGATCATAACATTCCTTTGCGTATTTTTCATCTTCATCCGCAGGTCCCATGATCCAGAGTTTCATATTCTTCACTCTTTTTTTCGCAAAAGCAAATGCCTGTATCATAGTTTTGACATCTTTGATCGGAGTTACACGGAGTACTGCTCCTGCATTGATAAACTGTTGCTCTTCTTCCGTCTTGCCCGGAAGACCTGCAAGTGCTTCTACATTAATTCCATTTGGTGTTACTCTGATCTTCTCAGCAGGACATCCAAGTTCAATCTGCAGTTTTCTGGCATGATCATACAGACAGGTTACCATATCTGCATTTTCATATGCAAGAAGTGACATTTTCTTAAACTGTTCGATCCAGATATTCTTATATACTCCCTTTACCCAGGAAGCTTTGATCAATTCTTCTTCTCTTTCTCTGGTATAAATGCCGTGCTCAGAAATTAACAAAGAGCTGCCGTGAAAGTGTTTTGCCATACTTCCAAGAATTCCCGCATAACCGGTAGCCACACAGTGATACAAATCTGCCTTCGGCACATCCATTCTCAATGTCCAGAACATAGGAAGATAAATAGAACGCAGTGTCCATAGAAAATCCGAGAAATTAATATTTGAATAATTTCGGTTATAGCATTCCCTGGCAATCTTAAAGAAATCTTCTCCCATAAGAAGATCATCTACAGAAAGATACTTCTTATGAAACAGATCAAAGATCACACCCCAGTCTGTCTTTCGGTTCAGCACCATATTCAGAAGTTCCTCATACTCTTTATGAGAAAGATGGGATTTTCTTAAAGATCTTCTCTTTCTGCCTCCGCTCTCCCACTCACAGTCATCCAGATATACCTCATAAACTTGCGTCAGATTTTCCGGCAGTTCATAGACAAACTTTCCCCTGCATGATCTGTCTGCTACAATCGCCAGCAATATAAATTCTACATTTGGAAAAGATTTAATCATACTGTTAATCCAGCCGGAAACACCTCCAACTACATATGGATAGCATCCCTCTGCCACAATACAAACTTTCATCAGTTTCTGTTCATTTCCTCTCTGCCTTAAATAACTATCTGTTATCATTATCTGTCATATAATGAAGCCTTGCTGTTTTTACCCGTATCCTTACAGTAGTATCCTGTGTCTGGATCAGATAAACACCAGCTTCTATTTCTTTTTCTGTACCGCCTTCTATTTCTGCAATTTTTTCCCCATGTGTCCTGAGAAGGAACCAGCTTCCTGTTTCTGAAGTTTTCAGGGTAATCTCGTTTCCTTTTCTGGACTGAGAAAAATCCAGATTCAGAAATGTCCTTGTCCTGATGTTGCTCTCTGAAAGAGTCGTACTGTCAAATCCTGTAAAGTTTTTCCAGTAGGTAAGAAGATTGCTTGAAAAATGTTTCTGCATAATCTGCCATCTGTCTGCTTTCCGCTGTGGCCAGAAAATATCCTGCATATTCAACATAACATTTGTATATGCCAGTGAACTTTGAATGCTTCTCATCCGGATATCATCACTGTAACTGTAATTCATCCCATCACTTGTCACAGACTGTAAAGTTACAGAATCTGTGCAATAGGAAACCACCGGCTCTTTCTCTGTATATTCACATACCAGAGTACTCACATTTTTCAAAAGTTCTGTATTCATCAGCCCTGTTACTATATCCAGATTTCTCTCTTTTGCAAAAGCTGCACTATATTTATAGCTGCTTCCTGCTGTCCGAATGAAATCCGCATCTTCATTTAATTTATCTTTTAAAGAAACCACATTTTTGTATTCCAATGATAAACCTGCCTCTGCATTCTGCTCCTTCATTTGTTTCAGATAAAATACCAAATTCCTGCTGTCTGGCTGCACACCATCTGTATAGTCTGCCTGCGGCTGCATAAAGCAGGTCATTTTCAATCCGCCCTTCTCTACAATAGACACAAGCGACGGCCACATGATATCTCTGGTCATACCTGTGACTGACTGGCTGTACAGTTCCATCATTTCTTTATTGTTTTCATCTGCAAATACTGGAAAATTGATCATCGAAAGATTCTGTGCATTCACTACCGGATAAATATAATATCCTGAAGCCTCTGCTACCATACCATCCAGCAGTCCCAGTGCCGTACTGTCTTTCATATAATCTCCCACTACACAGAAGATACTTCCTCTCTTAATCCCGTTTCTCCACATAATAGTAGGAAGATCTTCATTTTCTACTGTTTTCTCCTGTTTGGACTGGTCCAGAAGTCCGACCATATATGTCTTCGTACCGCTTCCTACCTGATACCACGGTATCTCCAGTTGCAGATCCTGACGTTCTTTCTCTTCCTCGGCCTCCGGAGTTTCATAAATTACTTCTCCTCCCAGAAGCAGCCCTTCAAAAAGCTTTACACCTGTCAATTCAGTTTTTTCAGATACTACCTTGTAGATTCCAAGAAAATCCATCAGTTCTGCATTCTTTTCAATATTCTTCGGATCTTCCAGACATCCAAAGACAATGATCACACCTTTTTGTTCCAGTTTCTCTAATTTTTTCAGATTATCATCAAGTGCATATTTCTCTGATTCCAGTATCAACATATCCGGCAGTGTCTGATCATTCTCCTGATACTCTTCCAAATTTCTGCACTGAGCCATATCCCACTTTGAATAAACGGCCCATCTGCCTACAGTTGTAGCCATCTTTGATGAGGCATCTCCCACAAAGAGTACATAGCTTCTGTCGGTTTTGTCGACAGTGGCCGGATCAATCTGTTTGTTTTTCCAGACGTTTTCGCCATCTTTCTGCTTCACTGTGTAATTTGAGTTTACATCATAGGTATTCTGTCTGTCTCTGAGTACCATAGAAAACTGGAACAGAAACAGCAGAACAAACATCATGATTACAATACTGAAAAAATTTCTTTTAGAAAGCATTCTGTTAATTTTCATCCTCCTGTCACTGGAATTCATTATAGCCATAATCTATCGCAAAATTATACTGGTGGTACATATTCTGAGATATCACATAACACACAAAATCTTCTGATTCATAATATATTTTCATCTCATTCGGATACATCTCCATAAATGCCTGTGCCCAGTAATACATTCTGGACATCAGGATCCATCTGCCTTCTCCCTGGTACATGCCAATTCCACCGGAATTAGGCAAGGACTGACTGGCTCCTTTTTTCGAGATTGACTGACCGCTACCAGAATAGACAACAGAATAATTCAATGGAATCTTTTCTATAAAGAAATACACTTTCTCTGTCGGAATAATCAGTTTCGTATCTTTATTTATGTGTTCCTGCTTTCGCAGAAATGTAATAGTTTCATAATGCCATCCATGATCAAGCCCCATCTGAGTTTCATCATTAGCAGAAACTATTGTCCAGGTTTCGTCTTTATTCTCCTTAATAATGTTAGTCAGACAGGTAAATGCTCCATTAGATACATAATCTGAAATAAAATCAGGTGTTTTAACTAGTCCCTGATGAATCATTCCTGCAGCCATGGATACTGTTAAGATAAAAGAGACTACATTTCGCGGAATCGTAAGTATCCGCGGCATAAAAATCAAATACAGAAGTCCATCTCCAAGCACAGTTATTGACACTATCAGCAGATATACATAATAGATGCTGCATCTGGCAGGATCCATCAACACCGGAAGTCCAAGGTTTCCCGCACAGAGCAGTAACGTGAGAATTCCCATACAGAATCCTGCTGACATCAACATTTCACCATAGGTAATCCTGCGCAGGATAATAAACATCAGCCCCAGCAGGATCAGAACTGCAATTCCGGCAAGAACTGCGTATGCACACCACTGTTCCTGTGAATTTATGATAAATTCCTGAATACGCCTGATCATCATTTCCCGGAGATTTTTCATTTTTTTCGGAATTTCTCTGGCCTTATCCGTAAGAGAATGCTTAGGAGCCTCCGTTATAATAGGAATTTCTCCTGTCTGCGCTGACTCTGAATTACTGTTTTGAGTATTTTCAATAAGACGTGCCGCCATCTCTTCCATAGCCTGCTTCTGCGCAGCTTCATTTTCTGATGTATCTTCTGTATCCGATGAATCACCATTGATAACACTTAATCCCCATCCAAGAGAACCCTGAAGAGGGGTTCCCCCTGCAAATGCAATTCCCATAGGAAGTACGGCCAGAAATACACTGATAATACCGGTAAGCATAATACGCCTGAAATACTCTTTGTTCAGAAAGCGCGTACAAAAACCAACCGCAATCCCAATACAGCAGAGTCCTGCTATCATTGTTCCATAGAAATGAATTGCCAGCGTCAGCGAAAAAGCTAATGCAAAGCATCCCAGAATAAGTTTTGTTTCTCTGTTTTTCAGATTCTTCTTCTCTGTCTGAAAAAATCTGATCAGGAAGTATACCGATGGGATTACAAAAATCATACCAAATTCCTGAGGCAGTGATGATCCGAAACGGCTATAGGTCTGTCTTGCCCAGAAGCTTCCCAGTATATAGACCATTATCCCTGCATATGGCAGATATAAAGATCTGCATAACAGCTTCAGCATAGCAAGAAGTACTATATGAATAAAGAATACCTGTACAAGATAGAATACACACAAAATCACATACGTATCAAATCCAAAAACCGCATGCAGATAATATACCATACAGTGAAATCCAAATGGATACACACCACTGGCAAAAAGGTTTCCTCTGCTCATCTGATTGATCCAGTTCAGATGAACCGGTATATCTGAAGCACGGTATCCATAGGTCAGAATCAGCTGCCTTCCATAAATCCAGAACAAAGCAGCAATAACTGCCCCTGCAAGAATCCACTGCAATGTATTGCATACCACTTCACAATAAAACAACCAGACTGCTTTCTTTAATACAGCCATACCCCTGTTCTTTACTCTGTACAGAAAACCTTTTATTCCCATGCTTCCCTGAAGTATTTTTTTGCAGACAATTCCGGTCTTCATACAAAGTTCTCTCAAAGAAACTCTGTTCACCCTGCTCCAAATCAAAATCCCTGGTACAGCAGTAAACAATACAAGCGTCCAGAAACCTGAAATATGCAAAAGCTGGACTGCAAACACGATATTTATAATATAAAAATTTCCAAATGTATAACACATCAGAAACTGCTCTGACAGTCTTCTGCCTGCCAGTATCCGACGGAACATAATCGCAGGTAACAAAACTGTCAAACCTGTATAAGCAGCAAATATACTCACAAATCGTAATGTAATCAGAGTTGTCATTGACATATTTGTTCATCCTTCTACTCTACATAAACGTTCTGATCAGTTCAAGGGTTTCATTATCAATCGTAATATCAGAATCTCGAAGTTCCTGCATAACCTGAAAGAACTTCTCTTTCTTTCCACATGAGAAATAGAGTTTCATCTGACAGGTATAGCTGGACAAAGCTCCCGGATATTGTTCCACTGCCCGGTCACACCACAGTGTGCATTTCTCATAATCCTTTACTTCCAACAGGCGCTGGCAGACCTTTTCATAGACAGTACTGCTGATTTTTATCTTATCAAGTTCCCAGGCTTTTTGCAGCACCTCCTGCATCCTCTCTGCCATGGAACGCTGTTCCAGATTTGTAAGTACCTGCTGTTCCAGAATCGGATTCATATATTCAACAAGTTTTATACAATTTTCCACCTGCTGTTCATTTTCTTCCTGACATAAAAGATAATCTGTCTGTACTTTACTTCGAAAATCATTCAATACATCCTGAAGAACAGATGCTGCATAATGGGCAGTCTCTGAATCCTCACTGTTTAATGCCAGATTAATCGCCGCAAGAGAATTGCGGTAATCTCCTCTGATCACATTCAGCATCAAAGTACGAAGGCTCTTCTTATCTGTAACTTCCAGGGCTTCTTCCAAAGAGACCATATTTCTCTCCATTTCCTCATCAGGACGGTGGAAATTCTCTTTCCTGTCTTTGCTAAATACAACGTCCGACAAATCCATACCCTGGGAAGAAAATAACTTAAAAAGCAGGAATGACAGGAGTACAAACGCAGGACCTGTCACCGGACATAAAAGCATCATAACTGCCTTCATCCATACACTTCCGATTTTTTCTTTTCTGCGGATATAATTCCAGATCAGATAGAACACAACCACGATCAGATTTATGATCAGCAGGAAAATAAACAGCTTCATTCTCTGTGACATACTGACATCATCTCCACGTATTCTGTTTTATAGCCATTCTTCTCAAATCTGTCCTGTACAATAACAGCACCCTCTCTGGTTGTGTTGGTAAGCAGGACATACAGATTTCCATCAGGCAGCATTCCCATGTAATCACTGTCCCTCATATATCCGGACATCTGCTCATCCGTTTTTTGATATTCCGAGTTCTGAACATCTACTTTAATTAATACACATTCTACAAGATTTTTCAGTTTTGCCTTCATATATGCCTGAACCAGGGACTCAAATGCTTCCGGTTCCAGGATTCTGGAATTCTGGCTATAACGCTTCTCTTCCAGTGCCTGCATATATCTCTGTGCCCTGAGGACTGCATTCTGAATCAGATAGCTGACGACTGTAAGAAAATTGGCTTGTCCAAGGGTCATTTTTTCCCAGCTTAGTCCCCACATCATAACGATCATCTGTACCTCTTCACCTTCGTAGATTCCTCTTGCCATAAGTGGATACTGCTCATCCATTTTCTTATTAATATATACCTTCTGCTCTTTTAATGCATCATAAATGTCCGTCATCTCCCTGTAACGGATTGAATTTCCAAGACTTCTCGCCTTTTGGGAACTTGCAGAAAAAATACGGGCATAATCTTTATTAACCACATTATAGAGGGCTACATCCTTTGTCTGCATAAGTTTTCCCAGCATTTCCACTGCATAGAAAATAACCTCATCTGGCATACGCTGTTCCAGTCCTGCTGTAATGCTGTAAATTTTACCGATACTGTCCTTATGGTCGATCAGCTGCTGCTCCATGACCTCTTTTACACGAACATTACTTTCATTGATATCCCGGATATCCACAATCTGTCTGTGCAAATGTTCTTCCAGTTCCTGACTCTCCAGGCGCATGGTACGTATCTGGTCTCTCATATATCCTACTACAAGCCCCAGGATAAAAAGCTGTGCGATCCAGACATAAGTGTTATAATCTATCAGCACCTCAAAACCGCTTCTGGTATACATCTGCCGGAACATATAACCTGCTACCGCCAGTATTGCAGAAAATGTTGCCTGCTGCTGCCCATATACAATTGCAAATAGCAGCACATACAAAAGAAACGGATCCAGATTTGCAAAATATTCACTGCCCACAGTCCTGTTATTCATCATGAAAAACGGAATAAAGCATACCAGATTCTCGAAAAACGGAAAAAGTATCTTAATCAGCCATTTCCATTTTTCATAAAGCATTTTCCACCATGGAAGCTTTAACTCCTCTCCCTTCAGGAAAGCAGCTTCATGTTTCTTCATATAAGAAGCCATATCTTTTATATTTTTTTCCAGGTTACCAAATGCATGAACCCCGAATTCCTCTTCAAAACGATTCCCTGACAAAACACATCTTCCATTACTGTCAGAAAAAGTGACAATGTTCGATTCGATTCCCATAGCCTTCTGAACCATAGTCGCAAGCTTCAGTTCACTGACTACATCATTTGAAGATAAATTATAAAGACTATATTTATGATGACTGGTTTTTACAAACTGATAAATATACTCTACTGCATCATTTTCACAGAGAAGCGAAAATGTATGTTCTGTTCTTGCTTTAATATGTCCGTCGCGCATACAGTCCAGACACATATCTGCACAGATATTATTTACATCTTTCCTCTCTTTTGGAATATTATAGAGGTGATCCAGACGCAGAGTTATAATATCCAGACCTCTGTTCACCCTGAAGTTCTCACAGATGTTTTCTGCCTGTGACAGTGCACCTGCTCTGATCCCTGCTCCGGAAAATGGTTCTTCTTCCTTTATATCTTCCGTATAATTTCCGTTATAAATTTCGTCAGAAGAAAGAAAGATTAATCTCTTTTTATTGGTCATTGAATAAGATACCAGAATGTTAACAAGATGGGAAATAAAAGGAACTGTCTCTCTTTCCTCTCCATCCCAATGGTAATTTGTGTCAAATGCACCCATAAGAATGGTTACATCTGCATTTACACTTTTCAAAATGTCATTCAGATTCTCGCAATCATAAGAAAACTCATATTTTTCAAATACTCTTTCATATTTATTATGTCTATACTTATCTCCAGTCAGCAGACAAACTCTGTGTCCCTCTTTTCTTAGTTTCAGGATCATACTGTTTATCAGACTGCTGGAACCTCCGGCCAGCAGAATATTCATTTTTATACCTTTCTTATCTTAATTCCGTAACTCAAGTATCTCTCAGATACTATTTTCAAAAGATGATTTTTCCGGAAAAACCTGTTCAAAAGCCTGATTAATTTCTTTTTTTACTTTCTCAAAATCAATCTCATGATTACTGTCGTTAATACAGATTATTTTCTTTTTCTGTCTGAGAATACTTCGCACTAATCTGTCATTCGTCTGCTCTGCATCATAATATCCGCATATTTTCTGTACATTCTCCGGAACAAATTCTCCACTCAGTTTCTGATATTCCCGCAATACATACTGGCTCACATCTTCCCTGTGTCTGAACGGATGACTGCATACATCAGACAATAATTCTGGTTCCAGCTCCCATAATTTCTGATAAGTACTTTTCATAAGAGGAGACGGTCCATGTACCGTATAAAACCCGGTAAATCGTTGAAAAGCCAGCTCTAATACATTGTACAGAAAATACATCGGAGGATATCCTATATGAAAATATGCCCATGGCTGCTTCTTTATATTACTGCGTTTATCAAAATACTTCGCCAGCAACATTGTATTATTTAAGTAAATGTATGGCATTGTCGGATCATCCACATTTGCTACATCCGGCTGAAGTGCTAACATATCTATCGGTTTTTCATCTTTAAAAAAATCTTCCATATAAACGGGTTTTAACAGAAACATATCATCATTAAAATAGACAAACTGTTCTGTTAACCCTGGAATTCGATGGAAATTCCATTCAATCGTATGTGAATTAAATGTAGGGAGAAATTTTTGAGGGATAAAATCTTCATGGCAGACAATATTCAGTTTCGGATGTTTTGTATTCAGCCATTGAGGAATATGTCCCCATGTGACAAAATGAACCTTTCTCACCCATGGCGCATATTTCTCCACCCCGCGAAACCAGTATCGGAGATTATCCCAATCTCTGTACCGTTCTTTTCTATCATCCGCATTTACAGATATATCCATATCTGTGTGTCCCAGCCTTGCAGCCTTTTCTCTCTTCCATTCCAGGTCATTTCCATCTACCCAGGTAATAACAAAATCTATATCCTGCGTGTTCTTATCTACTTTTCTCATGTATTATTCCCCACATATCACTTTGTGAGCATAAGTATACCATATCTGTTTAGCTTATTACAAATAAAAAGAAACACAAGGTCGATATAATAGTCCTGCTTCTCCGTATGGATATGCTGCTGTCTTGCCACAAAAGCATATCCCTTTCCAAGCTCCATCAAAAATTTCTGCAAATTAGAAAGAATACTTTTCTCAAGGTCACTCTCTGTAAAATCTGTATTCTGAGAAAAGCCTAAAAACTCCGCAACTACCGGATTTTTGATGAACTCCAACTTATCATTTTGATACGATGCAGTCAGTTCCTTCATTTCACTTTCTACAAACTCTTTTTTCTGAGTCCCCAGCATACGATAATAATACTGAGAAGAAATGTTCCTCTGCAAAGTACGGACACTCCAAGTTTGTTCTGCGGCTTCTTTCTCATACCAGTCACGAGCTTCCTCATCTTTAACCTGTAATAACGCTGCATAATGTGACCAAGACAGTAGTCCAACAGATTTTCCAGACGATGTCTGGAAAATCTCAGGGTAATCATCACCAAGCACATCCTTCGCAAAGTGCTCCAGCACATACATTGCCTGCTCTGCCGTTACTTTTTCTTCCGGTGAAAGTCACCAAAGTCACAATTTTGTTTACATATTTCTTATTTTCTTTTTTAATGTAAATTACTGGCAAAGTTTTAAAGTCCATTCCTGTATACTACATTCTGAATTATTCCGATCAGTATACTGATACTCCTTTTGAATTATTTCGGTCGGTATACTGAAAACAATATATCCAGTCCAGAGCTTATTTTTAAGAAAAGTTATGGAAAGAGCATTTTGGTAGGAAATTGGTAGCTCCCGACTTTTGCACGGTAGGAAAAACATAGCTGAATGGGTTATTTTCGTCTATTTTTGGGGGTTATTTCTGGAAAAAAGTACTTATTTTCAAAAGCAACCCATAACCTTCCTTAATAAGCGGACTTTTTCAAAAAACCCAGTTTCCGTCAAAAAAAGTCGGGAGAATTCTGGTCAGTATACTGACCAGAATTATTAAGAACGCTATACCGACCGAAATTATTCCGCTCAATAAATTCCGCATATGTAAAATATATGAATACTGTTTTCAGTACACAATAATTACCTTTTCTTCATAATATAATACATATTACACAAAAAAAGTCCAAGATTATCCTATGCATAGAATAATCTTGGACTTTTTAAGTAATCGTTTCTAAAAAGACTCCTTTAATTTATTATAGTTTCTCAATTTCTTCCAAAAATTTATCCATATCAGAAAAATAATGATACGGTCCATATTCTCCGTAAACAGTCGGGTCTGAAACAGTAAAGATTTCTATCCCTTCGTCAAGATATTTCCATCCCAGTTTAGAAATCATTTGAGCTAATTCTCTGCTTGGTTTGACCTCTATAGCAATGCAACCACGTTCATTATACCTTTTTGCTACCAGATAACTCCTATTATTGCCACCTTTCTTTTTCTCGTCATTCATTTACAGAAATAACGCAGGATACCTTGAACATAGTCCTCATCATTTTTTAATTGTTCCAGAATATTTTTTGAATCTCTTTTCCCTGTATCAATAGCATCATTCTTTTCGTCACAGATAAAATTGCCTTTTTGAATTGCATAATCATTGACCCATTCTCTTGCCACCTTTTCAGGATTATCACAATGCAGTGCCTGCGCACAACTCAATAAATGATACAGATTTTTTTCACCGATCTGCTTAACAATATAGGATGTTAGTTTTTTGACAAATCTTGCAACTTTTTCTAGAGCGTGTTTGAAAAACATTGTAAGTTGTTTATTTTAACCAAATTAATATTGAAGCGATACATATAAATCCCAAGAAAGTTGAAGCCAGTTTATCATAGCGGGTGGCAATTCGACGATATGCTTTCAATTTGAGAAAATAATTTTCTACCAAATGTCTCTCTTTGTAAAGCCACCAATCGCAATGGTGTTCAAATTTAGCACCTTTTCTAGAAGGAATCGTTGGTTCTCCTCCATGGGCATAGATATAATCAATTAGCTTGTTACAGTCATATCCACAGTCTGCCAATACATTACTTCCATTGGGATTGACATGATCCAACAAAGGGATTGCGTAATTGATATCGTTACGCTGCCCTTCACTAATCATAAAATAAACCGGATAACCGTATGCATCTACAATTGCATGGATTTTTGTGCTGGCTCCACCACGGCTGTGTCCGATTTCGTTTGGAGGCCCCCTTTTTTTACTCCAGCACTATGCTGATGAGCTTTGACGATAGAAGCGTCAATTGACAGTTCTGTTAATTCGGCTTCTAAGCTCAAAACACGAAAAATATTATCAAGGGTGCCGTCTTCAATCCATTTACGGAAACGGGAATAAACAGTTTGCCAGGAACCATAACGTTCTGGAAGGTCTCGCCATGGAGCTCCGCTACGAGCAATCCAAACAATTCCATTCAGAATTGTCCGGCTGCATTTTTGGGGGCGTCCCTGTTTTCCAGAATTTTCAGGCGGCAGTAATGGAGTTATACGGTTCCATTCTTCATCGGTTAATTCGTATCGTCTCAACATAATTAACACCCCTTTTTCTTTATTCTAACATGAAAATGGGTATTAGAATATATGTTTTGTGCAACTTTTATTTTTCAAACACGCTCTAGCCCTCTTACAATCTTTCCGATCTGCTCCATATCTACCGAAGAATAATTCATCACATAAGTATTCTCAATTCCTGCTTTCTTTTCATAATAAAACTTAGAGAGCGGTGACAGTTTGATGCCCTGGGCTTTTGCCAGTTCCATTACCTTCTCCTCAGCTTTCTCCGTTTTCAATTTCATCAGAAAATGCACACCGGCCTCTTCCCCGGATATTTCCACACATTTGTGCAGGCTACTATCCCGGATCGCAGATAAGAATCCATTTTTCTTATTTTGATAGTAATTGCGCAGCCGGTTAATATGTTTTTCGAAATATCCTTCTTTGATAAACAGATCCAGGGTATATTGTTCAAAGTTTGATACCGTACAGGAATAAAATGATAATTTCTGGTAAAACTGTTCCAGAAGCGGACGCGGCAGGATCATATAACTGATACGCACGGTAGAAGCCAGCGTCTTTGTAAAGGTATTCATATAAATAACTTTTTCGGAAATATCGATACTTTGCAGGGTCGGGATCGGTTTCCCTCCCAGACGCAGTTCACTGTCGTAATCGTCCTCGATGATGTATTTTCCTTCTCCTTTCGCCGCCCAGCCAAGGAGTTCATAACGGCGGCTGATCGGCATCACGATTCCGGTCGGATAATGATGGGATGGAGAAATATGTACAATATCTACCTTTTTTTCCTCTAACTGAGAAACTTCCACGCCTTCTTTATCCATATCGATGTATTTCCAGTTAACCTGATAGTTCTGATAGATTTTTCCGATCTTCTGATACCCCGGATTTTCCACCGCATAGACCGCTTCGTGTCCTAAAAGCTGGATCAGAAGCCCGTACAGGTACTCGGTTCCGGCTCCGATGATGATCTGCTCCGGCTGTACCGTCATGCCCCGGAAGTCTTTCAGATAGCCCGCGATCGACTGTCTGAGCGACATGATTCCTCCACAGGGCGGGTTGGTCATTAGCTGGATCCGGCTGTCGCTTAATACCTCCCGGATCATCTTTGCCCAGATGGTAAACGGAAACTGATCGGCTTCGGTCTGGTTACTGGTAAAATCCGCCAGATAGCTGTTTTCTCCGCTGGTCAGGGGAATGATCTCCTGCACTTCTTCTCTCTGTTTGCTCTCCAGTACGCCCTTAAAATCCGTTACATAGAATCCTCTTTTGGGCATGGAATAGATATAACCCTCCGCGATCAGCTGCTCATAGGCATTTTCTACGGTGATCACGCTGATACCCAGATTTTTTGCAAAACTCCGCTTGGACGGAAGTTTCTCTCCTGCCTGCAAATTGCCCTGTAAAATGTCGTTTTTGATGCATTTATACAGATATTCATACATCGAATCTGACCCTATATTTGTAAAATTATACGTCAGCATGGTTCTTCTTTTCTCCTATCTGGTCTTACTGAATATATTTATTTTGATGATTTTTTCATATCCACTTTAGCATTATAATCTACCCATATATTTTTTTCAAGAGATTAACCTACTACTTAAGGAGGAACATTATTATGGAAAACAGATACGAACTGAACAAAGAACTGGCACAGATGTTAAAGGGCGGTGTCATCATGGATGTTACCACACCGGAGCAGGCAAAGATCGCGGAAGCAGCCGGTGCCTGTGCGGTCATGGCTCTGGAGCGGATCCCGGCAGATATCCGTGCAGCGGGCGGCGTTTCCCGTATGAGTGATCCGAAGATGATCCAGGGCATCCAGAACGCGGTTTCTATCCCGGTTATGGCAAAATGCCGAATCGGTCATTTTGTGGAGGCTCAAGTTCTCGAAGCAATCGAGATTGATTATATCGATGAGAGTGAGGTGCTCTCTCCGGCTGATGATGTGTATCATATCAATAAGAAGAATTTTAAAGTTCCTTTTGTATGTGGCGCAAAAGATCTGGGCGAGGCGCTTCGCCGGATCAACGAGGGTGCTTCCATGATTCGTATCAAAGGAGAACCTGGAACCGGTGATATCGTACAGGCGGTACGTCATATGCGGAAAATGAACAGCGCGATCGCACAGATCAAAGGCATGCGCGAGGATGAACTTTTTGAGATTGCAAAGCAGTTACAGGTTCCTTTTGATCTGGTTGCTTATGTACATGAAAATGGAAAGCTTCCGGTGGTTAATTTTGCTGCCGGCGGTGTGGCTACTCCTGCGGATGCTGCTCTGATGATGCTGCTGGGTGCAGAAGGTGTCTTTGTAGGATCCGGTATTTTCAAATCCGGTAATCCGGAGAAGAGAGCAAATGCGATTGTAAAAGCGGTTACGAATTATACGGATGCGAAGATGATCGCCGAATTGTCTGAGGATCTCGGAGAAGCGATGGTTGGTATCAATGAGTCTGAGATTCAGCTTCTGATGGCAGAAAGGGGCAAATAAGATGAAGATTGCGGTTCTTGCTGTACAGGGGGCTTTTATTGAGCACGAGCGGAAGCTGGAAGCGCTTGGTGTTTCCTGTGTGGAACTTCGCAAGGCGGGGGATCTGAACCAGTCTTATGACGGGCTGGTTCTTCCCGGCGGCGAAAGTACGGTACAGGGGAAGCTTTTACGGGAGCTTGGGATGTTTGATACGATCCGGAAGCAGATTCAGGAGGGGCTTCCGGTTTTGGCTACCTGCGCGGGGATGATTCTTCTGGCGGATTCGCTGGAGGGTGATGCGACGGTGCATCTTCAGACGGTCCCGATGGTGGTGAAGCGGAATGCTTATGGACGGCAGCTTGGTAGTTTTCATACGGAGGCAGAGTTTAAGGGAATTGGGGAGATTCCTATGACGTTTATCCGGGCGCCTTATGTGTCGGAGGTTTCGGATGGGATTGAAGTGCTGGCTGTGGTAGAGGACCGGGTTGTGGCGGTTCGGTATGGGAAGCAGATAGCGCTGGCGTTTCATCCGGAGCTGGATGAGGATCATCGGGTGCATGAAGAGTTTTTACGAATGTGTGGGGAAAAATAAGTTCGGTTTGGTTCAGGACGGACGAAGCGGGAGGGCGGCAAACCTGTTTTCTCCATTTGGATCAATTTTCACCATCTCGGATGAATATCCGGGCAGTGGCGGTGGGTTGTGGCAGCGCGCATTTCTACGTAGCAGCCACAGATGCGGCACATGCCGGAGAGCAGGTGGTCGCAGGCTTTGCACCGGGACAGGCGGGTTTCGTATTCCTGATCCGGGGTTTTGTCGTCGGGGTTCAGGTTAGCGATGTATTCGTACATGGTTTTGTAGGTGTCTGCTTCGCTCATTTCACGGAGCAGACATTTTTTACAGATTCTTGTGAATGTGTCCATTGTTTTTTCTTTCTCTTTTTTTATATCGTGTCATTTTACCGGAAAAGGGCAGCCTGTATAACAGGCCACCCTTTTGGTATCGCAGGGATTGCTCCGAGATTTTCACGCGGACTTTATTTCAGTGCAATGTGCAATACACTGCAGGCCGGAATGGTGAATTTGATTCCGGCGTGTACTTTTTCTACGCCCTCGAAGAACTGGACGGTTACGTTTTCCGGATCTTCGAAAGTATTTTTTGCGTGCATTTCCTGGGTGACGATCTGGGCTTTGATGGATTCTACTTTTTTGCCGAGGATCGTTGTCTCGATCGGGTAGGCGTGTTCCAGATCCAGGTTGGTCATGGTGATATGCATCACACCGTCCGCATCGATGGATACCGACTCGGACAGGTTTGGTACCATGTTTTCTTCTTCCAGTCCGACGATTTCTGTCTCCAGGGTGCTGTCCAGGAGGTCTGCATCCTGATGGTATTTGTACATATCAAATACATGATAGGTCGGGGTCTTGATCATTTTGCTGCCTTCGGTCAGGATTACGGCCTGCAAGACGTTGATCATCTGGGCGATGTTTGCCATTTTTACACGATCACTGTGTTTGTTGAAGATGTTCAGGTTGATACCTGCTACCAGGGCATCGCGCATGGTATTCTGCTGATACAGGAAGCCCGGGTTGGTTCCCGGTTCTACTTCAAACCAGGTTCCCCATTCATCGACGATCATTCCAACTTCTTTTTTCGGGTCGTATTTGTCCATGATGGCTCCATGACGGGTGATCAGTTCGTCCATGTACCAGGTCTTTTTCATGGTCTGGTACCATTTTTTCTCATCAAATTCGGTAGCGCTTCCTTTGTTTAACCATCCGCCCGGATGGGTGTAGTAGTGCAGAGACAGCCCGTCCATGAATCCGTGCTGACCCGGTTCGTTCCGGCGGAAAGTGGTCTTCATCACTTCTTCTGTCCATTCATAGTCGTCCACATTGGCTCCGCAGGCGATCTTTTGGATTGGTTTGTTTCCGGCATAATTTCTTACATAGGTCTGGTATCTGCGGTACATATTTCCATAGAAATCCGGGTTCATGTTACCGCCACAGCCCCAGTTTTCATTTCCCACACCAAAGTAATCTACCGTCCACGCTTCTTTGTGACCGTTTTTCGTTCTCAGGTCTGCCATCGGGGATACGCCCTCGAAGGTCATGTATTCTACCCACTCAGACATTTCCTGTACGGTTCCGCTTCCCATGTTGCCGTTGATATAAGTCTCACAGCCCAGCTGACGGCACAGCTCGAAGAATTCGTGCGTTCCGAAGCTGTTGTCTTCTACCACGCCGCCCCAGTGGGTGTTGACGATTTTCTTTCTTCCTTCTTTCGGTCCGATGCCGTCTTTCCAGTGATATTCGTCAGCGAAACATCCACCCGGCCAGCGAAGTACCGGGATACGGATCTGTTTTAAGGCTTCCACCACATCGGTACGCATCCCGTTGACGTTCGGGATTTCAGAATTTTCTCCCACATACAGTCCCTCATAGATACACCTTCCCAGATGCTCGGAAAAATGTCCCTGCAGTTCTTTATTGATATGGGAAAGTTTTCGTTCTGCATTGATTACTAATTTTGCCATGTTGTTCCTCCATATTTTTATGTATAAAGTATATTTTCAAATATCCGTTTACAAATACTCTGTTTCTTCCACCTTCTGGTACACAAATACCGGGAATCCTTTTTCGTCATACGTCACTTTCATGATTCTCGCATGGCGGTTCGGGTCGTACAGTGGATCTCCGATGATCTCGTCATACGGGCGGGCATGATAGACACAAAGATCCGTCACACCATCTTCTGCCTTTACAAAGCAGTTGTGCCCCGGTCCGTAAATCCCCTTTTCTTCGTCGGTTTTCAGTACCGAATGCCGCAGTTTCGTCCATGCATGCGGATCCAGCAGATCTGCATTTTCATCGATATACATCATTCCCATGCAGTAGCATGCTCCCGTCGCGCTTGCGGAAAAAGTCAGAAAAATCTTTCCGTCATGTTTTAAGATCGCCGGTCCTTCATTTACCCAAAAATCCACCCGCTCCCAGTCATAATCCGGTGTTGTCAACAATACCTGATCCGTGCAGAGTTTGTTGGCTGCTGCCATTTTTCCGATATACAGATTGGAAATCTGGCGACCGACACCCGTTTTTTCCGCCCAGATATAATACCATTCTCCACGGTGTTCAAACACCGTCGCGTCCAGAGAAAAGGCATGGAACGAAAATTCATCGCTGTCTGCCGCCTGCATCATGCCAAGTTCTTCCCATTCATCTTTCATCGGATTCTGCCCCTTGCAATGCAGGACATACGGACGGATGTTCCAGATGTCATCTTTATCCCCGGCTGCATAGTAGATATACCATCCGCCAAACAGATAGTGAATCTCCGGTGCCCAAATATGGATGCTCTGCGGTCCGCTTTCATGTCTCACCCAGAGGGTTTTCTCCTCCGCATGTACCAGACCACCCAGATCGTTCGCAGCACGCAGAATAATCCGGTCATAAGCCGGCACGGATGCGGTAAAATAGCAGGTTCCGTCCGTGTGGCGGTACACAAACGGATCCGCCCGCTGCGCGATCCATTCATCGTTGTATGGCGTGTGGATATAATTGTCTTTATTCATTTTTATCCTCTTTTTCTGTTAAAATAGTTTCCTTTTTACTGATTATAAGAAATAATAGACTTGTTGATAATATGGCAACAAGTCCAAATTTGCCATATGCTTTTTGTATACTCTGCCAAAACTTAAAAACCCTCAGTTCCGACAGGTGCTTCTTACACCAACCGGAAACTGAGGATCTTAAGATTTGAACCGCTTCTACGACTTACGCGTTTTTGCTGCTCAGATATTCGTTAATATTTGCCAGAACAACGTCTGCATCCAGACCATGCACCATGCATGCTTCTTCCAGAGATTCTCCGATAGAAGACGGGCATCCTACGCAGTGCATACCAGCCTGCATCAGGATCACAGCGATTCCGCCATCCAGTTCCAGCATCTCGCCCATAGTGGTTTCTTTCGTAACCTTCATGATTGGGTCCTCCTTCATACTGTTTTCGCGACTGTTTCCAATCACACTTACTGATACATTTTATCATACTTCTCTCAGAACTTCCAGTTTTCTCGGTAGATTTTTCTCACAGTTTTCCACAGGCTCCAATGGATTCATCCGTGATATCCACGGAACTCCGTCCCCGGTGGAGGAAAACTTTGTGGAAAGTCTCCTATTACATTCGCCGGTAGCAGGTAATTTACAACAGATACCCGGACAATTGGCTCTGATGCACCGGATTTGTCAGAAAAATAACACTTACGAAACACAAAAGACTGCGTTATAATAATCAACGCTGTAAAAAACCAAGTAAGATTTGAAAGAGAAAAAGGAGTAACAAGTATGCCGCAGAATAAAAGAGAAAGTTTAATTTACACCGTCCTGATGTGTTTTTGCATGGTGCTCTGGATGAGTATGTATAATGTCACCCTGCATATGGGAGGTTTTTCCCTGGAAGTGCTAAAAGAAGGATGGCTGGGCTTCCCGATTGCTTATGTATTTGCCATGTGCTGTGACTGGTTCCTGGTATCCGGTCTGGCGAAAAAGTTCGCATTTACCTATCTGGTAAAACCGGAAGACAGTGTACTGAAAAAAGTCATCTGTGTATCCTGTTCCATGGTAGTACCGATGGTACTCATCATGTCCATGTACGGTGCTGTGGAAGGATGTGTGCGCTCCGGTGCATGGTCCCAGCTGCTGATGATCTGGCTGACCAACATCCCCAAGAACTTTATCATGGCTCTTCCTTTCCAGCTGATCGTAGCCGGACCGCTGGTTCGTTTCATCTTCCGTTCTGCATTCCCGGAAGGCAAGGTACTGGCGTGACACAGCACAAAATCCGGGAAAGTGGTGTTAAGAGATACCACTTTCCCGGATTTTTTATTTACGCGAGCAATGCACCAAAGTCCATGCTTGTATTAGACCTTGGCGACTGCCGCGATAACTCAAGAAACTTGCAAAGCGTGTTTCTCATAGTTTTTTCTGCTCTCTCGTCTACTCTGTAATTCTCCCGTAGCACTTTGGTCTGCGGTCACGGAACAGTCCCCATTCCAGACGTTTTGCTGCCAGTTCGTCCAGATCAAATGTCTCTGTCAGTATTTCTTCCTGATCCCGGGAAGCTGTCTGTAAGAGTTCTCCTGTTTCATCCGTGATAAAAGAGGAACCGTAAAAAATCAGTGATGATTCCTGCCCGCCATTTTCCGCACAGGGTTTTACTTCCTCTTTGCCGATCCGGTTGGCCGCGATCACCGGCATCAGATTCATCGCTGCATGTCCCTGCATACAACGACGCCAGTGCGGCATACTGTCATATTCAAGAATCGGTTCGGAACCGATCGCCGTAGGATAAAAGAGCAGTTCTGCTCCTTCTAAAGCCATACACCGTGCCGTTTCCGGGAACCACTGATCCCAGCAGATTCCCACACCGATCTTTCCATATCTGGTGTCAAATACCCGGAAACCGGTGTCTCCCGGTGTAAAATAGAATTTTTCCTGATAATAATGATCATCGGGAATATGTGTTTTCCGATATACCCCGAGTAGTTCTCCATCCGCATCGATGCATGCTACCGAATTATAGAGATTATTGACCTCTTTTTCATAAAAACTGATCGGTAAAACCACTTTCAGTTCCTTCGCCAGCTTCCGTCCCCAGCACACCGCTTCATTTTCTTCCACAGGCTTCGCATAGCTGTAAAAATCATATCTCCTCTGCTGGCAGAAATATTCTCTCTCGAAAAGTTCCGAGAGCAAAATGATCTGTGCACCGGCGGCTGCTGCCTGACGTACCATTTTTTCTGCTTTTTTAAGGTTTTCCTGCGGATGATTGGTACACTGCATCTGCACTGCTGCCACCGTCACCTGTCTTTTTCCCATCTTCTCTTTCCTCCTGTCACCCCGGTACTTTTGTCCTTTTCATGGGACTTTTACCAGCTCTTCTCACCGCTTCTGTTCGTTTCGTCTTTTCCCTGCCGGAATCTGCTGCGTAATACAGTGGATATTTCCTCCCCCTGTCAGGATATCTCTGGCATATACCGGGATAATCTCACGATCCGGACAAAGTTTTCCCAGAATCTGTGCTGCTCTCCGGTCGCTTTCTTCATTTTCCCCGCCAAATGCCGGCAGTACTACAGCACCGTTGGAAAAATAGAAGTTTACATAAGAAGCGGCCAGACGTTCTCCCTCTTCCCGCACATCCTCTCCGTCTTCAAATACATATCCTTCCAGTTCCTCCCCGGTCACGCAGACCGGGTGATCCGGGATCGGAAGTTTATGCACGGTGATTTTTCTTCCCTTTGCATCTGTCTCTCCTTCCAGATATCCCAGACACGCCATGGATAACGGATACTGAGGATCTTCCCTGTTGTCTGTCCAGGCAAGAATCACCTCACCCGGTTTTAAGAATGCACAGACATTGTCCACATGCTCGTTGGTCTCATCCATATAGATTCCCCGGGGCAGCCACAGCACTTTTTCGGCCCCCAGATAGGCTTTCAGTTTTTCTGTAATCTCCTCTTTGGTAAGATCCGGATTTCTGCCCTTACTGAGCAGACAGGATTCGGTCACCATCACGGTTCCCTCTCCATCGCTGTGGACAGAACCGCCTTCCAACACAAACGGCCTTGCGTCATACCAGGTGTATCCCTCTTTCTCGCAAAAGAAGGGAGCAAAACGATTGTCTTTTTCCCATGAAGCGTACAGTCCGTCTTCGGTTCCGCCCCAGGCGTTAAACTCCCAGTTGATTCCCCTTACTTCCTGTCCATCCGTCACAAAGGTTGGTCCCACATCTCTGGCCCAGGCATCGTCGGTCTCTGCCGTAAAAACCCTTATCGGATACAATGCTTCATCTGTCTGCAGACGCTGTGCCAGCTTTTCCGCCTCTGAAAATGTCTTCCCACTTGCCGCAAGATAAACTTCTTCACTTTTTGCAATTGCCCGGATTACGTCTGCAAATGCTTTTTTTGCCTCCCGTGCACCATTTCGCCAGGATCCCGGCCGTTCCGGCCAAATCAGAATACAGCCCCGGTGCGGCTCATATTCTCCTGGCATACGGTACCCGTCCTGCACCGGCAGAATCTTTCTTATTTCTACATGATTTATTGTCTTTTTTCCGCTGTCCATGTCTTCCTGTCTCCTGTTTTTCTCCTGGTGTTTCTGCAAATATCAAATACTCTCTGAAGAATCTAATGATCTCTCAGGATATTCTGTGATGTTACGACAGTCTCTCTTTAAAATCCTCGTACCCGAATGTCTTTATCATCTCCACCGTTCCATCTTCCTTCAACAAAGCGATTCCCGGAAGCGGCATACCGTTAAAGGTATTATTTTTCACCATAGAATAAATCGCCATATCTTCAAAGACCAGACGATCTCCGATCGCTACCGGATGTTCAAAACTGTAATCCCCAATCACATCCCCGGCAAGACAGGTCATGCTGGATAACCGATACGTATATGTTTTTTCTCCCGGTTCGTACCCACCCCGCAGAGGCGGACGATAGGGCATTTCCAGTACATCCGGCATATGACAGGCCGCGGACGCATCCAAAATCAGGATCTCCATTCCATTTTTCACGATATCCTGCACTTCTGTCACCAGATATCCGGCATTTAAAGCTATAGCCTCCCCGGGTTCCAGATATACTTCTACCTGATAGGTTGCCCGAATATAGGCGATCAGCTGTTTTAACTGTTTCAGCTGATAACCCGGTCTTGTGATATGATGGCCTCCTCCCAGATTCAGCCATTTCATCTTTTTCAGATACTTACCAAACTTTGCTTCAAAAGCCCGAAACGTAATCACCAGATCATCGGCATCTTGCTCACAGAGCGTATGAAAATGAAGCCCTTCCACACCTTCCAGCAGATCTTCCCGAAACTCTGCCTTCGTCACACCAAGCCGTGATGCCGGTCCGCATGGATCATAAATCTCATGACCTTCCTGTGTGGAACATTCCGGATTCACCCGAATTCCCACGCTGACCGGTTTTCCATCTTCCCGGATCTGTGCGCTTTGTTTACATAACTCTTTATATTTTTCATACTGTCGGAAGGAATTGAACACGATATGATCACAGATTTTCACCAGTTCTTTCATATCGGCTTCCTTATACGCCGGCGCAAACACATGATTTTCTTTTCCCATCTCTTCCCTGCCAAGGCGGGCTTCATAAAGCCCGCTGGCCGTGGTTCCGCTGATAAAGGTTCCAATCATCGGGTACAGAGAAAACATGGAAAACGCCTTCTGTGCCAGCAACACATGACAGCCCGTGTCCTTCTCCAGTTTCTGAAGAATCCTGAGATTTTCTTTTAACTTTTTCTCATCTGCCACGTAACAGGGAGTTGGCAGATCTTTCCACATCATTCTACAATCTGTGGATCTTCATCCACAACCCACGGCAGGCCATACTGATTCAGCATATCCATAAACGGATCCGGATCAAATTCTTCGATATTGAAGACACCGTCTTTATCCCATACTTTATCCACAACCAGCGCCGCACCGATCATTGCAGGAACACCTGTCGTATAAGAGATTGCCTGGGAGCCAACTTCTTTGTAGCATTCCTGATGATCACACACATTATAAATATAAATCGTCTTTTCTTTTCCGTCTTTCTTTCCGGTGAAGATACAGCCGATATTCGTCTTTCCCACAGTACGCGGACCAAGAGATGCCGGATCCGGGAGCAGTGCTTTCAGAAACTGAATCGGAACGATTTCTCTTCCTTCATAATTGATGGGAGAAGTGGAAAGCATTCCTACATTTTCCAGACATTTCATATGTGTCAGGTAACTCTGTCCGAATGTCATAAAGAAACGGATTCTTTTTACACCAGGTACATTCTTCGCCAGAGATTCGATCTCCTCATGGTGAAGCAGATACATATCTTTTTCTCCTACCTGCGGGAAATTATATTCTCTCTTGATCTCCATCGGTTCTGTCTCTACCCAGTGACCGTTCTCCCAGTAGGAACCATTGGCAGATACTTCACGAAGGTTGATCTCCGGATTAAAGTTGGTTGCAAATGGATATCCGTGGTCTCCGCCATTGCAGTCCAGGATATCAATGGTGTCGATCTGATCAAAATAATGTTTCATTGCATATGCGGTAAATACGCTGGTTACGCCCGGATCAAATCCGCTTCCCAAGAGAGCTGTAATCCCCGCTTCTTTGAATCTTTCACGATACGCCCACTGCCAGGAATAATCAAAATATGCAGTAAATCCAGCCTCTTTGCATCGTTTTTCATAGATGGCTCTCCACTCCGGATCATCGGTATCTTCCGGTTCGTAATTCGCGGTATCGATATAATCCACCTTACACTCCAGGCAGGCCTCCATGATCGTCAGATCCTGATAGGGCAGTGCCACATTCAGAACCGCATCCGGCTGATACGACCGGATCAGTGCTACCAGTTCTTCTACCTTATCCGCATCCACCTGTGCCGTTGTGATCTTCGTATCTGTGGTACCTTCCAGTTTTTCCTTTAACGCATCACATTTTGCTTTTGTTCTGCTGGCGATGCAGATCTCTGAAAACGTCTTGCTGTTCTGACAGCACTTATGAATCGCTACTCCTGCTACGCCTCCGCATCCGATAATCAGTAATCTTCCCATTCTTTTTTCCTCCTGTTTTCTATTTTTCTTACTTTTCTTCTTCTTCCAGCATATCTTCCACATACTTCGGAAGCATAAAGGCTCCCTTATGAAGATTGGTGGTATAATACCAGGTCTTGATTTTCCGTTCTTTCCATCGTTTTACATTCAGATCATCCAGGGGATGATATTTTTTGGAAGCAAATCCAAACAGCCAGTATCCGGAAGAACAGGTTGGTATATGTGCCTGATACACTCTGCTGACGGGAAAGCTGTGACTGGCCTTCCTGTGCATGACACGACAGGACTCTTCATCCTCATCATAAAACGGACTGCCATGCTGATAAACCATGATCCCGTCTTCCTTTAGAGCCCGGTAACAGTTTCCGTAGAATTCTTTGGTGAATAATCCTGCATTATGCCCCAGTGGATCGATTGCGTCATTGATGATCAGATCGTACATATTTTGTTTGCTTCGTAGAAATCGCAATCCGTCTTCATAATAGACCGTTACCCGTGGATCTGACAGTCCGCAGGCATTATCCGGAAAATATTCTTTACAGACTTCCACAAACACCCGATCCGGTTCCACCACATCAATGGTCTCAATCTCTTGGTAATGTCCCAGTTCTCTTGCCACGCCGCCGTCTCCTCCACCGATCACCAGCACATGCTTCACATTGGGATGAACAGCCATTGGAATATGCACGACCATTTCATCGTAGATGAATTCATCCTTCTCTGAAAATACAATGCTTCCGTCTGCACTTAAAAAACGGCCGAATTCCTCCGAATCAAATACATCGATCCGTTGAAATTCTGTCTGCAGCCCGAACAGCTGCTTTTGTACCTTTACAGAAACTTTTACTTTTTCTGTATGGTAATCCGAAAACCATAATTCCATCGTTTTCCCCCTTATCTTCTTACCGCACCGGTCGGTGCTTCCATCACATACAGATATTCCACCGCCGGATCCTGTGTTCCCTGCATGGAACAGCCCTTTTCTTTGGCATAAATAATATAATCAATAATTTCTTGTGTGATCATCTCTCCCGGAGCCAGAATCGGAATGCCCGGTGGATAACACATGGCAAATTCGCCGCAGATCATCCCTTCTGTCTCCCGGATCGGAACAGCCTTTTTTTCTGCATAGAATGCGGTCTGCGGAGATACCATAACGGTCGGATTGATATACTCGGTATTCGGCATCTGCTCCGGATCTCTGGCATACAGTCTCTGGATATCCGAAAGAGCCCCTACCAGACGTTCAATATCCTGAATCCGGTCACCAATGGAAATATATGCCAGAATATTGGCAATGTCTCCCAGTTCAATCTGGATATCATATTCATCCCGCAAAAGATCATACACTTCGATACCCGCAAGACCGATATCTCTGGTATAGACAGACAGCTTGGTCACATCAAAATCGTATACACTGCTGCCATTGATCATGTCTTTTCCATACGCATAGAATCCACCGATGGCATTGATCTCTTCCCTTGCATACTCTGCCATCCGGCTCACTTTTGCAAAGGATTCTTTTCCCCTGAGAGCCAGATTTCTTCTGGAAATATCCAGACTGGACATCAGAAGGTAGGATGCACTGGTGGTCTGGGTCAGATTGATAATCTGACTTACATATTCCCAATTCACATTTTTTCCCGTCAGCAGCAGGGAACTCTGGGTCAGGCTTCCCCCGGACTTATGCATGGAAACCGACGCCATATCCGCTCCTGCGTCCATGGCACAGACCGGAAGGTTCTCACCAAAATACAGATGGGTTCCATGGGCTTCATCCACCAGAACCAGCATATTGTGTGCATGAGCAATCTTTACAATGGATCGAAGATCCGAACAGATTCCATAATAAGTAGGATTGTTCACCAGCACCGCCACGGCATCCGGATTCGCAACAATCGCTTTTTCCACTTCGGACACTTCCATTCCCAGGGAAATTCCGAGACGGTTATCCACCTCCGGGTTTACATAAACCGGTATCGCTCCACACAATACCAGGGCATTGATCACACTCTTGTGTACATTTCTTGGAAGGATGATCTTATCCCCCGCCTTGCAGCAGGAAAGTACCATTCCCTGTACCGAAGAGGTAGTTCCTCCTACCATGAAAAACGCATGGTCCGCACGGAATGCTTCCGCCGCCAGCTCCTCGGCCTCTTTGATCACCGATACCGGATGGCAGAGATTGTCCAGCGGTTTCATGGAATTCACATCCAGACTGACACATTTTTCACCCAGAAGTTCCACCAGTTCCGGATTCCCCCGCCCTCTCTTATGCCCGGGCACATCGAAGGGAACGACCCTTCGTTTCTTCAGTTTTTCCAGCGCCTCATAGACCGGCGCATGCATCTGTTTTTTCTTATCCATATCTTCTCCCTGTTGTCTTTTCCCCGTCCACAGATTAAATATTGTTTATATGTGACTGTGAAAGTACTGACCCGTTATATTTATATAACGAGATAAAATACGCTCCGCGAATTTTACTCGTTATCGCGACAGTCGCCAAGATCGCATGCAAGCATGGACTTTGCCTCGTTGTTCGCGTAAATCAAAATTGATCCACCGGACCAATTATTGATAGGTAATGCAACAAAAAAGGACAGGTGAAATCACCTGTCCGCATTGTCATTCTATAGTTCTACTTTGTATTTTCTCTACATCCGCAAAAACTATGTTCTCAGAGTTTGTCGTTGGCATCTTTGCCAGCAAATATTTGCTATTCCGTAACTGTATCTGCCCACAGCCACAAGCTAACTACTCTTTATTGACCATTTCACAAGTGATACCTCAACCGGATTTCTTCGCTTTCTTCCGGTTGGAAACTTATAAAATTTAGCTTTTAACTAAATCAATAATGCGGTCTCTCACCGCTCTCGGCAGCTGCCCCGCCTGTCCGTATGGGCTTAACCAATATGCTTGGTGGGCTAATAATAAATATTTGCATGAAAACATGGTTTGCTTCATGTAGTTTTGAGTATATCACAGCATTTTATGTAATGCAAGTAAAAGCTGGGGAAGTCGTTCAAAGTACTTTCCCGGGTGTCCCATTCTTATCATCTGAATTGACATTTCTATCTCTGCCAAGAGCATGATCAAACTCATCAAGAACATCCGTCATCAGGTCTTCATCGAGCCGACTTCTGCACTCTGCAACCAATACAGCCGGAATTCCATAAAATGCTTCTGCAATACTGCCTGTAATAGCGCCAAGTGTGTCAGTATCTCCACCAAGTGATACTGCATTCCGTATGGCATCCTCAAAATCTTGGGATTCCAGAAATGCAATCATTGCCTCCGGTACTGTTCTCTGACAAGTCTCATCCATATGATATCCCGGTCTGATTTCATCAAGTGTTCTATTAAGATTATAATGAAACTCCCTCTCAATATATTCTTTAATCTCTTCTTTCGAGAATCCATTCCTAGCCATGTATATTGCACTGGCTGTTGCCTCTGCACCCTTAATGCCTTCCGAATGATTATGTGTCACGTTTGCTGTCGCTCTTGCTACCTCTCTTGTTCTTTCCATCGAATCATAAAGCCATCCCGCTGCTGACACTCTCATGGCAGAACCATTTCCATAACTTCCGTATGGCTTTGGATTGCTTTCTCTAAGCCAATGCCTGAATCTTCCACCATAACCTGCATATGGATATCTTTTTCCCCTATCCTGCATGTTAGTTACTACCGCCTCTTCAATTTCCTTTACTGTAGCTTCCTTTCCGACTGCAAGAAGAGCTTCTCCAACCGCTATTGTCATAACAGAATCATCTGTAAAGTCACAGTCTTTACTAAACAGATCGAATTCCTTTGTTTTATCTCCTCTGTCAAACTCAAATGGACTTCCTATCATATCTCCTAAAATTGCTCCGTACATATATGTCTCCAATCTCCGGAATGCTCCGGCAGCTCTTTTTCTTTGTTACAATATGAGTATAATTGAAAGACATCTTTATATGGTCGCTATCCGGGCGACACTTTTTAGGGCAAAAACAAACGCCGATACTATAAGTACCGACGTAACATATGCACCGATAACAGCAATATCACCTCTTGCAATTTTCCGATGCCTGCTTTTCAGCAAGAAGCTGTTCTTTTCCTGTCGCCCTCTTGATTACCGAACAGCAAAAACAGGATTGGCTGGATTTGTTATCTTAGCCACTATGCTTTACTCAAAATATCCGTTTAGATAATTTGCCGTATCTTCGTTCACTGCAAAAATCATATCTAAATCATCTAAACCGTAAATCTTAATGCCCATGTAAGAACCATCATATAGTGTGATAGTGGTAACATCATAAAGTGTTCCATCTTTATCGGTCTGTCCCAGTTTGATCGTTTTCTCGTAACTGTGAAGGTACTGAACAGTTACATTTTCTCTTGTATTAGTTTCCCAATAATTACTATCTTTATTTCCGGTGAATTCTACTAATGCCAACATTCAACAGCTACTTTTATAACACCATCTCTCTTATTCTCGAAAAGATCATAAGCCTCATCAATCTTACTTAGAGGATAGGTATGCGTGATAAGTGGTTCTGTATTAATCTTTCCATCAGCAATCAGTTGCAATGTCTCATCGCAGTCGCATCCATCTACTCCACCGGTTTTGAAGATAAGATTTTTCCCATACATATCTGGAAGCGGTAATCTCTGTGCTTTATCATACAGTGCAACGATTGTTACAATTGCATTCGGTCTTGCGCACTCCCATGCAAGGCGAAACGTTGATTCAGCTCCGGCAACTTCAAGAACAACATCTGCTCCACCATGATCACTTGTTTTTTTTACAAATTCCTCACATTCTTCCGGAGAAACAGTAAGTACATCCGGATAATGCTTATTAATAAATTGGATACGTTCTTCGTCTTTCTCACACATGATAATATGCTTTGGATTCTTCAGCATAACGCAAAGCAATGTGCAGATTCCTGTAGGACCTGCACCGATGATCAGTACCGTGTCATCTTCTGTAATTTCAGAAATACGAGTTGCCCAGTAGCCGGTAGCCAGTACATCTCCAACAAATAATGCCTGTCGCTCTGTAACTTCGTCCGGAATCTTGTTTAATCCTTGATCTGCGAACGGTACGCGCACATACTCAGCCTGACCGCCATCGATACGGCAGCCAAGAGCCCAACCGCCATTTTGGTCAGTACAGTTATTGACGTAACCTTTTTTACAGAAATAACATTCACCACAAAATGTCTCCACATTTACTGTTACTCTGTCTCCCGGTTTAACATGAGTAACAGCACCTCCAACTTCTTCAACAATTCCAACCATCTCGTGACCAACAGTAATTCCCAAAACTGCACGTGGAACACTTCCATGCTTGATATGTAAATCACTGGAACAGATACTCGCAAGCGTTACCTTTACAATAGCATCCCTTTCATGCATAATTACCGGTTTCGGTTTTTCTCTTAATTCGAATTTTCCTTTTGATACATATGTATAAGTCTGCATTGTTTTTCCCCCACCATTTTCAAATAATATAAAGCATTTTTGCTCGTAACTGCTCAGTACCTTCACCGTTACGAGCAAAAATACATTTAAAATCTCCTCCGCTCAAGAAAAGAATCGTATATTAATCACAGCCTTCTTATATTATAGGTTTCCATCTTACGAGTTACAAGCGAAAATAGATAGGAAAAGAAAGTTCCTTGCTTATAACGACTCTCACCGATTGTCAACCTTCTCCGGGAACATATCATGATTACTCATGCGGTTCCAGGCAACCTTTTCCCAATCCGTACCTGGCTTTCCGTAATTACAATACGGATCAATGGACAATCCTCCTCTTGGGAGAAATTTACCCCAGACTTCTATATATTTCGGTTCAAGAAGACTGACCAGATCCTTCATGATTATGTTGATCACATCTTCGTGAAAGTCTCCATGATTTCTAAACGAGAACAAATATAATTTCAAGGATTTACTCTCCACAAGACGTTCATCCGGAACATAAGAAATTGTGATCGTTGCAAAGTCCGGCTGTCCGGTAATCGGACAAAGGCTTGTAAATTCGGGGCAGTTAAACTTGACAAAATAATCATTTTCAGGATGTTTATTCTGAAATGCCTCTAATACAGATGGATTGTAATCCATACTGTACTCTATTTGCTGATTTCCCAATAATGTTAAATTTTCTTTTTCTCTCATCGTTTCCTCCTCTATCTCAATGCCGGATCTTCCATATGGTTTGCCTGAAATGCCGCTGCACGGTCAATGCATGTTCCGCATTTTCCGCAAGGCTTCTCGCCTCCTTCGTAGCAGGACCAGGTTAACTCGTAAGGAACTCCCAGTTCTAATCCAATCCTTACTACTTCAGCTTTGGATACATTAACAAAAGGTGCTTCTATTTTAAGCTGATGTCCGGAACCTTCCCATATTGCTTCATTCATAGCCTGATTGAATACCGGCGAGCAGTCCGGATACGCAAAGCCTGCAGAATCATCTGCATGAGCTCCATAATAAATTACTTCGCAGTCCTTGCTCAGTGCGATACTTGCCGCAGAAGAAAGAAATAATCCGTTTCGGAACGGTACATATGTGCTTACCGGCTTATCTCCATTTGTTTTTGAAATCTGTTCTGCGTAACTTTCCTCCGGAATGTCTTCCGTAGACTGTTGAAGCAGTGAACAGTTACTATATTGAAATATCTTACTCAAATCCAGGAACAAATGCTCCACACCATAATATTGAGCAACTGCTATTGCAGCTTTAATTTCTTTATCATGTTTTTGTCCGTAGGAAACCGAAAGGGCAATCACCTGGTCTTTCCCATACTTTTGGATTGCCAATCCCAATGCCGTTGTTGAGTCGATTCCTCCGCTAAAAAGAACTAATGCTTTCATCTCTATCACCTCACTATTTATACTCCCCGTTCATCTGGATCCCAGATCACTTTATGCATCTGTATCTGCAACCGCACACCATTCAACCGATGCTTCAACATGAATTCTACTATTTGCACCGGTTCTATTGAGCCAAAAACAGGGCTAAGATAAACATGACATCTGTTGGTCAGATCATAAGTCCGAATCAATTCCAATGCTTTCAGCAAATCTTCCTGACTGCCGGATACAAATTTTACAGTATCATTCTTTTCAAGCAGTTTCATGTTCTCTGTTATCATATGTTCTTCGCACCCGCTTGATGGTAACTTATAGTCCATTGTAAATACCGGACGTTCTTCACAAAATGCAGCCAGATCGACTGCTCCATTTGTCTCAATCTCAACCTGCAGTCCTGCTTGTAAAAGAAGATGGATGAGATCCCTGATATCTTTTTGCAACAGCGGTTCTCCGCCTGTAAGTGTCACATTGTGAATTCCTGTTCCAAGAACATAATTTAGTATTTCTTCCGGAGTTTCTTCTTTATATGGGCACTCAGGTTCATTAGCCCACATAGTATCACAATAACTACATCGCAGGTTGCACCCTTTAAAACGGATAAAAACTGCAAGTTCTCCTGCACGCGTGCCTTCCCCATTAATACTGGTAAACTTTTCTACTACTTTCATCTACTCTTCCTCATAGACTGCACAATTATTAGGTGTCTCATATACTTCCACATAATGAACTCCATACCCTAAATCTGTTAATTTTTTGTAGAAATAATATGCGAAATTTTCTGCTGTAGGACGAAATGAAACTTCCTCCAAATGAAAATCTTCATTCTGAAGTGCAGCTACGGTCTCTGCTTTCAGAGATCCCGTCTCGTAGATCAGGCTATGGTCAAAGTAATCACAAAGTACCTTCAGGTCTTTTTTCAGATTACCAAAATCCACTACCATTCCTCGTGTCTGTCCTTCTTGTTCTAACTCCTGACTCTTGATTTTTGCAACAACATTCCAACGATGTCCGTGGATGTTTCTACATTTTCCTTCGTATTTCCAAAGAAAATGTGCTGCATCAAAGCTGGCTTTTGTTTGTAAATAATACATATTTCAACTCTCCTGTATGTGAAATGTATGTACCTGTTAAGAGCTATGCATTCTAAATAGAGCAGTTTTGTAACTATTCAGTAGCCACTGTGAAGGTACTGAACAGTTACGCAGTTTTCATATATCAGAAAATCGAAAATCCACATCTAATATACAAAAAGCTCTGCGTACTTCTTCGCACGCAGAGCCTGAAATCCTCATGATTAGCCCCGGTTTTATTTTTCGACAGGAAGGTACAAATGAACTGTCGGCTGTTTTCACAACATGAACATTATACCACAGAAAGTCAGATTGTCAAATTGATTTATGATACTGACAAATATTGTAAAATCAAAGTGAAATTATTCTGTTCAGCATTTTTAATGTTTCATCAACACTATTTTATACATGCAGATTTTTCTGCATCTCTTCTTTAAATTCTC
>OLOI01000134.1_pt1 | contig 74922 bp, 56 predicted proteins | sample 1672131 | NCBI WGS metagenome assembly OLOI01 (sample SAMEA3136651, study PRJEB25190) | human gut metagenome
GGCGCCGCCGCCTCGCCTTATAGCTTGCCGCGGGCCCTGGCTAGAAGATAGGATGGCCCGGGTGCCTCCCCTCGTCCACGACGAACGGCTTAGAACGGTCGTAGCGCGGCCCTATGACGGGCACCTGCAAGTAGGACTCGTATTCGCCGCCCGTATGGATGATATGGCTCCCCCGGTTGTCCGTCTCCCACATGAGGGGCTCGATCCAATGCTCGTCGCGGAGGTAGCGCCCCGCAACCTGCACGCGGAGGATCTCGCCTTTGCGCCACAGGCGGCTCGTGGGGTTGATCTCCACGTCTATGGGGACGATCTCGCCGACGGAGAGCTTCAGCTCCCTGCGGTGCGCCTGCACGGGCTGGAAGTCGCTCGAGAGCACCTCGTCCAACTCGCGGTGCGAGACCCGCATCTTTCCCCAGGCGCCCGGGTGGGGCGCCGTGCCGTCGAACACCGTCACCGGAATCTCGGTCCCGTTCTCGTGGATCTTCTTCACGGTGACGAACAGGTCCATGTCGTCGTGCCCGTCCGCCTCGACGAAGGCGTGGAGCTTCATATACCCCGTGAGCTCGGTATCCTCCTCGAACCGGTAGTCGAACTCCGCGTTGCCCTCGTTGCCGTCGTAGGAGACGGAGGCGGGCGCGGCCGGGTTCTCGTTGCGTTTCGGCGACCTGATCACGCTGCTGTCCGCCCTATTTTTGAGCTTCCATGTGGTGTACACGGCGAAGTTCGCGCCCGGGTGCGATATGACGCTGCTTACCGTTATCCAGTTCTTGGTGGCGGGCCTGCTGGGCCTCATCACCGGGCTTATCACCGAGCCCATGCCTGACTTCAGCCAGCTGGGCGCCGACACTTGGATGAGCCTCATCTACATCACCGTGTTCGCCTCTTGCGTGGCCCTAGGATTGCAAAACGCCGCCGTGGCCCGCGTTGATCCGGCCCAGGCAGCGCTGTTTCTGGCCACCGAATCGGTGTTCGGCGTGACGTTCTCCATCCTGCTCTTGGGCGAGGCGCCGGCGATTTCCGCCTACCTGGGATTCGCCCTCATCTTCGTCGGCATCGTCGTCAGCGAGTATTTGCCCCTGCGCGCTGAAAAGATCGCAGCCCAAAAAGCAAGGGCGACAGCCGAAGCCGCCGCCCTCGATTGCAAACAAGTCGAAACCCAGGCAACCGACCTCGAAGAGGCCGATGCGTTCATGCGCTAGCTATTCCCGGCCATCCCAGCAGTAGGTGCAGATTTTCTCTGGGTCGATGCCGATGGCCTCTATCATGCCCTGGAGGCTCTGGTAGCTCAGGGAATCGAAGCCCATGTCCTCGCAGATGGTCTTCAGCAGGCACTGGCCGCGCTCGGTGCGGGCGTCGGCGTACTCGGACAGGTGCGCCACGCCCTCCTCGCCTTCCAGCTGGTCGACCACCCGGCGTGCGATGAGATCCATGTCCGACTTGCTAGACGAGAAGCTCAGATACTTGCAGCTGTACATGATGGGCGGGCACGCGCTGCGCATGTGTACCTCAGCGGCACCGGAGTCGTACAGAAAGTTCACCGTCTCGCGCAGCTGGGTGCCGCGCACGATGGAGTCATCCACGAACAAGAGCTTCTTGTCGCGGATGAGCTCGGGCACCGGCACCTGCTTCATGTTGGCGATCTTGTTGCGCAGATCCTGGTTCGCCGGCATGAACGACCGCGGCCAGGTGGGTGTGTACTTGATAAACGGACGACCGAAGGGCATCTTGCTCTCGGTCGAATAGCCGATGGCATGGGGGATGCCGGAATCGGGCACGCCGGCCACGAAGTCCACCTCGGGGCACGCGCCGCGCGCTGCCTCGTCGCGAGCCATGATGGCACCGTTGCGGTAGCGCATCACTTCCACGTTCATACCCTCGTAGTTGGAGTTCGGGTAGCCGTAGTACACCCACATGAACGCGCACATCTTCATCTCGTCGCGCGCCGGCGAGAGTACCTCAACCGCATCGGGCGTAAGCCGCACGATCTCCGCCGGGCCCAGCTCGTACTCGTCGTGATAGCCCAGCTTGTGATAGGCAAAGCTCTCGAAGGCAACGCAGTGGCCGTCATCGTCGGCGCCCACAAGCACCGGCAAGCGACCCATGAAGTCGCGGGCCGCAATGATGTCGCCGTCCTCGGTCATAATGAGCAGCGTGAGCGAACCGTCAATCTTCGATTGGGCATACTGGATGCCGGCGACCAGGTCATCCTTCTGGTTGATGAGCGCCGCCACCAGCTCGGTTGAGTTCACCGCGCCAGAGCTGAGCGCCATAAACTGCGCATCGTGATCCTCGAAATACTCTTCCACCAAGGCCTCGGCATTGTTGATGGCACCGATGGTCGTGATAGCGAAGGTGCCCAAATGCGAGCGCACGAGCAGCGGCTGCGGGTCGGCGTCCGAGATGCATCCGATGGCGCTCGTGCCGTGGAAGCGCACGATGTCGTCCTCGAATTTCGTGCGGAACGGCGTGTTCTCGATAGAGTGAATCTGACGCTGGTAGCCATCCTCGTGGTCAAGCACGATCATGCCCGCTCGACGCGTGCCGAGATGCGAGTGGTAATCGACGCCGAAGAAAACATCCATCACCACGTCGCGCTTGGAAACCGCTCCGAAAAAGCCGCCCATGAAATCCTCCGTCTTAGTGTTTCAACGATAGATCAAAGTATAAATGGTGCGCCTGAACGATTGTTGCCTTGCGGTTAATTGGCTCAAAATTCACGATTTTAGGGAGAAGGCCTGTCAGATGAGCCAGGTGCGTCCGCGCCTACTCGATGACATAGCGATGCTGCCGAACGGCGGCCACCGCTGCGGCATTCAGCGAGCAGCCGATGCCCGTCTCGTGGCCCGGGGCGTTCAGCGTGATGATGCCGTCGGGGGCGGTATAGGCAGGCACCGTGAGGTCGGCGTCGAAGTAGCGCGCCGTGGCGCCCAGATCGCCGGGGATGACCACTCCGGGCAGCGTTTGGAAGGCCGCGTGGGCAAACCGCGACACGCCGGTATCGTACATGCCGCTCATGCAAACCTCGCGGCCCTCGGCCAGCGCTCGGTGCACGAAGGCGAGCGACCGCTCGATGCCGCCGAACTTCCCGATCTTCACCATGGCGCAGCGCAACTCGGGATGCTCGAACAAGCCGGCGGCCTCTTCGGCGTTCACGAAGGATTCGTCCACGCAGATGGGCATGGCCAGCGTATGCTGGAACGACGCGAGTCGGGTGAAAGGGTCTCGCAAAGCCCGCTCGCCCCCGGCGGCGGCCAGGTTCAGTGGCTCTTCGATCCAGCCGATATCCAGCTCGTCGTAGGAGCGCAGCTCGGCCAGGTTGTGCAGGCCGAAGCTCTGGTTCGCGTCCAGGGTGATAAGCAGATGCGGGAACGCCCGACGCACCGCGCGTACCGCCGGAAGCCCCCGACCGGGAGCCACCTTCAACTTAATGCGCTGGTAGCCCGCGTCCACGCACTCGCGCACTTCGGCCACCGTTTGGGCGGGCGTGCCCAGGCCCACCACCGCGCCGCTGTACACCTTGCGCGTCGCCCCGCGTCGATCCCCGGAGTGCGCCAAAGCCACAGCGGCGTCGTCTCCCTCGAGGGCCGCAGCGACCCGGTTCATACGGTCGAACTCCTCGCCGAGCAGCTTCCACAGGGGTTTTTCCGTAACCTTGCCGTACAAGTCCCAGCAGGCCATCTCCAAAGCGCTCACCGCCATGGGGAACGCCTCCGCACCTTCCAGCGAGAACAGGTCGGCCGCCACCTCGCGCGGGTGCAGGTACGTGCCGGCGATGACCCGGGGCGCCAGCACGTCGCGCAGCACGCGCAGATCGTCGCCGAGGGTCTCGGGCAGATACCAATCAGTGTCGAAGGCCGTGCATTCCCCCAGCCCTACGCGGCCCTTGCGATCGATCACCTCGACAATCACCGTGTCGCGGTAGGTCAGCGTCTCCTTCGGCGTTTTGAAGGGCTTGGAAAACGGCAGGCGCCCATGATGCAGCACCACGCGCCGAATGTCGATGTTCTCGTGGAACAGCGCCTCGCAAGCGGCGCGATCGATCTTACCGATGCCCGAGCGAGGCAGCTCGTCCACAATGGAGATCTGCTCGGGCACGTACAACTTCGACAGCCGCTGGGAAAGGGCCTCCCGCAGCGTGCGCGTGCTGATGAGCGGGGCGTCCGGCGTCAGCTCTACCACCGCTGCCGGGCGCCGGCCCCAGCGCGCGTCGGGCAGGCCGAACACGTAGGCGTCGGCCACGCCGGGAATGCGCACCAGGGCATCGACGATCTCGGCCGGGTACACGTTCTCACCGCCGGAAATGAACATGTCGCCGGTGCGCTCGCGCACGTAAAGGCAGCCGTCGTGCAGCGCCGCCGTATCGCCCGTGAGGAAGAAACCGTCCACGGTGAAGGGCGCCCGAGCGTTGGCGTAGCCGCCGAACACCCCCGGCCCGCGCAGGGCCAAACGGCCGAAGCCGGCTGCGTCCGGTTCCACAATACGGGCCGAATAACCTGGCAGAAGCCGCATACCTCCCGTGAACTGGGGCGTGATCAGCGTGTTCGCCACTTGGCTCGACGTCTCGGTCATGCCGTAGCTGGCATACACGCGCCCGCCGGCCTCCAGAGCCCGGGCCACGGTCTTCGCGTTCAGCGGGCCGCCGCCGAGCAGCACGCACTCGTACTGGGCCAGCGCGCTCGGCCGCGCATTCAGCATGTCCTGCAGCATCTTGTCCACCACCGAGATATGGGTGGCGTGCATCACCTCGGCGTCACGCAGCACCGCCGCCGCGTCGAAGCGCTCGTAAATACGCAGAGGCCAGCGGCTGCAGACGCTGCGCACAAGCACCTGAAAACCGCCCACGTGGAAAAACGGCAGCACCGCTTGCCACAGGCCGCGCCCCCGAACGCGCCCAGAAAGCACCCGGTTCGACGCCTTCGACGCCTCCACGAGGTTGCCCCAGGTGAGCTCGGCCGCCTTGGGCTTGCCCGTCGTGCCGGAGGTGAACATGATGAGGGCCCGATGGCTGGAATCGAAGACATGGGCGGCTCGTTCGGCGAAGTGGATGGCATCCTCGACTGAGCCGCCGAGAGAGTCGTCCACCCGTCCCGCCCGCTCGTTGCGCAGAAGCGAGTTGCACACCGCCTCGAAGAGCTTGGGCTCGCCGGCCGCGTCCACCGTGTAGGCCACGCGCAGCCCCGCCCGTTCCAGCTCCAGCACGCGCGTGAGCTTCTCGGCGTCGGTCAGCCGGTGGTTCAGCGCCACCAGGGCGAACCCCCCGTAGGCCGCCGCCAAGGCAAGGAACACGTACATGGGGCCGTTCGGCAGATCCACCGCCACCGCATCGCCTGGGAAGACGCCCTTATCCCGCAGCCGCCGCGCGAGCTGAGAGGCGATGAGCCTCGCCTGGCGATAGGTGTAGGCCGTCTCGTTGCCGCGCCGATCGACCGCCGTGAAGAACACGGCCTCAGGGCGCAACTGCGCGGTGCTTTCGAAGATATCGATCATGAACGGCTCGTGGAACTCCTTGGGCGCGATAAGCTGAACAGGGCACAGGAAGCCCCCCGCCGGCTGCGGCAGGGGGGCGAAGCATCCTACGGAAACTTCGGGAACTGGGTGAAGTCGGGGGCGCGCTTCTCCTTGAAGGCGTCGCGGCCCTCTTTGGCCTCGTCGGTGGTGTAGTACAGAAGTGTGGCGTCGCCGGCCAGCTGCTGCAGACCCGCAAGGCCGTCGGTGGCGGCGTTGAACGATGCCTTCATGAAGCGCAGGGCTGTGGGGGAAAACTGCATCATCTCGGCGGCCCAGGCCATGCACTCGTCTTCCAAATCGTCGAAGGGCACGACCTTGTTCACGAGGCCCATTTCCAACGCCTCGTCGGCCGTGTACTGGCGGCAGAGGTACCAGATCTCGCGAGCCTTTTTCTGACCCACGATGGCGGCCAGATACCCCGCGCCGTAGCCGGCATCGAAAGAGCCCACCTTAGGCCCGGTCTGGCCAAACTTCGCCGTATCGGCCGCAATGGTGAGGTCGCACAGAATAGAGAGCACATGCCCTCCGCCGATGGCGTAGCCGTTCACCATGGCGATGACGGGCTTAGGCACTACGCGGATGAGCCGCTGCAAATCGAGCACATTCAGGCGCGGGATGTTGTCCTCGCCCACGTACCCTCCGTTGCCGCGCTTCTTCTGGTCGCCGCCGGAGCAGAACGCCTCGTCCTCGTGGCGGCCGCCGTGGTTCACGCCGGTCAGCAGAATGACGCCCACGGACGCATCATCGCGCGCCTCGGAGAAGGCGTCGTACATCTCCATCACCGTCAGCGGGGTGAACGCGTTGCGCCGCTCGGGCCGATTGATGGAGATCTTCGCCACCCCATCGCACAACTCGTAGCGAATCTCGCGGTACTCTTTACCGCACTTCCAATCGTAGTTGCTCAACTTACATCCCTTCTGTTTCGAAGCGCTTCTTCAGGGCTTCCTGGTGGATGGCGTGCTGCAAGGCCACTTCCTTGGAAATCGTGCCCTCTTTCACCAGGCGGTGCAGGCTCTGGTCCATGGTGCGCATGCCGGCGCCGGACGACGAGGCGATAACCGAGTCGATCTGATGGGTCTTCTCCTCGCGGATGAGGTTGCGGATGGCCGGCGTGGCGGTCATGATCTCGAAGACGGGTACGATACCCCCGTCCACCGTGGGCACGAGCTGCTGGCTCACCACGGCCTGCAGCACAAGCGACAGCTGCATGCGAATCTGGCGCTGCTGGTTGGCCGGGAAGGCGTCGATGATGCGGTCCACCGTGGAGGAGGCGCCCGTGGTGTGCAGGGTGGAGAATAGAAGCTGGGCCATCTCGGCGGCGGTCATAGCGGTGCCGATGGTCTCCTGGTCGCGCATCTCGCCGAGCAGGATGACGTCCGGCGCCTCGCGCATCGCGCTGCGCAGCGCCTCGGCGTAGGTGGCGACATCGGAGGGAATCTCGCGCTGGGTGACGATGCAGCCCTCGTGGCGATGCACGTACTCGATGGGGTCTTCCATGGTGATGATGTGCCCCGTGCGCGCCTTGTTCAGCTTGTCGATGATGCAGGCCAGCGTCGTGGACTTGCCGGCGCCCGCAGGACCGGTGACCAGCACGAGGCCCTTCTGGAAGTCGGCGCAGGCCATGACGTCGTCGGGGATGTGGTAGTCGGCGGGGTTGGGCAGCGTGAAGGGGATGACGCGAATGACGGCGCCCAAAGACCCGCGCTGGCGGAACACGTTCACACGGAAGCGCCCCATGCCCGGCACGGCGAAGGAGAAGTCGTCGTCATGGTTGTGGCCGTCCGTGAAGATCTGCTCGTCGCGGCCGGACAGCTCGTAGATGGCGTCCACCAGCTCCTTAGTATCGGCGGGCATGAGCGGCGCCATGTCCATGCGCACCTGACGGCCATCGGCGGTGTAGGTCAGCGGCAGGCCCGCGACGATGAAGACATCCGAGGCCTTCTTGTCGATCATTTCCTGCAGCAGTGCCTTCAGTTCCATAGAAGCTCTCCTTATCTTTCTAGCCGAGCCACAGGTTCTCGCCTGTGCCGTCGTCGATCCATTCCGCTGTGACTTTCCATTGCTCAATGGTGTAGGTATTGTTTTGAATCCGCAGCACGATGGCCAGCGTGCGACCGCTTTCCATCGAGAACGTAGCCGAGATGAGCTCGCCGTCGCGGACAGTCGAATCGCTGTAGCGCTGCAGAACGTCCTCCAATGTGCCTTCAGCCAACGCGGCGTCCACGTCGGCGACGAACTGCTGGCCGACGGATTCTAGCTGATAGGTCTCTGTGGTCGTGGCCGCTTGGCGCTCGGTGGTGGAAAGCTCCGCCAGCGATGTCGTGACGGAAAGCACCGTGAGCACGGCCAGGCACAGCACGATGATGAGGGTGAACAGGCTGATAGGACCGATGCGCACCGAACCGTGGGGCTTAGCCATGGGACACCTCCCCTTCGGTTGGAGCCGCGTCCGCGCCATCGGCGGCCGGACCGCCGGTCGCGCCCACCACGGGCGGCGCCGCAGGATCATCCAGCACGACCGACCGCGTCGCATCGTCGGCCGCACCGGTAGCCGAACGGGCGGTACGGGCACCGTCGGCGGGCACATAGCGCGACGTCTCCAGCGCGTACACGGGGCTCTCTTCCCACTTCTCGAAGCAAAGACCGCCAGGGGCAAATCCAATGCCTTCCTCGGCTGCCTTGGCCGAGTCATTAAGAACCCGCACCTTCCACACCTCAAGCGTCAGGTAGTGCATCGTCCCGGCTTCGGTGTCCTCGGTGCGAAACGTGCACTCGGCAGACAAGAGGTCGGAGCCGTTCTCTACCTCGTGCGCCGGCTGCGACAACCAGCGATCGGCCATGGGGTCGGCCTCGTAGGCTTCCTTGAAGGCAATCGGATCGGCGGCGAACTCCTCGGCCACATTCGAGGCCAGCACGAGCCCGTCCATCAGATCGGCGCTCTCGCGACCTATGCGGTCGGCCTCGGCGTTCAGGTTCATGAGCACCGCCAGCGAGCCCGTCAGAAACACGAGCAGAAGCAGCGCCTCCACGATGAAGGCGGCGCCGGGCCACACGGCCCGCTCCTTGCGTACGCGTCCGATGCGGTCGTTGTAACGGGCCAGGCGCGCGTCGGCGACATTCGCCTCGGCCCTATGGGCGGCCACAGAAGCGGACGCCATGGAGCGACGACTCTCGGATCCTCCGGCCATCACGCATCACCTCCCGCCGCGCGCAGAGCCACCGACGTCTGTCCGGCATCGGTGACGATGGTCAGCAATCCTCCCCCGTAGGAGAAGTCGAAGACGGACGACCGCACGATGGCCGTGGCCTTCGACGGGTCGTAGGGGGCATCGGCCAGGGCGTACTCCTCCATGATGACGCCGTCGTAGCGGTACAGGCGCGTCTCGTACACCCCGGAGGGCAGCGTCTCGCGCAGCACCAGGGCCGGGCCGTCCAAAAGGCAGCGCGTGTCGCTGGCGCCGGCTGCTTCGGGCAGCCCCAGCTCCTCGCGGCCTTGGGCGACGACCATGTCGACTCCCTCTTCGGTCACCCAAGCGCAGGCCACCGCATCAATCTGGTCGTTGGCCCGCACATCGTTGGCAAGCAGCGTAAGCGAGAGCCGCTGGTTGTCGGCCGCGTCTCCCTCGCGGTTCAGCCCGCGATACACGTCGGTGCCGGCCAGGATGGCCATCAGCAGCGTCGCCACGAACAGCGCGAACAGAAGCCCTGTGAACACGCGCCCGAAATCGCGCTCGCGCTGACGCCGCACACCGCCGGCCCCGTAGGTCTTGCTCGACGAGGCGAGCCGGGTCGCCCCTTTCAGCTTCTCGGTCATCGCGGCACCACCACCACGCTGGGCGGCACGTTGGAGGCGAAGGCCTCATAGGTGACCGCGTAATCCTGGTGGTTCACAATGAGCCCGTAATGCTCTTCCAAATAGCTGAGGCGCGCCGGATAGGCCCCTTCCACCGCCGCGCACTGCATGGCCGCATCCAGCACCGCCGTGCGCACCGAAGCCGCCGATTGGGCCTCGGTCTGGGCGCTCGTCATATCCCAGGCAAACCACAGCAGCACGGCCAGCACCACGGCCGCGATGACGGCAACCACCCGCCGGGTGCGCCGCTGCTGCATCTGGGCTGTCTTACCGTGAATCATGATGGCTAGCCGATCGAACCCATGATGCCGATCAGCGGCAGCATGACCGAGATGAGCGTGGCCCCCACGGCAATGGTGAGAAAGGCGGCCAAAGCCGGCTCGATGTTGTCAATGGCGGCATCAATCTGCAGAATGGCGTCGTCGAAGAAGTTGGCCGACAGGCGATCGAGCGCCGCGTCCAGCGAGCCGGAGCGCGTGCCGATGGTGAGCAGGCGCGCGTGAATTTGCTCGAACACCTCGGCTTCGCTGATGGCCTGAGCGAGCGAGCGCGGGCTTTCCGCGTCAATCATCAGCCCGTAGGCGGCCGTGGCCTTCACCTTAAGCCCCTCGTGCTCCACCACCTCGATGGCGCGCCGCATGGCCTCGTCGGTGTTGATGCCCGAGGCGGTGTAGGCGGCCAGCGCCGAGGCGAACCGGGACACGGCCAGCTGCTCCATAGCGGGACGGGTGGCCGGGAACTTCTCCATAAGGTGCATCACCGCGATGCGCCCCGCTTCCGAGCGGCAGGCGATGGCAGCGCCCACAGCCACGATAGCGCAGATGAGCGTGATGCCGAGGGCCACCCAGCCGATAGCCACCGACACGCCCACGGCCCCCGAGGAGCCGTCGGTGAGCGAGCCAGCCATGGAAACGTACACGTCCTCGAACACCGGCAGAATGATGATAACCGTGAAGGCCAAGATGATGCTCATGATGCACAGCAGCGCCGCCGGATAGCCCACCGACGAGCGAATCTTCGCGAAGAGGCGGTCCTCCTCGTCGTAGTAGACGCCGAGGGAGCGCAGCACTTCCTCCAGGCGGCCCGAGGCCTCGCCCACGCCCACCATATCCACGGCGTAGCGGGGGAAGGCGCCGGACGCCTTCATGGCGACCGCCAGCGTATCCCCGGCGCACAGGCGCCCGTAAACGCTCTCGCAGGTCGCCTGCAGAGCCACATCCCCAATGTCCTCGGAGAGCATTCCCACGGCCTCGTCAGTCTGGATGCCCGCCGCCAGCATCATGGCAACGCTCTCGCAGAAGAGGCTGATGCCTGCGCTATCGAGTTTTGGTTTGGCCATGGCGTCCCCTGCCCTTCTTCTAGTAGGTGTAACGATCGGTATAGCTCGTGCCGTCGCCAATGGTGCTTGCGGCGCCACTGGCGGCAAAGGTCAAATCTACGCGCGTCCAGCTGTTCGGCTTAATGCTTATCTCGACGCTTATCCATTCTCCGTCAATATATACCATGTTCCATGCATGGTACACATCATCAGGAGAAACGTAGCCGGTAATCACTTGGCAGGGAATGCCAAGGCTGCGCAGCATGGCCGCGCCCAGCGATGCGTAGTCGAAGCAGATGCCCGTCCCCGAGGCCAACGTTGCGTCCGGATCGGGCACGTATCCTGTGGCCGAGGCCAACTGGGCGGCCTTGTCGTGATCGTAGGTGATGTTGTCCACCACCCACTGGTAGATGTTGCGCACGACATCGCCCTGATTGGCAGCGCCCTGGGCCAGCTCGCGCGCCTTCGCCACCACGGCGGAGGACTCGTTGTAATTCACGAACATGTTCGGCACGAGGAAGGGCGCCGTCTCACTGGAAAGGTTCACGTTCTCGATGACGCTGAACAGCTCCACGTAGTTGTTACCTGAGGTGTTCTGCATAACGCGAAAGGTGTAGGGGCCATCGCCCATGTTGATGGGCACGATGATGGGCGTGCCGTCGCCGGGCAAATCGTAGTTGTAGCTCATCTCGCCCTTGACCACCTGGAACTTCAGGCGCGCATCGTTTCTCGCGGAAGCGCCCACGACGCCCTGGGCCAGCTGCGAGGTGCCGATGGCGCACTCGTTGCCGGTCTGGGCGGCGCCCTCGTTGAAGGCGACCAGAGCCACCGAACCGGGCACGGAGTAGGCCGGGCCCGAAGTAGTGCTCTCGCCATTGTTCGGGTCGCCCGAGCCTCCGGGAATGCCGGATCCGCCCGTGCCCCCCGAGCCTCCCGACGAGCCGCCGCACGCCACCAGCAAAGCCGCGCACGCCAGCATCAGGGCCACGGCAACGACGGTCGCCGCGCGGCGGTATGTCAGTCTGCGCGCCAAACCGCTACAGCCACTCCTTCAGGGTCTTCACCAGAAGCTCGATTTCCATAGGCTTGGACATATGGGCGTTCATGCCGGCGGCACGAGCACGGGCCACATCATCGGCGAAGGCATCGGCCGTCAGCGCCACGATGGGAATCTCGCCCAAATCGGGGCGCGGCGTAATCGTCGTATCATCAAGGCCCTTGCCCTCGGCGGCGGCGCGAATAGCGCTTGCCGACTCATAGCCGTTCATCACGGGCATCTGAATGTCCATGAACACCAAGTCGTAGTAGCCCGGCTCCGCATCGAGCAGCTTCTCCACCGCGATGCGGCCGTTCTCGGCATGATCCACTTCCAAGCCCGTCATGCCCATGATGTCCAGGGCAATGGCGGCGGCGATGGAATTGTCCTCGGTCAAAAGCACACGATGCCCGCTGAAGTCGCTCTGCTTGAGCACCTCGTACTCGCTGGTCGGCTCGCTCTCCTCTTCGGACGTGAGCAGGCCCTTCATCACATGCACGAGACGGCTCTTGAACAGCGGCTTGGCAATGAAGGCGTCCACACCCACCGAACGGGCCTCCTGCTCGACGGCCGTCCAGTCGTAGGCCGACAGGATGATGATGGGCATGTCGTCGGAGACAATCTCGCGAATCTCGCGGGCCGCCTCGATGCCGCTTTTGCCCGGCATCTTCCAATCAAGAATAACGGCTACGTAGCTGCGCTCATCCTCGACCGAATGGCGCACCGCCTCAACGGCGTCCTCGCCCGACAACACGTAGTCGGGCTCCATGCCGATGGACTTCAGCACCTCGCAAGCGCTTTCAGCGGCAGCCTCCTCGTCGTCGGCCACCAGCACCCGCAGACCCTCCAGAGGCGTCAGATCCTGGTCGTCGCCGTCGCGCAGCTTCATGTACACCGTCACCGTGAAGGTGGTGCCCTCGCCGAGCTTGCTCTTCACGTCGATGGTGCCGTTCATCAGGTTCACCACCGAGCGCACGATGGACATGCCAAGGCCGGTGCCCTCCACCTTCGTGACGCGCAAATCGTTGGCGCGCGTAAACGGCTCGAACACCGTCTTCACGAAGTCCTCGGACATGCCGCAGCCTGTGTCGGAGAACGTGAACTCGTAGCAGCCCGAGCCCTTCACGCGGCTCGGCAGCTCCTTGATGCGCAGGCTCACGGTACCGCCTTCGGGCGTGAACTTCACCGAGTTGCCCATGATGTTCACGAACACCTGCTGCAGGCGCATGGGATCGCCCACCACGTGCTCGTGCTGAATGTCGGCGATTTCCACCTTCAGGTTCAGCTTCTTGTCGTTGATCTGGGGCGTCATGATGGACATGAGGCTTTCCACCGTCTCCGGCAGGTCGAAGTCCTCTTCCGACAGCCCCAAGTTCCCGCTCTCGATCTTCGCCATGTCGAGCACCTCGTTGATGAGCCCGAGCAAGTGACGACTCGAGGTGGTGATCTTCGTGAGGCAGTCCTTCACGCGCTCCGGATCGTCCAGATACATCGAGGCGATGGCCGTCAGTCCCATGATGGAGTTCATGGGCGTGCGAATGTCGTGGCTCATGGAATTGAGGAAGTCGGTCTTGGCACGGCTGGCGCGCTCGGCCTCGCGGAACGCGTCTTCCAGCGCGTTGTGGTTCGCAATCTCGCGCTCTTTCACGTCGGTGACATCCTGCACCGAAAGCAGCACGCTCGTCACCTGGTCGGAGGCGTCGCGCTGCAGCGGCAGCATGGAGGCCTGCAACCAGCGAACCTCGCCCGTGTCGGGATCCTTCAGGCGATACTCGAAGTGCAGATACGTCGTGTCCGGCGTCAGATGCTCGCGAATGTGCTCCGGCGTGAGCTCGGTCTTCATGCGCTCGGCTTCCTCGTCGTCGCAGAAGCGCGTCTGCCAGTAGTAGCGGAACATATGGTACTCGCCGTTGCGCGGCAGGTCGTCCTTAATGCCCTCGTCCTTCAGATACTCGTAGGTGTTAGCGACCAGATCGATCACCGCGAAGCGCTGGAAGAGCGCCAGCGAAGAGTTCACGATGCTCGTCACATGGGCGTTCTCGCTTAAGAGCTTACGGCGCTGGCGCATGGTCTGCACGAGCAGGAAGCCCGCCACCAGGGCCAACGCGCCACCAACGAGGGCCACCAACATGAGACCGGCCGCATTCGCCCTGCTCTGCATGCCGTCGGTGATAGAGCTGGGGAAGGTGCGCATGATGAGCCAGTCGTAGTTCTCGATGGGCATGACGTACGCCGTGCCCGCGCCCGAATCCCCCTTGTAGTTGAAGGTGACGGACACGCCGCTTTCCAAAGACGCCTCCAGCTCGGTGCGCGAGATATTGCCCGAGGATTCGTCCTCGAGATACAGATCGACGGCGTTTTTCACCCCGCTGGTATAGGTGATGGACGAGTGGGCCATAACGTCGCCGTTGCGATCGAGCAAGTAGGTGTTGGTCTGCTCGTTGAAAATATAGGTGCGCAGGAACTTCTCCATGGAATCTTCCCGATACGCGCCGCAAATGACGCCAACCACTTCGTCCTTAAAGTAAAGCGGCGTGTAGAAAATGACAGAGAGGTCGTTGTAGAACAGCGAATTCTCGACCGCGCAGACGCCCGACTCGCCTTCCATGCCCCGCGCGAAGTATTCGCGATCGCTCGCGTCGGCCTCCTGGCCCTTGTCATCGACGGTGAGGCCATCGCTGAGAGAAATCGTCGTGTAATCGAACTTCGTGTAGTTCGCCAACTGCTCGATACCGGCAGCGCTAATCTCGTCCACGCTCGCAAGCGTGCTCTCGTACATGGAGGACAGGAGCTTGATCTCAGTCTGAGAGTCGGTCATCCACTCGCTGATGCGCCGCGCCGACTGCTCGGTGGAGCCCTGAAGGTACTTCGTGTTCTGCTCGTAGATGCGTTCGTTGTTCATCGCGATAAACGAAACGAGCGCGGCGATGACTATGGCCAGCGCGATAAGAATCACGGCAATGCGGCCGTACCTCGTTTTGTTGTCTGTTTCAGTCATTCGCTGGGTTCCTTTGTTAGATGATGGCGATGGAGTCGACCACCAGGGCATAGGCGTCGCGCACGGCCGGCATGAGCTCAGGAACCGCTTCCATGTTGGCCGGCACGCCGGCGTCATCCAAACGCAGCGCATCGGACAGGGCGGCGGCGGCTTCGAACAGCGGCGTGAAGCCCAAATCGCGGCTCACGCCCTTCAGCGTATGGGCACCGCGATAGGCCTCGGGGAGGTCGCCCGCCTCAAGAGCGCTTTCCAACGTCTGCATCGATGTGTCCTGCAAAAAGATCTTCGCGAACTTCTCGATGCGCTCGTCGGTAAGCAAGCGTCCGCGCACGGTTTCCAAATCGCCGCCCATGGCAGCGTAAGCAATCTCCAACGACATCTCGGTCTCCTTTTATCCCTTGGGTGACAGTCTACTGGTCAGATTCGTCTCTGTCGATGCCCGAAAGCGCCGTATGCGCCTCTTCAAGCAGCAAATCCCGTTCTTTCTCGTCCAAATCGCTGTAAAACACGTACCCGCTGCGGCCACCGCGCTTCTTGTGATACAGCGCTACATCGGCCCGGCGGAACAGCTCATCGTAGTCGCGCACATCGCTACCGGCAATGGCCACACCCATGGAAACCGACAGCGGGAAGCCTTCGAAGTCACCCTCAAGCGACCGATGGATGCGGTCGATCAGCGGACGCGGGTCGACGGGGCATTCCATGCACAAGAGGAACTCGTCGCCGCCCACGCGAGCCACGACGTCCTCACCGCGCACGCTTTCCTGCAGGCGCTCCGCGAAGTGCTTCAGCACGCGATCGCCGAACTGGTGGCCGTAGGTGTCGTTGGCCTGCTTGAAGAAATCCAGATCGCACAACGCCAGCACATGACGGTCGCGATGACGGTCGCACGCCTCCCCCGAGCCCAAGCGCTCGGCGATGACCTTGCGGGCGAAGGCGCCGTTGACCACTTCCGTCAGCGGATCGTGGTAGGCCTTGAACTGCAGGTCGATCAGCTCAGCCTGGCGATCGTCGATATCGATGAGCTTACCGATAGAGCCCAGGTAAACCGGATCGGACGGCCCCGACCACAGCGCGCGGGCCAGCACATGGAACCAACGCAGCTCGTCGCCCACGGTGGCTTCCATCTCCATATCGATCACCGGATCATCAATGGTGGTGGTGCGCAGAAGACGGCTGAGCTTCTCCAGGTTCTCCTTGCCGAACGTCGCGCAGAAAGCCTCATCGTTGTAGGGATCCATGATAATTTCGGGCAGATCGAGCTTGTGGTCGCTCCAGTCGGACAGCACGATCATCGGCGGCTCTTCGGTGAACTCGAACTGCACCTCGTTGCTCATGGAAGCGAAGAAGTGGTACTTCATGCGCTCGTAGTCGAGCAGCTCGAGGGTGCGGCTCGAGGCCTCGGCGTCGCCGTTATCCAGCGTCGCCTCGGACAAATGCAGCGAGTCAATCGAAATCTCGCGGCCCGTGATGCCGTGGTTCAGGCGCTTCTCCAAATCACCCGCCACCGCCGTCAGGCATTCCAGAATAAGCGGGTTGAACGCGCCGCACTCCCCTTCGCGAATCATGCGCAGGGCCTCTTCGTGGCTGAACGGCGGCTTGTAAACGCGGCGACTCGTAAGGGCGTCGTACACATCGGCCAGGGCAACTACCTGGGCCGATATGGGAATGTCGTCGCCCACAAGGCCATCGGGGTACCCCCGGCCGTCCCAGCGCTCATGGTGCCAGCGGCAGATGTCCCGCGCGACCTTCACTAGCTTCTCGTCCTTGTACAGCTCCAGATCGTCCAGCATATCGGAGCCCACGGCGGAGTGGGTCTTCATGATGGCGAACTCTTCGTCGGTGAAACGGCCCGGCTTGTTCAGGATCTCCTCGGGGATGGCGATCTTGCCGATGTCGTGCAAGCTGGAGGCCATCGTGATAAGCGAGATGTCCTCGGTGGTCAGCGGATACTGATCGGTCAGGCGCATGAGCTGCGTCAAGATCATCTCGGTCATGGCCTGCACATTCAGCACGTGCATGCCGCTTTCGCCGTTGCGGAACTCCACGATGTGCGACAAGATGTACACCATGAGGTTGTTGGACTTCTCGCGCTCGTACACCTGGTCGGCCACCATGCCCATGAGCGTGCGCTGCTTCTGGTACAGCATGAGCGTGTTCATGACGCGGCGGCGGACGATGTTCACGTCGTAGGGGCGGTTGATGAAGTCGGTCACGCCCAGCTCGTAGGCGCGTTCGATATAGGCGGCGTCGGACTCGGCGGACACCATGATGACCGGGATGTCCTTGATCCAGCCGTTTTTGTTCATGACCTCCAGCACGTCGAAGCCGTTCATCTGCGGCATGACGTAGTCGAGCAGCACGAGCGATATGCCCGCGCCCTCTTTCTGCAACGCCGCCACGGCCTGCTTGCCGTCCTCCGCCTCGATGATGCGGTAGGCATCGCCGATCATGTCGGCAAGCAATGCGCGATTCAGCATCGAGTCATCAACGATGAGGATCGTCTGCTTCTCACTCAAGCTCGTAATGATGGCTCTCGCCCCCTTTCGAATGCGGCGCGCTTAGTAGCGGCTGTCGAAGATGCGCTTGGTCTTCTTTTCGGAACGCGGCAGCTCGCCCATGGGCACGCCCTTCGCCTCCGGCGTGCAGCCGAGCTTCGCCTTGAAGATGAGCGCGAGCTCCTCCTCGCAGCGCGCCAGCGCCTCGCCTTCAAGCGGCGTCTCGAACAGCACGGTGAGCACGTCGTGGCCATCGACGGCCTCGATCATCACCTGGTATTCGGAGCTGGTGCCGTCGGTGGCCTTGATGACCTCCTCCACCTGGGCCGGGAACATGTTGCAGCCCTTCACCTTGAACATATCGTCGGTGCGCCCGGTGAGCGTGGCGATGCGCGGATGGCGGCTGCCGCAGGCGCAGGTGCCGGGCACGATGCGCGTGAGGTCGTGGGTGCGGTAGCGAATGAGCGGCGCGCCCTGCTTGCGCAGCGTGGTGAGCACGAGCTCGCCCTCCTGGCCGTCGGGCAGCACCTCGCCGGTTTCGGGATCGACGATCTCGATGTAGACAAAGTCGTCCCAGATGTGCATGCCGTCGTGAGCGTCGCAGGAAATGCCGATGCCCGGGCCGTACACCTCGGTGAGGCCGTAAATGTCGTAAATCTCGATGCCCAGCTCGTCCTGAATGCGGTTGCGCATCTTCTCGCCCCAGCGCTCGGAGCCGATGACGCCCTTCTTCAGGTGAATCTTGTCGCGCAGGTTGCGCTTGGTGATCTCCTCGGCGAGAAGCAGCGCGTAGGAGCTGGTGGCGCAGATGACCGTGGACTTCAGATCCTGCATCATCTTCAGCTGCTTCTCGGTGTTGCCCGGCCCCATGGGAATGGCCATGGCGCCCAGGCGCTCGGCGCCCAGCTGGAAACCGATGCCGGCCGTCCACAGGCCGTAGCCCGGGGTGATTTGGATGCGGTCGAGCGGGGTGATGCCCGCCATCTCGTAGCAGCGGGCGAACTGCGTGGCCCAGTCGATGACGTCCTGCTGGGTGTAGGGGATGATAACCGGCGTGCCCGTGGTGCCCGAGGAGCTGTGGATGCGCACGACTTCCTCGTCGGGCACCGCCTGCAACCCCAGCGGATACACCGCGCGCAGGTCATCTTTCTCGGAAAAGGGCAGCTTTTCGAAGTCGGCCTGGGTGCGCACGTCCGCGACATCGATACCTTCGAACTTCTTCGCGTAGAACGGCGACCGCTCCTTAATGGTGGCCAGCTGATTGGCGATAAGCTCAAGCTGCTCTTTCGTCATTTCCATGGGCGCGCATCTCTCCTTCGGACACATTTGTTGCGAGTATGCCCCATTCTAACAAACTGGCAACAACTCGCACTCGTGAATCACGATAATCGCGCAGGGAAAAGGCGAGGTGATGGCTGGAAAGATGACGGATTAACCCATAGATGGCGGATCGAATCGGTAGCCGAATTTGCGGATGGCCTTGATCTCCGCGTCCCAGCCCATCTTTTTCCGTAAACGCGCAACGGCTATATCGACAGCCTTCGACTTCGAAGGGTAATAACCGTGCCATACGCGCTCATAAATATCTTCTCGGCTAAAAGCGCGATGGGGATTCCTCACGAACAGCATGAGCAGATCGTACTCTTTGGGGGAAAGAACCACTTCGCATCCGGCTATGCGCACCTGCCGCGCCGTCGTATCGATCTCCGTCGTGCCCATGCGCAGCGTCTCGCGGAGCGCGCCGCGTTCGAGAAACTTATTGGCGCACGACAGCAGCTCCCGAACCGAAAAAGGCTTGATGATGCAGGCGCTTGCCCCGATTTCCATGCAGTGCAGGCACTCTTTCTCTTGAGAGGCGTCAAGCACCATGATCGTAGGGATATCGAGCGTGCGAATGTACTCGAGTAATTGAATACTGTCGATGCCCGTCAGACCAAGGCCCAGAACGGCAAGATCGAAATCCGCTTCTACAATGGCGTCAACGGCATCAAGCCCGTCACACACCGTGACGCAATAATGGCCCTCGCGCTCGAAGGCGGCTTTCACGACATCAGCCACGCATTGCTCGCCTTCAACAATAACGATGTTCGCCACGACTATCTGCCCCCTCTCCCGTTCGAAGGGGCGGCCGCAAGGACGGTCGGCGCGGTCGGCGCGGTCGCAACAGAGGGGTCAGCGCCCCTTGCGGCGCCTATTGTTTTCTGGGAGCCCCCCCCCCGAGCTGTTTTTTGCCCTGAGGATTAAAAGGGCAGCTGCAGCCGGCCGCACCAGCAGCAGTTCTCTTTAATTCCCTCGGAAAACCCATCGGTTCACCTTTCTCATGCTTTACGGTGCGCAAAGCGAAGCGACTCGCCTCGCGCATCGCCGGATCCGCACCATCCGAAGCGAATCCCGTATCGCCCTTTTGCGATGTTACGATTTTACGCGAATCATACGATGCCCGACGGCTGCTTGGCGTCACCCTGCCCTACTTTCCTGCTAAACACGAGAGCTTGTCCTCTCGTAGCTCCATCCGATGATCCTTCCCGCTATTTGGCGTGTCGACCCCTCGCAAGACGGCGCATGCGCCCGAAGGCTACTACCGAAATGCCCGCCCCAAGTGCTGTTGCCACCAAAAGGACGACCACCCACCAACCCTGCGGATCGCCCGTCTGCGGAAGATGGATTAGCGTTTGGAACCAACTGGAACCGCCTCTGCCATTGGCCGCACTCGCGCCATCCGTCGCGGGGAGAATAGCCTGCTTCTCGCGATCGTAACCGCAAACCGAGCACACCTCGTGACGACGCCCATCATCGGCCATCACCTCGCGGAACTCATGAGCCCCCGCAGCCGCCTTGACGTTGCAGACAGTGCACTCGCGCCAGTGCCCCGCCGCATCGGCCTTCCAACCGCCGAACACGTGCCCCACCGACGGGATGGGCGTCGCATATCTCGTTGCGCCGCAATGCTTGCAATGATTCGATTTCAGACCGTCCTCAACGCAGGTAACGGGCTTGTCTACCGTGAAATTCGCCTCCCACTCGTGGGGAAGAACATCGAGCGGCCGTCTTTCAACGGCGTCACACGTAGTGCAGGTGCGCTTTTCGGTTCCTTGCTGAACGCAGGTCGAAGGAGTTTCGACAGCCCAGTCGCCCCAAACATGCTCCTGATACCCCCATGCCGCGTACACCGTTACATCGGCATCGACAAGCTCCACGCTATTAACATAGGCGTGGGAGGCCGCTCCATCGCGAGCCATGCCCTCATCGGCAGAGGTGGGCGCCGCCTCATGATCGAAGATGCCGTCGACACGACTGAGCGTCCAGCCGAGGAACACCACTTCCTTGCCGTTCAGGCCGCTGTGAGTGGGCCGAGCACTGCCGAGAGATACCGTGTCGCCGGCAAGATGAAGCCCCTCATCAACGGGAAGCCCCTTAACTGTACCATTTTCCTGAGCGTTTCCGTCGTAGATGATCTTGTATGACGTTTCGGAGAAATCAGGTACTCCGCTATTGTTGCGGTCCTGTGCCCATACGGCATAGAGAGTAAGGTCTTCCGTTCCCATGATAATTTTGCCCGAGACCAGCGCCTTCTTTGCTTCATCTCGCTGCTCCGGTGTAAAGGCATCTTCGTGCTTAGCCCGACTCCAACCTGCGAAGATTTCTGTGATGCCGTCGGGATTTCTGGGCTGCCGGCTGAAGCCCGTATCCGACGTCAACGGAACCGGCGTGCCCTTCCTGATGTCGGTCTGGCCTGCCGGGGCAGAGCCAACGCCGCCATTCAAATCGTAGGAAAGCGAGTAGGTCTCCAATACGTCGGCGACATTGTTCCTGTTGTCGTCATAGCCCCAAGCGGCATAGACGGTTTTATCGGCATCGTCGAACGCAACGCTCGTTACCAAGGTCGGCTCGTCATCGCTGCGGCTCAGGATCTTGGCGGGCCGCTCCGTCCAACCAAGGAAAGCGATGCTCTTGCCGTCGGCAGAGTGATAGATTGGCGTAGCGGTGCTGAGCGTGACGGTTTCACTCGTCAGATGGATTTCGCTATCGCTGGGCAAGCCTTCGATCGACCCTCCCGACTGCGCGTTGCCGTCATAATTGATCTTGTACTGCGGCTCTTGATAGTCCGCCACGTGGTTGCCGTTGCGGTCGGCAGCCCAAACGGCATACAACGTTCTGTCCGCCGTATCGAAAATGACGCTCGTGCCTGTGATGAGAGCCTGCTTGAGCTCCTCCTTCTGGGCCGCCGTGAAGGCATCCTCGTGTTCCGTGGCGCTCCATCCGACGAAAAGCTCATTGGCGTTGCGACGGAAACCTGCCTCCGTGGTCAGCTTGACTTCACTGCCTTTCGCGATATTGCTCACTTGCGCTGGAGGCGTTCCGCTGCCTCCGTTAAGATCGTAGATGAGAGAGTACGTTTCCAGCGCATCGGCCACGCCATCGTCGTCTTCGTCATAGCCCCAGGCAGCGTAGACTGTCTTGTCAGCAGCTCCAAAGGTGACTTCGGTAACCGTAGCCGGCGCCTCATCGGCACGGCCGAAAATTGAATTCGTTTGCGTTTCGGTCCAACCGATGAAAACCACTTTCTTGCCATCTACATCGCTATGCGTGGGCTTGGCGTCGCTCAAGGTCACCTTGTCGGAGGGGATGTGCGCTCCGCTGATCGTGGGCATCGCGCCAACCGTGTCACCGTCTCTAGCGTTGGCTTCATAGGTCAGCTGATATTCTTCTGTGTAGTCAGCTACTTTGTTCCCGTTGCGATCGGCGGCCCAGACGGCGTAGACGTTGGTATTGCCATCTGCATCGGCGTACTTGCTCGTATCTTTAGCGTCATCCGCAGAAACGTCGGCGCCTGGCTTTGACAGCATCGTCACCTCTGTCACGATGCTGTCTTTCAAGTCATCGTGATCCGCCTTGGTTTTTATCACACGGTCAAGGATCGGCGTAGTGCTCCAGCCGACAAAGATGTTGGTACCGTAAGTAAAGGTATGGTTTTTTACCTCAGCGGCAGCACTCGATGCGTCGTCATCATGCCCCAGGCTTTTACCGGAAACCGCACCGTTGGTGGAGAGCTGTTCCTTTGCCCCTATCACATGATGGTGGGGACAGATGATGTCGGTATAGTCACCATTGTTGCCGTGATAACGGACATGGACGGCATCGTCGTTGTAATCCGGATTGCTGTTACCATTGGCATCCATCGCATAGACGGCATAAAGGTGGACGTCATGATCGGGCATGTCATGCTGATCCGTAGAGATGATCTTGCCGATGGTTTCTTGAGTCGCATCCTCCTGAAGAACGTCCGCGATTTTCTCCAGGCTCCAGCCGACAAAGATCGTCTTCTCTCCCTTGTTCAGACTGCTGGTGCCCGTATAATTTGGCGAAACCTTCTCGCCTTCAACATGCTGCGTGGTTTCCGGAGCACCCGCTCCGGTTCCGCCGTTCAAGTCATAGGTCACCGAGTAGAGCTTCTTCACCTCGGCAGCAAAGGTCTTGTCATCCGCATTGATTACCTGCTCCTTCAACTGGTCAGTGGTATACGTGGTGGCTTCGTCTGTCCAGTTCCCCGTGAATCTCCAGCCACTCGAGGCCGTAACCGTCGGAATGCCCTCCTTCAGCGCATCGTTGTGCCACACCTTGGTTGAAGAGGCGCTCAGCGTTGCGTTTTCTGCACTAAAGGAAACAGTATGGGGTTGCTGAAGACCAATCGCCAGATCGGCGGTGCCTTTGCCTGTTCCTTTTTCAAGCGTCACCGTGGCCGTAGCGGTCGTCTCGTCATCACCCAGACCAAACGCCCCTCCACTTTCTGGTAGAGAAAACTTCAGCGGATTATCGCCGTTGGCATCGCTGCTGCCGGGGTTGGCAACAATCACATGGTAGGTATCTGCCCGCCGGCCCGTGAATTTAAACACACCCGTTTCGGTAATTGTCTCGTGGCTTTCGGTGTCGTCGGCGCCAACTCCATTCTGATGAGGTGCACTTACTTTAATCTTACCGGTATAGAGATCATCCGCGTCTTCCGTATAGACGCCATCGAAGTCTTTATCAATAAAGACCTTCCCTTCAATAACGCCCGTCTGGAACTCAACTTGAATGCGTGACAAGGGGTTGTGCCCCTGATTGAGCGTGCTGCCCACGGAATAGGGAGACACGCCGCAAGGCCCAAAGTTGACCACGCTGCCCACAAGATCGGCGCTGCTGTCAAACTTTGGACTCAGACGCAGGTTAACTTTTAGATCCGCATCCTCCGGAATGCTTTCGGTATCACTCGTAGCCGCGATGCGAATCATTTTCACATCGCCCCAATTGGTAATTTTTTCTGCCGTAACATAGTTATCATTCGTAACAGTACTATAGTGAAAAGAATCTCCAGGGGCTGCGCTTGCATCAACCTTGGTGCTGTACGTTACCTGAATATGATTGCGGACTGCAGATGCACCGCTGAGCGTCGGTTCTCCCGTCAGCATCATGTCAAAGTCAAATGCCTTATCTTGCATATGACTATCCCAGAAATCCCCCTCTTTGGGCACCGGAATAAAGTAATAAAAGGCCTGCGCGTCGTCCTTGGAAAAAACTCGTCCAGTTTCATTCTTGAGGGTAAAAAGCATGTCCACAACATGATCCGCATCTTTGAGATAGACCTTGTCGCCCTTTTCCTCGAAGTTTGAGTAGTCGCCTGCGTCATAGTCTGGTTCCGTGTTTGACTTGTCCAGCATTCTTGCGCCGAAGGTGAAGGTCAAGCCCAGCCGGGCCGCCACCACCGAGAGCTTCGCGCCCTTTGCGTTGACGTTGAAGGTGCTGTACCGCACCCTATCATCCATAACCTGATATTGGGCCAGGGTGCCGTTGTTGGATGTGGAGGTCAGGGATGCGCTCTTGAACCGTACGCAGTCCCGCATATCCAAGGTCATGGCATCGGCGTCCTTGGCGATCTCCATATCAAAGGAAATCCCGATCTGGTACTGCCCCAGCCCGTCGGTGAACCAGCCAACCTTTGCGGGGTTATCCGCGTCCATAAAGGTGATCTTGTACAGCTTATAGCCGGTTTCGGCAGCAGATGTTACCTCCACAAAGCTGTATGAGTCTTTGGCAATCTCGGTCCTTTGGGGACTCGTTACCGTCTCCGTAACCGCGTCGAGGAGGAAAACCTTATCCGCCATTCTTCCAACCTCTTGGTATAGCTTGAGGTTTTTGACCGTGATCTTTTCCGGCAGACGGATATAGATTTCCTGATCCGTTGTAATATTGTTGGAAGAATAAGGATAAGCGGACGAGCTGAGCAGACCGTTGAAGGTAATGGTCTCTCCCGCTGTTGCGGAGGTCTTGCTCAGGATCGGCACCCGCTCCAAGGAATTCTCCTCGTACGCCTGCTCCATGGCCAAGGGGATCTCGCCCCTTGTGTTTGTGACCTTTACGGTATAGTTGCCCGATTTGGCCGTGCTATCACCTGAACCGGTATCGTACATTTTCATGGAAGCAAAGTTGGAATACGTAGCCTCGTCTGCGGTCAGCAGCTTGCCGAAGGTGGTAGCATATCCCGACGTGGGATCCTGATCACGGGAGGACACATAGCCCACGTAGTCCTTCTCATAGCTGCCTACGTTGGCCTTGATCTTGGTGAAATACTCGCCCTTGCCAAGTCCTGCCATCTGGGTGGTAAAGGCGACAAAGCCGCCGCTGCTGATGAGGGTGCCGTTGTACTTTTGTTCGGTTGGGTTCGTTGTCGTCGTGTACCAGACTTCCACAACATTGCCCGTGGTTGCAGGAATCTTCTGGGCGGTGACGCCGATTTTATCATTGTTTCCATAGGTGAATTCCACCGTCTTATTGGCGCTCACGGCGCCGCCCTGGTTGACCACATGGAACTGTCCCAGATAATAGATAATATTGGAATCGCTTGCGTAATTATTATAGATTGGCTGATTGTTGGCTTTTCCATTCACGCTCATGCTCTCTCCTGCTTGAGCAGTGAAGCTGAGCGTAGTGCAGTCGCCATTATAGAGATACCACGTACTGTCATCCTGCCAGGTGATCGTTCCGCCCACTGCGGAGGCATCGCCAGTAGTGGGCGTCTTCCCCTCGTAGCATCCGGGGGCTGTCTTACCGGTGTTGAGAATCGAATCGCTGCCCCACCTGACGGCATTTGTAGTTGTGATGTCACAATCGGACGTCCACTTAAAATAGGGGGTAAAGTAATCCTGCGCATACTCCAGGTACAAGTTTTCCCAGGTCAGTTTAACAGTGTGATTGGCATCGTCTACCGTCTTTGTGAAGTTAAAGCCGTCCTTATAGCTATCGTCACCACCCTTGTGGTTTTCCGGATCCAGCAGGTTGAGCCTGGTAGACTCTCCCGCAGGATCCCAGGTGATATGATCGAGTTTCGCATAAATATTGTTGCCATTTTCTGTGTAGTATGGCAAGGCAATGGTGAGCTCCAGCTTCTTAAAGAACTGGGGCATATCGATGTAGTCCTTGTCCGGGTTTATCCAGATTTGCCGCAGGGCAAAGGGCTGATTCGCCGCCGTGGGTACACCAGTCTTCACGCCAATCCGGGACAGTCTGGGGCCGGTCTGGATCGCTCTGTTGTCACTAGGCGTATCATTGTATTTGCCCGTAATCTTTGGAGTGGCAGAGATTGTCTGATATGTTCGATCGCCTGTGTAGACTTCGATTTTGAGCGAATCCTTAAGCTCCTGCTCCTTTGTTCTGTTCCAGAGAACGGTGTCCGGGGCCAGAACGATATTAAAGCTGTTCTTTTCCGCCGTATTTTTGAGAGAATAGGTGATGGTGCCATTTGTGGGGTGGTAGCCGCCGTAGTTGTTCACACTGTGCAGCTGGTCAATGCTTTCAGGCGTTACGCTCTCCGCCATGTCACCCCGCTCGGGGATGGGGTACTCCACCACGGTCAGCCCGTCGGGCACGGTGATCTCCACCTTTTTATTCGCCAGATTCAACTCGCTTTCCACCTCAATGTGCAGGGTGAATTGCTTGTTGAAGTCGACGGAGAAGGAGCTATCATTTGCCAAATTTTGATCGAGTACACCTTCTACCTTAATCAGGGCAGTCGTAATTCGCATTCCCTCAACCGCTCTCTGACCTCCAGATCGGGCGGCTAGGAGATTGGCACCCCGGCTCGCAATCTCCTTCAGGGCGGCATCGCTCCCACCTTCGGCAGCCACCTGCCAGAGCGCGTCGTCCTCAGCAGGAACAAGGCTGGAAGGCGCGGCGCTCAACGAGGCGGTATCCTGCAGGACGTCCACCACATCGAACCCGTCCGAACCCCCAGTAGCCGCAAGGGCGCTCGACACACCGCAAACACCCGCCAGCAACAAGCCCGCCGCCAGGGCCACCGTCCGATTCCTCAGCTGCTCTTTGCGCCTTTGGCGGCGCTTTTCCATCAAGCTTTCCTTGCCATGATATTCGAAACGAGAAACCATAAGACCGTTCCTTCTCGCACGTATTTCGCTCTCTCAAAAACCCTTCGATTTTATCAAGAACAGATTCGGCATAAGTGGAGGTTAAGCCTGATAAAACACTCATATTGGTTTCAAAACGGACACAAAAATGAATCCCTTTTCCAGGGGCTCGAAAGCCGTCTCATGCCGCGGCCTCTTTCTTGACAAAAAAACTTCCAACGGATAGGCTCGGCCCCAGGTTTGCTACATTGTCTTCCACGAGCAAATTGCAGAGCCCGAGACCAAACCCGCAGGAAGCATATCCAGCGGGCCAGAAAATGCCCGTCTAACAAAAACGGATACTTGGGCTTTTCTCGACCAAAAGACATGGTTTGCTTATTTCAAGGGAGGGGATCGTGCAAATCAATCTGAAGGCCCATAGGGTCAACCGGAAACAGGCAGCGCAGATAGCCCTACTCGATGCCATCATCTGGCTCTGGCTGCATCAAATTAATTACGACAGCCTTTTCACCGTATCCTTTATCGACTCTGTTGCAACGCCCGCCATACCAGGCCCACTCATCGGCATCGCCTTGGTCATAGGCATAGGCCGGGCGCGATGGGATCGCATCCCCAAAGCCATTCGCATCGGCGGCGCCCTTGCGGCCACGTTCACGACCCTCGGCTTGGCCCTAGAGCCCCACATGCCCATCTCCAGTGCCACACTGCATGCGACGCTCATTCTTTCCTTGACCGTGGCTTGCACTTTCGCCGCATTGCTTCGACTGGAGACCTTGGCGAAATGCGATGACTTTTCCACGCTATCGGTGGCGCTGTCCGGCTCGCTGCTGCTTTTCTACCTGTTAAACCTGGGGCTCTTGCTCGTGCCGCGAGCCGTATACGACGCTTGCATCATAGCCGCACCCCTCGTCATGCTCGCAGGCGCAAACAACCCCGCACCAAGTTCCACACGCCTGGGGCCTCTGCCCAAGAAGGTACGCCTGTCCTCGCCTATCGTCGTACCGTGCCTCGTCGGTCTCGCAACCGGTTTGGTGGTGGCACTCGGCACGGTATCCATGGCCACCTCCCCCTCGGAGCTGTTCACTCGCCCCGCACCGCTGTTCCTCATCTCGCAGCTGCTCTTCCTGCTGCTCGGCATTATCACGGCGTTCGGCCTCGATTTGCGGAAGGCCACCTACTTCGCCCTCATTAACCTATGCTGGGGCCTCGGCATTGCGATCGGGCTGATCGGCCGTGAGCATTTCATCCCGCTGCCAGACCCTATTCTCGTTGATCTGTCTTCCTTCGTGTGCCTTCTCACCCTTGTGGGGTTCTTCGCCTTCTCGGGGATATGGGTGAACACTCTGGGACGCGCGGCAAGCATGAGTCGCGAATCGGCCGTAGAGGACGTAGCTCGAAAGGCAGGCCTCACCAAAAGGGAGACCGAAGTGGCGTCCCTTCTCCTAGAGGGACGAAGCCTGCGCATTGTGCAGCAAGAGCTGTTCATCTCGGAGGGCACGGCCCGCACCCACGCGAAGCGCATCTACGCGAAACTCGGCATCCACTCCAAACAGGAGCTTATCGACTACTTCAAGCAGAACCTCCCTCATTAGCAAAAGGAATGCTCCCCATTAAAGCGCCTTCCTTCCGTTGATAAAGGAGGCGGCTTCGCCGAAGCGAAGCCGCCAAAGGGAAGGGTATGGGCTGGCAGCGTAGGGAGGGATCCGCTGCCAGCAGAAGTTGGCTTAAGCCTTGGCGGCCAGGACGTGGTTCACGGCCACCCAGCTCATGACGGCGCCCGAACCCAGGCTGATGCCGCCGTGCACGTACGTTCCACCCGATACGCCGGAGGAGCAGTTGCCCACGGCGTACAGGTGCTCGATGGGCTCGCCGTTCACGTTCACGACCTGAGCGTTCTCGTTAATGGTGAGACCGCCGGCGGTGCCGCAGGTGCCGGGCACATACACGGCGCCGTAGAACGGGCCCGTGGCCAGCGGCGCGAGCACCGGGTTCGCCAGATCGGTTCGGCTACCGGCCATAACGCCGGTGGTGTTGATGTCCAGGTGCTTCTCGCCGCGATGGTACACCGGGTCAACGCCCTTGGCAGCGTTCTCGTTGAAGGTCGCAATCTCGGCAGCGAGGCCAGCCGCGTCGATACCCAGCTTCTCGGCGAGCTCTTCCAGAGTGTCGGCCTTCACGAAATGCGCCGGCACCTCCGACGGGTCGGAAGCTTCTCCGCCGTAGGTCTCGTTGAAGTAGCTGTCCTCGCCATCGCCCACGGCGCCTACCGTGTGGCCGGGAAGCGAGTAGGTAGCCCAGCAGGCAACATCGCAAATGAAGTAGGCGGGGATGTTCACATGGCCCGGCTCGCCCGTGTCATAGTAGGCGAACGCCTGGTTGAACAGGTCGTAGGGACATCTGATCCCACATCTGAGCAGCCGAGAGCGAACCGCTGGCGTCGGCGGCGCCGAGGCTGCCGCGACCCATGGGAATCCAGCCATCCATGGGCTCGTAGTAATCGCCGAATAGCGGCGAGGCTGCGAACTTCCAGCCCATCTCCTCAGAAATCCAGTCGATGAAGGTGCTGCCGTTATCGATGAACGAGTTGAGCACAGCCTGATCGACGCGACCGTCGGTGGCGTTGGTGAAGTACTTGACCACCTCTTCCTTGCTGTCGGTGATGCCGGCGTCGGTGGCGGCGTAGGTCAGCGGCACAGCCAGGCCGCCGCCCGAGGTAGCGGCAGTGCCGCCCCACATGGTTCCCTTCTCGACAAGGCACACCGATTCGGCGCCCTTGGCCGCGGCGACCAGAGCCGCGAACGCACCGGTGCCCGAGCCGATGACGAGCACGTCTACTTCCTTATCCCAAGCAACATCGGCGCCGGCGCTCGCCTTCGCGCTCGCGCCCTTTTCCGCGCCCGTCGAGGGGGCACAACCCGTCAGTGCAGCAGCACCTCCCAGCGCCAGACCAGAGAGAGCAGCCGTCTTCAAGAAGTCGCGACGACCCATTCCCTTGATTTCTCCCATTACTTCCTCCTTTCGGCGAACCAGCGTCCCTGCCGGTTCGGTTACCCCTGCATCGTAAGGACATTGGCGCCTCGCCGTCAGTCTCACGAAAGCGGCGATATGTCCTAAAGCACTCATCCGAAAGGTATGATTTTAGGGAAAATGGCCGATCAGAACCAAAAATGAGAAACGCAGCGACAGCCTATCCCGTCACTCGCTACTCTGCCGCCAGCTTATAGCCAACGCGCCAGACAGTGAGCAGATATCGCGGCTCGCTGGGATTGTTCTCAATCTTTTCGCGGATCTTGCGCATGAACACCGTGATGGAGTTCTCATCCACCTCCGCCGTCTCGCCCCACAGGTGCTCGTAGATGCGGCGTCGCGTGAACACCTCTCCGGGGCTTTCGGCCAAAAGCGCAAGTATTTCAAATTCCTTAGCCGTCAGAGGAACTGTCTCGCCGTGCAAATGCACTTCGTAGCGATCGAAGAACACTTCCAGATCTCCTATGCGGCACGGTTCGCGGCGCGCCAGCTCGCTGGCATCGGTTGAATTTTTGCGCGCATGTTCGATGTCGCCGCGGTGACGCCGCACGTGAGCGTCGATGCGCAGCAGCAGCTCATCGGCGATGAAGGGCTTGGTCACGTAGTCATCGGCACCGGCCTTGAAACCCGTGCTCTTGTCTACGATGTCGTTTTTCGCCGTGAGAAAGATAACGGGAATGCGACGTCCCTCCTCGCGCATTTGCTGGCAGACGTCGAAGCCATTCATGCCGGGCATCATCACGTCGAGAAGCAACAGATCGGGGTGCTCGTCATCCAACAGCCGAAGCCCCTCTCGCCCGCCAAGAGCCCCGCAGAACTCGTAGCCCGCTTCTTCTACGACGGCTCGAAGACTTTCGTGAATGCCCGGATCGTCGTCGATAAGCATCACTTTGATGGGTCGATTCATGATTGTTCCCCCTTCGGAAGGTCTTCGCCACTAGGCCCGCTACCAGATTTCTCGTCCTTCTCTGCCGTTTCTCGCGAAACCGGGCCAGACACAGGGATGCGCACGACAAAGGAAGCTCCCTGGCCCAGCTCGCTTTCCACGCTCACAGAGCCCCCGTGCATCTCGGCGTACTCGCGCACGATGGCGAGTCCCAATCCCGTACCGTTGTAGCGCCGGGTGGATGAGGAATCCACCTGCACGAACTTCTCGAAGATACGTTCCTGATCTGCGGCATCTATGCCGATGCCGCTATCAGCCACCGTAAGCCATACCTCATCGACAGCGTCTTTTGAGCTGGCAGGGTGGAAAGCGGCCCCAAGATGCACGGTACCCCCGTCAGGCGTAAATTTCACCGCGTTGCCGCACAAATTCTGTAGCACGTGGACGAGCTTGTCGAAATCGCCCTGCACGAGCGGCACGTCCGGAGCCACCTCGTTCGTGAACTCCAAATGCTCCTTAGCCGCCAGGGGCCCTACCGTGGCGCGCACGATGCCCACCACATCGCCGACGTCCACCACTTCCAGACTCAGCTTCACGCGACCGGCATCAAGACGACTCATCTCCAGGATGTCGTTGATCATCAGCATGAGCGCCTGGGAGTTAGCTTCGATGCCCGCCAAGGCCTTAGCCTCGTTCTCGTCAGCTCCTGCACGATGCTTGCTCAGCAGATCGGCAAAGGCCACGATGGAAGTGAGCGGCGTGCGCAGCTCATGGCTCACCATAGAGAGGAAGTCGCTCTTGTACTGATTCTCATCCACCAGCTGAGCGTTGACCGCTTCCAGCTGGCGGCGCTGCTGCTCGAGCACCTCGTTAGCCTGCTGCAGCTGAGCCGTCCGATCAGCCACCTCGTCTTCAAGTCCTGCGTAAACATCAGCAAGCTCGTGGGCCATGTCGTTGAAGGCCGTCGTGAGCGAACTCATTTCTTGGGACGATTCGCTATAGCTGAGACGCACATCAAGATTGCCTTCTGACACCTCGTCCACACCGGAACGAATTTTGCCCAAAGGCCGTGTGACCAAATAGGTCAGCGCCACATACACCACGACCAAGCACACCGCCAGCATGACGGCGAAGAACAGGACATCTTGAGCAATGGAATCGCGCTCATTGGCCTGGTACACGTCGAGCGGCATAATGATGCTGATGGCGCCACCGATATCCCCCATTTTCCACCCCTCTTTGGGAGTGCCGGTCACGTCCAGCTCCCCAGCCGGTTCGCCATGGCACTGCAGGCAGGCCTCATCTATGGTCATGGGAGCCACATATCGAAAGACTTGGTGTCCCTCATAGTCGGTAAAGCCGTAGTAGTCGGCACGACTTGCATCGTCGTGGAACGCGGAGAGCGCGGCCGCCTCGTAGCCATCGGGCTCACCAGCTTTATTGCGCGGATTGAAATTCACGAACCGCGTCGTGTAATCGGAATGCATCGTGAAAGACTGACCGATGATGCGACCAGCAATGGCGCAGTGAAGCCCTTGGTACACGCCATCTTCCGTGAAGGCCACTTGGGCCAGGCGGTCTTGATTGGCCACCATGAATTCCCAGACGGCATCCATTTGCTGAGCGAGGGCGCGCGCCTGCTCCCGCAACTCGTTTTCCATTTGGGCATGCTTGTTTGCGGAAGTCCAAACCAAGTTCGCACCGAGCGACACCGCCAGCAGCACGGCGATCAGGCAGAGAAATTTGGTTTTCAGCTTCACTTTCGCCCCCCTTCCACCTTCGACCAGTGTAGCGCGGAAAGCCGGACCGTACGACGGGAGGGAGGTCGCACGGCCCGGCTCGGCGGAAAGGTGGCTACAGAACGAGCTGCTTCAGCTCGCCGGCAAAGGCCGCCTGACGGGCATCGATAACCACCGAGGGATCGGTGGTGGGCTCGGGCAGCACCGAGATCTGGTTCACCCCGTCAGGATGAGCAGCGCGCAATTCCTCGATAGGCCCGAAATCGAGTGCGCGCATGGGGCAAGCCGCCACGCAAGCCGGCTTCTCCCCTGCCGAGCGAAGATCGATGCATCCGTCGCAACGATGCACGACGTTCAACTCCTCGATGAGCACCGGGTGTCCATAGGGGCAAGCCTTCACGCAGTAGCCGCAGCCGATGCACGCTTCATCGTCATGCTGCACCGTGCCGTCTTCCTCGTTGATGTAAGTGGCGCCAGCAGGACACACTTCCACACAGGCCGGAGTATGGCAGTGGTTGCAGGCCCCGGAGTAGTGGAAAGTGGCGGGAGCGGGGAATTCCCCCACTTCGAAGCTTTCCACCCGGCGAAAGAGGTAGCCTACTTCCAGGTCGTTCTTATCCTTGCAGGCCACCTGACACGTACGGCAGCCTATGCACATCTGCTGGTTGAAATAGAATCCCTGCGGGTTCTTGTTCTCTTTCACGTCGGCCATAGGTTACTCACCATCCTTGCAGACAATGCGAAGCGGCTGCTCGGCATCGGGAGCCAAAGCCTCGCCCGTGTACTTCTCAATCTTGCAGAGCGCGGAATTGTAGCCCGACACGCCCTGACCGTTGGGGGCGGGGCCCGTCAGGCAGTTGTCAGCGCCGGCCACATCGATACCAGTCTCTTCGTCCACGGCCACCCACGCGCCGTGAGGCAGAGCCACCACGCCGGGCATGAGGCCCGCATACACGCAGGCGTTGCGCACGCACTGGCCGTAGGGGCTCGAGACGAGCACCGTGTCGCCGTCGGACACCCCGGCCGCATCGGCGTCGGCAGTGCTGATGAACACCGGGTTCGTCCACGCCTCGCGCAACCAGCCGATATTGTCGAACACCGAGTGAGCACGACGCAGATAGTGGGGGTTCATCACCTGCAGGGGATACTCAGCCCCGGACGCGGAGGCGTCCTCGTAGCCGTTGGTCACCTTCACATAGGTGGGAATGGGGGTCACCGTGTCCCAACCCATGGCCGAGAACGTGTCCGCAAGCGTCTGGCTGTATATCTCCAGCTTACCGGAGGGCGTTTCCAGCGGATTAGCCTCGGGGTCTTCCACAAAGTCCTTGAAAGCAATATAGCCGTAGTTGTCGTCGGGAGTGCGCTTGACCTGATACACGCCGAGCTGCTTGAGCTCCTGATAGGCCAGCTTGCCCTCCTGGGGCTCGCCTTCCACGCCCAGCTCGTCGATGTCTTCCTGGGTGATGCCCACGGCCGGCACATAGGTTTTGCCGTCCTCGTCGCACACCTCCATGGAAGCCAGCTGATTGAAATACTGCTGCTTCACATCGAAGGGGTACACATCAGCGCGCGCGATGCCCAGCTTCTCGGCTAGCTCGCAGGCAATGTCCTGGTCGGACTTTGCCTCGTACAAGGGGTCGATGATCTGCTGATAGGCCACCATCATCTCGCGGTTCGACTTATGGCCGAGCGTGCCGCCGAACAGACCGTCGAAGCGCTCCCACTCGGTGGTGAGGGGCAGGATGATGTCGGCATAGCGGGCGGCCGAGGTAAAGAACTGGGCATGGGCCACCACCATGTCCACCTTGCGATGGGCCTCGATGGCGCGGGCCATGCCCACGTTGGTCTGCAGTTTGTTGCCGCTTGAATGGTAGATGACGTGGATGTCGATATCGCGCTTCTCGGCCGGGTCGTAGTGCTTCGTGCCCGTGAAAGTATAAGTGCCATCGATGACAGCATCCCACACCTCGTTGCCATTGATGTGGTCATCCACGGGGTTCTTGATCTCGGGCAGACCGTCCTTGCCGGCCTTAATGAGAGCCGGCCCGCCATTACCCGAAGTCACATGCATGGTGGAACCCGTCATGTGGCCCGACTTGCCCATGTGGCCGCCCATGGCGCCCACGGTCATGACGAGCTGGGGCAGGTTGTCGGTGTTGTTGACGCGGGCCGAGGCAGCCGACACGAGGAAGCCCACCTTGTGATCCTTGCCCATAGCGCGGGCCAGATTGCGGATGGCCTCGGGCGAGGCACCGCAGATTTCGCTGGCCCATTCCGGCGTTTTCGGCGTGTTGTCGTAGGCGCCCTGCACGTAGTCCTTGAAGTTCGTCTGCTGTTTAGCATCGGACGGCATATGCTCGGCATCGAAGCCCACGGTGCAGCGGTTCAGGAAGTCCCAGTCAATGAGGCCCTCAGCCTCGTCGGCCTCCAGCATGGCGTAGGCCACGCCGAGCAGGAAGGCCATGTCGGTGGCCGGGCGAATGGGAATCCACTCCGCATCCAAGGTGGCCGCCGTCTCGCTGTACATGGGATCAACGACGATGAACTTCGCGCCGGCGGCCTTGGCCTGCCAGTAGTTCCACATTTGGCTGCCCGCAGCGCTCCAGGCCGGGTTCATAGCCATCATGACGATGGTCTCGCAGTTGCGCAGGTCGTAACGGTCGTTGATAGTCTGGTCCTGCATGTTGTCGTGATGGAACCCGATGACGAACGGAGTCTTCGACCAGGAGCCATAGGAGTTGGTGTCCCAGAAGTTCGTGAAGCCGCCGAAGGCGCCCATGGTGCGGGTCATCTCGGGATTCCAACCCTTCAGGAGCAGGATGGAGCGGTTGCCATACTGCTCCTTGGCGCGAGTCAGGCCCTGAGCCACCAGATCGAGCGCCTCGTCCCAGCTCACACGCTCCCACTCGTCCTTGCCGCGCAACTCGCCATTGGGAGCGTCCAAGCTCCAGCCGGCGCGCTTGAGCGGATACTTGATGCGATCCTCGGCGAACACCTGCTTGCGCTGGCTGCGGCCGCGCAGGCACCCGCGCTGCTGCGGATAGTCCGGACTGTCCTCGTGGGTGTCGTCGGTCTTCTGGCGCACGACAACGCCGTCTTGCACAAGCACCTTGTTCAGGCAGCGACCACCGCAGTTGTGCCAGCAGGCCGCCGTCTTCCACTCGCCTGACACGATATCGCGACCGACCGGATGGGCAGCTTCAGCATCTTCACCCGTAGCGGCCAAATCGCTCGTAGCCGGAGCGCAAGCAGTCAGCGAGCTAGCCGCGGCCAAAGCCGTAGCAGCCGTAGTGGCTTTGATAAAGCTGCGGCGAGTCAGATGAGCAGCGTTCCGAGTCGTCGGGTGCGAATCAACGTGGAGCGTCTCTTCATTGCGAGCCATAGGTCCTCCTCTTCTCCCTTACTCAGAAGCACGTTCTCCTCAACGTGTCTACAAGAGTACGAGAACCAGACCCCAATAGCCATTACCGCCATCCGCAATCTTTCTTTCCGAATTATTAATTGCCCCGAGGCCAAGCGTTCTTCGAGCGAGTGCAGATAATCCTCTTTGCCGTAAAAATCTCCGCTGCGGGAGATTATTTCACGAATTTTTCTCCCAAATCAGAATTACCCGTACTCCTCCCCTCCGTAGTTCTAATAGGTCTTTGCAGGGAACCCCTTGCAAACTTAGAGGAACTTAGAAGCTATCATGGAAGAAAATTCTTTCACTCCAAGCGGTAAATCCCGCTGGAAGTCCTTTAATACTCGACCAGGCTGTAGGTGTCGATGGATTGGCGCTGGTGCATGATGCGGTACACCGTATCAGTCTGCCAGCGCCCTGAGGGGCACGACGTAAATGCCCTCTTCCACTTCTCTAGCATACGAGCCAATGCCGGTTATCACACAGAGGAACTCTGGAGGACGCCCCTGCGCTCGTGGGTTTTCTGCAACTTTCTTCCGCAGCCGCCTGAGAGATTTCACCGCATCGGGAACCTTCTCTTCGCTGAGCTTGAACTCGAAGGCGGCCCATCTACCATCCAGGGTCTCTATGACAGCATCGGCCTCTAACCCCGAATCGTCCCGATAGTAGTAAACAGCCGCCGGCATCGAAGGATCCATCGCCTGGGCGTATACCTTGAGATCGCGAATGCAAAGATTCTCGAAAACAAGACCGAAGGTCTGCCCATCCGCGAGGAGGGAATCCGGCGAAAGCAATAGCAGGGCGGCGGCCAACGACGGATCGGCGAAGTAGCGCTTCGGCTTCGTCGCTAGGCGCTTTTTTGAGCGCTTTGGCGGCACCCAGCCCGGCACCTCCTCGACAAGGTAGATCGAGCGAAGAAACTCCAGATACGAGGCGAGCGTCTGCTCGGTTACGAGGGATGATGGATTGTCCTCTCCGCCGTACATATCGCTGATGATGGTCTTGTAGGTTGGAGACTGTCCCAAATTGCGGGCAATCGACAAGCACAACCGACGGGCCACCTCTCCACTCTTGCCATGTTTAGGAGCACTCTTTTCGAAAACAAGACGCAGATATTCTCTTGCAACGAGCTGACCGTTTTCAGCGGAAAGATCGAGGGCTTCGGGCCATCCCCCACGGCAGATCAACTCAGCTAGCTGACGCGTATCGTTTTCAACTTTCGCTGGCTGAAACCGGTGAGCGAATAGACCGCGGAGCGAGACAGAACGTTCAGACTCCCCAGACTCGGCCAAGCTGAAGGGATACATCCTCACAGAGCCAATCCGACCCGCACCACTATGCCTGCTCTGGCCCTCTTGGTCATCGGACGAGATCGGGGTGGACGACCCAGTCAGCAGCCACGCTCCCCTTAACCCCCGCTCGTCATCTATGGCATGACGAACTGCATTCCAAATCGCAGGCGCAAGCTGCCATTCGTCTATAACGTGGGGGCGATCGCCTATGAGCATGAGTTTTGGGTCGGCACGAGCCATGTCCAACTCTTCATCCACATAGCTGACGCTTTGCGCGTGGGCCAAAGCCGTCCACGTCTTTCCGCACCACTTCGTACCAGCCACCTCTACGGCCCCGAAGACCTCGAGATAGCGCTCTATTTGCTCGTCCACAAGACGCGGCAGATATCCATTCTTTACAAGCGTTTTCCGAGGCATGGCCCACGCAACCTTTTCTCTACGAGCGGCTTCTTTGCATCGACCCTATACTATCAAACTATTCATGGTTTTCCGAGTTTTTGATTCATGGTTTTCCGAGTTTTTGATTCATGTTTTTCCGAGTTTGATCGGTTGAGGGTTGATTGAGATCAACTGTTTTCGAATTGTACCTTGGCAACCTATACTGATTCTGGATTGAGTGTTAATACTCAATCAGGCTGTAGGTGTCGATGGATTGGCGCTGATGCATGATGCGGTACACCGTAAGCGTAGTGGCATTGTAACGGTAGTAGATGATGTAGGGGCCCGCAAGCGTCGTGCGGTACTCGTGCTCGAGATGGTCGTCGGTAAAGTGGCCGCCGGCGTCCGGAAAGGTTCGTACGGTTTCCAAAGCCGCATCGATACCCTTTATCGCATCGAGGGCCGCCTGGGGCATTCCCCGCTCGAGGCCGAGGTAAATGGCGATGGACTCCCGATCGAGCTGCGCCCGCGGACGCCATGCAAGATCAAGCATAGTCGAGACCCCATACCTTGAAGATTTCGGCCATGCGCGCGTCGGATTCCTCCGCTGTGAGCGCCTCTGGGCGGTAGCGCTCTTCAATCTCCGCCTCGCGCAAGGCAAGGAACATGCGGTTGCGCTGAGCGGCGGCCTCATAAGCGGCGCAGTCTTCCAGCACATAGGCTGGTACACCGTTCTTCGTGAGAATGATGGGCTCCTGACTTTCCGTCGCTTGAGCGCACACGTCATTGAACTGCGTGCGCAAATCAGTGATAGGTCGAATAAGCGGAAGCGCTGCCACAGCGGCCGTCATAAGGCACCTACTTTCATTACCATAATTATGGTATGAATTATAGATGCTTTAATAGGCAAGTCAAGCAACACGTCTATGAGAACTCTTGCGTGTTATTCAGCTAGAACAAATTATCCGAGGCCCTCTGTTATCCGAAGTTGGCGACGGCGGTGTCAATGGCGGCGAGGTTCATGGCGACGAACTGGGGCTTCACGCAAGCGCGTACGGCGTCTTTCACCTCGTCGATGGAAAGCGGCACCCGGCCCTGGGCCACGGCCACGGCGAGCAGCATCATGTTGAGGGACTTGCGGGAGCTCGCACCAGCCTCGCGCACGAGGGCCTCGTCGTCTACGGGAACGAACAGGGGCACCGGGTAGCCTTCCACACCGGGGGCTTCGGCGTCCTGGGTGTTGGCCTTGGCATTCGGCGCAATGGCGACCTCGGCCGCTTGCTCGCGGGACGCCTCCGCCTGAAGAGAATTCGCCAAAGCCGCCACCACGTCGCCGGCGCGATAGGGCTGGCTCGACAGGGCCGCGGTCACCGGTTGGATAGCCGTCGTCGCCGTGACGAGCACGCCGCCGGGCGCCAGAAACGGCAGGGCGCGGGCTGCCTCGCCGGGCTCCAGGGCGATGACGATATCGGCCGTGCCGGGGGTGATGAGCGGCGAGAACACCGCCTCGCCGTTCGAGCCCATGCGCACGTGACTCGTCACGTTGCCGCCGCGCTGGGCCATGCCGATGGTCTCGGCCGTGCGCACCTGCCAGCCCTTGTTCTGCGCCGCCTGGGCCAGCACCTTCGCGGCCAGCACCGTGCCCTGGCCGCCCACGCCCGCAAGCAGAATGTCAATCATCGCACGCCTCCTTCCTCCGACAGCGGCAATCCCGCCAAGGGGCCAGTCGGCCCTTCGGAATGCACGATGCGTTCTGCCACTGGCACCCCTTCGGCTGCCCCCAACACCTCACCAGGCGTCTCGTTCGGCTCGCCTGCTATCTCCGTTTCCTGGAAGTCGTTCATCTCATCAGTCAGTACACGAGGGATCGGCCCCGTTTGGAACGGGTCGGGGTTCGGAGCGTAGATGGCCGGCTCGGCCGGAACCGCACCGCCAAAACCCACGGCACCCTGGATGGCGTTAAAGGAGCACACCTGAATACACAGGCCGCAGCCGTCGCACAGGCTCGTGTCCACGAACGCCTGGCCGCGTCCGCCGGATTTCGGGCCGCGCAGCCCTTCGTCGAAGCCGATGCCGGGGCACCCGATGGAGGTGATGCACTTCTTGCAGCCCGTGCACGTATCGGCGTCGATAGTCACCGGCGCATCGGGCTTCTTCAGCTGGATGCACGGGGCGCGGAAGATGATCGCCGACGGGCCTTCGAAGTCGATGGCCGCGCGGGCCGCCGCCACAGAGGCTTCCAAACTATGCGGGTTCGCGAACCCGATATGCTGGACACCCAGGCCGTGCAGCACTTCCTCAATCACAATGGGCCGTCGCCGCTCGCCCATGAGCGTGACGCCCGTGCCGGGATGCGGCTGGCTGCCGGTCATGGCCGTCGTGGCATTGTCCAGGATGGCGAAGGTGACGTCGTGCCCGTTGTACACGGCGTTGGCGATGCCGGTCATAGCGCTGGCGAAGAACGTGGAGTCGCCTACGAAGGCCACCTGCTTCTTGCCCGGCTCGGCCACGGCGAAGCCCTGGGCCATAGTGATGCCCGCGCCCATGCAAAGGCAGGTGTCCACGGCGTCGAGCGGCTGGGCATTGCCGAGCGTGTAGCAGCCGATGTCGCCGCACAGCACCGCCTCGCGTCCGCGGAGCGCCTGCTTCACGGCATAGAAGCTGCCGCGATGGGGACAACCCGCGCACAGCACCGGCGGACGCACCGGCAAGGGGCCGTCGTAGCCGAGGTTGTTGGCGCCGATGATGGACGCCACCAGGGCGGCAAGGGAACCAGCTCCTTCAGCCTCGGACGAGCAGCGTGCGGCCGGCGGCACCTCCTCGCGCGCAGATTCCGCAGACTCGGAAAAAATAGGATATAATTCCGATCCTATTTTTTCCGAAAGCGAGGACTTGTTTGAGCACGTGGAGGTGCCGCCGGCCGCACGCGACGGGATTGATCCAACCGTCCTCGTGCGGTCGAAGAACCTTCCCAGGCGGCCGGCGATGTTCTCCGTCGTGTTCTCGCCGCGATCGTTAGCCTCGCCCGTCAGCTTGCCATGCACCCGCAGCGGCAGATGGCGCTCGCCGGTCAGCTTCAGCATTTCCTCTTCCAGCACGGAATCGAGTTCTTCGAAGACGATCACATCGGTCAGCTCCTCGGCGAAGGCCGCCGCCGTCTCGGCCGGGAAAGGGTAGGGCGTGCCTACGGCCATGAAACGGTAGCGGGGCACAGGAATTCCGGCGCGGGAGGCCTGGGCCTCAATAAGCGATAACGCCTCGCGGGCGTAGGCTGCCGATACGCCGCCAGCCACAATGCCCACCGCAGGAGCGGACGCTCCAGCACCTTCGACGCCATTCTGCACGACGCCAATCGTCTCACCTTCCCCGCCCCCTTCGAACACTTCGTTGAACTGCGCAAATGCAGGGTCGTGAGCGTAGTCCCAAGCTATCTGGGCCAGGCGGCGGTTAATCTCGCCGTGGCCTTCGTAGGCACGCTTGGGAAAAATGACCCATTTGGGATCCTTCTGGAAGCCCCCTTCAGGCAGCGGACGACCGTGAGTTTCCTCGGCCACCTCGAAGAACGTGGAAGCATGGTTGATACGCGTCGTGGGACGCACGATGACCGGCGTGTGGTAGCGCTCGGACAGATCGAAGGCGGCCCGCATCATGGCGAAGCCCTGCTCGGGCGTGGCCGGATCGAGCACCGGCACCTTCGCGAAGGCGCCGAACCGACGCGTGTCCTGCTCGGTTTGGGAGGAGATGGGGCCCGGATCGTCGGCCACGAACAGCACGCAGCCGCCGCCCGTGCCCACGTAGTTCAGCGACATGAGCGCATCGGAAGCGACGTTCAGCCCCACCTGCTTGCAGGTGAACAGCACCCGCGCGCCGCAGTAGGACGCGCCGGCCAGCATCTCGAGCGCCGCCTTCTCGTTGGTGGACCATTCCACATGCACGTCCTGGGCCGCGCCCGCCGCGTGCAGCTTCGCCACAGTTTCCACCAGCTCCGACGACGGCGTGCCCGGATAGCCTGCCACCACGTTCACCCCGGCTTCCAGAGCCGCGTGGGCAAACGCCTCATTGCCCATCAAAAGTTTCTTCACCATGTTCGTTCCGCCACTCTCGTCAACCTGTTGGAACAACCTATCCGCTGGCGTCAACCTAACGGACGCTCTTTCCGTCGGTATCAACTTACTGTCTACCCGCCGACTCAATCTACTGGGACAATTTGCCTATCGGCTTTTCGCCAAAAATTGCGGTTGTTAGCATTTTCTGCAGACATTCGAGACGGAAGACCTCGCCTCATGTCCACTTTCTGCCCCGAAATTGAACCATTTGCCCTCATTAGCGTCATTTTCGTCCCTTAGATTTCCCGCGGCTCCACTGCGGATGCTAACAAACGCAATTTTTTGGGAAAAATCGGAGTCCAAACTGCCTGCAACCACGAACAAGGCCGCCTCTGCCACGCAAACCGTCGAGCAAATTGCGTGGCGTAGACCGCACCCACCACAAGACGAGAACGGCTTACGACGCCATCTCTGCCTTCAGGTCGGCCACCTTTTGCAGCATGGTCGCATCGCCCGTGCCCATCATCTGCACGGCCAGAATGGCGGCGTTCTTCGCGCCGTTGATGGCCACGCAGGCCACCGGCACGCCCGAGGGCATCTGCACCATGGACAGCAGCGAGTCCAGGCCGCCCAAGTCGCTCGTCTTCATGGGCACGGCGATGACCGGCAGCGGCGTGAAGGCGGCCACCACGCCGCCCAGATGCGCGGCCTTGCCGGCGGCGGCGATGATCACCTTGATGCCGCGATCGTGGGCCGTTTCGGCCCACTCGTGCACTACGGCCGGCTTGCGGTGGGCGCTCGCTACCTTCACCTCGTAGGGCACGCCCATGGCGTCCAACTGGGCCATGCACGGCTCCATGGCCGGCATGTCCGATTCCGACCCCATGATAATACCCACGACCGGCGTTGCCTCTGCCATATCCGCGTCCTTTCCCTCGGTGCTTGTTGTGCGGCTACATTCTATCGCCTTGTGCTCTGTCGCCGTTATTATAGCCGCACGCCCCTGCAGGCAAACAGACTGGAGATTCCGTTTTCAGCCAACGGCCTCCTCCTGTTCAAGAGATTTAACGGAGAATAACGGAACTTAACGGAGATTAACGGAACATCATGGTCATAGAAGGATAGATATCCCGACAAAGCCGTTGCGGTTCGTTGACGGTTGGGGCAGCGAAGAGCAGATGCCGCTGGACCTATCGCAAAATGAATGGCAATTGATCGAGCGACATGGAAACACCGTTGCCGCTGCTTCGAAAGGGAGGCCACCGTGAGCCAGGAAACGTACCACCAGCACGAGACGCAGAAGGAAAAGCACGTCGAAGACCATATCGGTGACGAGATTCGCAAAGTAAAGGAACAAGAGGAGCGCGAAGCCCACGGCTTCCACGAAGCTATCGGCGACGAGATCGCTCACGAGAAGAAGGCCGAGCGTCGCCAGCAGAACGAAACCGACGCCGCCCTCACCGAGACCGCCGACACCATCCCGCGCGGGGAATAGGCCGACCCCGCCTGGCCAACGCAGCGTCCTCTTCTCCGAGCCATGGCCCTGACGAAAACGCGGCATTTCCCAAAAAAACTTCTTGCACCGGTGGCGTAAGTCGGGTAAGATAGTCAACGCTCTTTTGGCAAGGCCGAAAAAGCACCTGCGGGCGTGGCGGAATTGGCAGACGCGTACGGTTCAGGTCCGTATGGGGGCAACCCCATGGAGGTTCAAGTCCTCTCGCCCGCACCATTTGAAACGAACGCCCTCTTCGGAGGGCGTTTTACTTTCCGTCACCTCCACTCAGCAGAAAGGGTCAACGAGAAGGATGGGCTATGTCTGCCGATAGCTTCGACGACTTCCCCTATGAGACCGACACCCATGCCTCCGATGCAGAGGCGCGGCGGCACTACTGGGCTGTGGCCATCGGGCTGCAGGCGGTGGACGGGCTGGAAGTATCTCCCTACCTGCACGACCTGGCCCGCAGCTACGAACAGGGCCAGTACACCTTGCAGGAGACAGGCGAGCTCATCCGCGCCTATCACACGGGGGAAGCGGACGGGCGGCAGGCCACGGCCGAGGCCGATCTGGTCAGCCAGCGCATCGCCGAGATGCTGGAGGCCGGCAGCTTCGTCTTCGCCCCCGACATGCTCTCCCTTATCCACCGCGCGCTGTTCCAAGATCTCGATGCCGAGACCTATCGACCGGGCCAGTTCAAAACCGAGCGACTCGTAAAGCAGGAGGATATTCTCAACGGCGACAGCGTGCTGTACGCCGACCCGGCCATGATCCAGACGTCGCTGGACTACCTGTTCCGCGAGGAAGGCCGCCAGTCTTACGGAACGACGCTCTCCGAGGCCGATGTCGCGCGGCTCGCGCAGTTCATCGCGTTTCTCTGGCAGGTGCACCCCTTCGTCGAGGGCAACACCCGCACCGTGGCTGTGTTCTCGGAACTGTACCTCGGCTCGCTCGGCTTCACCGTGGGCAACGAGCCCTTCCAAAAGCACGCGCGTTACTACCGCGACGCCCTGGTGCGGGCCAACTACCGCAACAACGAGGCCGGTATCTTGCCCGAGCGAAAACCGCTGGAGGCATTTTACGAGAATCTGCTGCTAGGCGCCGAGCACGCCCTTAATCGCGAGGCCCTTCTCTGCCCCGAGCTCTTCGACAATCCCCAGCTTCTCAAGCACATCGACCCCTCAAGGGCGCTGAGAAGATAGCCACAGTCCCGCAAGGTGTTTCTGACCTGCGCGTAACAAACGCGGCAGGCGGCCTGCGCCGCGGGGAAACGGACGCACAATGGAACCGATGCGCAGCCCGTGCCGGCTCTTCGGCGCGGATCTGCGCACGACGCGCAATCTTTCGCCGTTGGGAGGTTCCTTATGAGCGGGAAGTCCAAGACCTTGCCCACCATCGTCGTCGCGAGCGCCGGCATTGCCGCCGGTGCCGCCGTGGCCTTCACGGGGTTTCTGCTGAAGCGCCGCGCGGTGCGCACCACGTGCAAGCCGTTCTACGCCGAGGCCACGCGCCGCTTCAAGATTCCCGGCATCAGCGAGGGCTTCGTGCCCCAGGACCTGTTCTACCTGTCCGATGAGCAAACCTGGCTCTTCAGCGGCTACCTGGCGAACCGCCGGCCCTCCCCCATCTACCAGGTGGGCGCCGACGGTACGGTGCGCCGCCACGAGGTGCGCCTGCCCGAGGGCTCGCTGTACCGCGGTCACGGCGCCGCCGTGACAGCTGCCGGGCCCTTCGTGTTCCTCACCGTGCGCGACGGGTTCATCGCGCTGGATCGCGCCGAGCTAGCCAAGGCGGCCGACGGCGACGTGCTGCAGGCAACCGGGCACCGCGCCGTGCCGCTTATGCCCGCCTTCATGACCGTGCAGAAGGACATGCTCTACATCGGCGAGTTCTCCCATCGGCTGTTCTACCCCACACCGAAGAGCCACTGGCTGCGCTGCCCCTCCGGCGAGACGAACCCGGCTCTCCTGCTTGCCTACGCCCCGCACGACGGCGGCCCCTTCGGCTTCGGCGAGCATCCCTCGGCGGTGTACTCCATTCCCGGCAACGTGCAGGGCATGTGCGTCACGCCCGAGGGGAACATCGTCCTCAGCCTGGCGTGGGGGTTCGGCGACGCCGAGGTGCGCATCTACGACCCGGCCCAGGCCAAGCGCGGCGGCAGCTATCTCGTGGAAGGGCACAAGGCGCCGCTGTACTTCCTGGACGAGGCCACGCGGGTGGAGACGCTTACCGTGCCGCCCATGGCCGAGGGCATCGACGACGTGAACGGCGAGGTGTACCTGGCCAACGAGGCGGCGAGCAACCTCTACCTGCTCGGCAAGTTCTATGGCGGCCAGTACGTGTACTCGTTCCCGACGAGGGAATAGCTGCGCCGTCCCGCCACCCTTTGCTTTCGGCAGGCCCGGCGAGAGCCAATGTTTCCGCGGGAAAACGGCTTGCGTGAGAAGTGATGACAGCTTGCAGGCACGAGCGGCCGCGCGGAAGACGCCTCCTATACTAAAGTCGATATTTTTGCTCAGAAATAATCGATGGAGCCGAGGATCGGAGACCGTCATGACCGCTTCAAAGAAACGAACTGTCCGCGTTGTCGCCCTGTGGATACTGGCGCTGTGCCTCGTTATCCCCCTCGGGGCGTGCGCCTACCAGCAGGGAAGCAGCGCCATCCAGGCCCTGGCCTCGACGGCTTCCGACACGAACGCGGAAGCTGCCGAGACCAGCGATGCCGCAGCGGAAGACAACGCCGCCCCCGCGGCCGATACATCTGATGAAAGCTCAGCGGCCGAGAACACTGAAGGCTCCACCAGCACCGACGCAACAGCGGCCGAGGCGACACCAGCAGAAGGCAACGCCTCTCCCGACGCCCATGAAAGCAACGAGAAGGCTGCTGAGGGGGCACCGACCACGGCGACGATCATGTACTACGAAAACGTCAATTACGACGACGGCGATACCGAGCCCGACGAGAACGGCCGGGTGTTGCTGGGTTCCTACGAGCTCACCGACGTACACGTCGGGCAAACGATCAACGCATGGGATTACGTAGTCGACATCCCCGGGTATTTCTTCTGGGACGGTTGGCCGCAGAATCTCACGTTGACTGAGAACCCTTCCGATAACGTCATCAACCTCTTCTACTTCAAGCTGTGGAACAACGAGTACACCGTGAACTACTACCTCATGGAAAACGCCGACCTGACCGCCGACAACTGGAAGGACGCGCTGGCGCCCGATGACGTGAAGTTCGTTAAGATGGGATCGGAGACCTTCACCAACCAGCGCTTCGACCAACTCGTCAAGGGGGATGCCTACGAGTACAAGATTGACGGCACCTATGTGGTGGACACCTATCCTTCCGAGATACATGTGGGCGTAAATCCCGACGACAACGTCATCAATGTGCTCTATGTGCCCGATTCCGCGAACCTGCCCGACGATATTGAGATTCCCAGCGACACGACGCAGCCCGGCGATGGGGCGCAGCCGGGCGATGGGACGCAGCCGGGCGATGGGGCGCAGCCGGGCGATGGGGCGCAGCCCGACGATAGCGAAAACGGCGACGATTCCGCCGACCAACCCGCCGATGACTCCGACGCCGACAAGCCAGCGGACGATTCCAGCGCCAGCAAGCCCGCCGATACGCCGAGCGCTGACGGAAGCACCGCACCGAGCATGCCGAGCGACACCACTTTCGATAAGGACGAGATCGAAGACGCCCTGCCTGACGATGTGAAGGACGAGATCGTGAAGGACTTCATCGAATCGGGCGACGCTCAAGACAAGACGGAAATCACCGACGAAATGATCGAGAACCCCGTGAGCAAGTCCGACGCCGACTACGTGAAGAATGTCTACGAGACCGGCTTGAAGGAGGGCGAACGGCTGGCCCAAACGGGGGATCTCGTCCCCTTTGCCATCATCGCAAGCCTCGCCCTGGGAGCAGCGGCAGCCGGCGCCATCGCCTTCGCCATGAACCGCCGCGCCCGGCGCTGAGCCCGCCACGCTGCCCGAAACAGGAAATTACCGCGCAACGGGCCCCTCCCCCTTTTTGCGAAACTTGCGAAACTCTGCGAAACTTGCGAAACTCTGCGAAAGATGCGAAAGGCTTGGGGGCTACACCAGAAGTGTTCGCGTGCCTGGTTACTCCCCCTTTGAGGTGAGGTGCCAGCCATTGCAATAGGGGCAGTGGTAGACGTGCAGGGGCGGGGCGCCGTGTTCGGCGCACTCGGCGGCGGTGAGTTCGGCCTCGTAGCGGCTGGCATAGCGGTTCTTGCGCTCGCAGGCCTTGTGGCGAAGGGCCGCGGCGCGCTCCTCGTCATGGCGCTGGCTGCGCGCGTTCTCGCTGGCGAACAGGTCGTCCATGCCGCCGAGAGATGCGGCGAACTCCGCTTTCTGCTTCTGCCACGCCGACCGCTTCTTGCTGCCCACGGACGCCTCCTTTTCCGCAACACCTTCTCACGGCACGGACACTGCAAACCATGCTATAACCCAACCTAGAACTAGCACAATCGTAGAATATCCTGCCATGCTTATCGCAATGCTAACAGATCATATTTTCCTGTCGATCTGACAGTCGTCTACCGTACCATAAGAGCCAGAAAAAAGAGCATGATCGCAGCCCTCTATCATGAAGGAGAGAACTCATGGAGCGCGCCTTTTCCCTTTCCGTCTCCGTCCCAACACCATTCCGAATCCCGCATAGGGTACTGGCCCTTATCGGCGTCATCACATTCATTCTTGCCTGCTGCTTGGCCGGCTGTACCTCGAATGCCGCCGATAGCGACAGCTCTGCCACCGACGGCAACGCCACCGGCGAAAAGACCCTCCGCGTGGCTATGGAACTGGCCTACCCGCCCTTCGAAACGAAGGACGACGCCGGCAACCCCGAGGGGCTGGCCGTCGACTTCATCCGCGACTTCGGAGCTGCCTACGGCTACGACGTGCAGATAGAGAACACCGCTTGGGACGGGCTTATCCCGTCGCTGCAGTCGGACAAGGCCGATCTGGTCATCAGCTCCATGACCATCACCGACGAGCGCAAGCAGTCCGTGGACTTCTCCGACGCCTACGCCATGGCCCAGCTGGCCATTCTGGCGAACGCGGATTCCGGCGTGGCCTCCATCGATGACTTGAACCAGCCGGGCAAGAAGGTGGCCGTGAAGACCGGCTCCACCGGGGACGTGTACGCCACGAAGAACCTGACCAACGCTGAAATCGTGCGCCTGGCCGACGAGAGCGCGTGCGTGACTGAAGTAGTGCAGGGCAAGGCCGACGGCTTCCTCTACGACCAGCTGACCATCTACCGCAACCACGAGGCGAACCCCGACACCACCGAGGCCGTGTTCATCCCCTTCCAAGACGCCGAGGAATGGGGCATCGCTGTGAAGAAGGGCAACACCGAGCTCTTGGACCAGCTGAACGCCTTCATCGCGCAGTCGAAAACCGACGGCGAGTTCGATCGCCTCACCGAGAAGTACCTCGCGGACGAAAAGAAGGCCTTCGACCAGTACGGTTTCAAATGGTTCTTCGATTTCGAGTAATCTAGTCTCATGAAACGCCTCACCGCCATCACTCGTCCCTTCACCGCCGCCGCAGGTGCGCCCGTGCGCCCGGCGAAGGCGGCCCTGAACTACCTGGCCGTGTGCGTGGCGGTGATCGCCGTGGTGTGGGCATCGCTGGCCGCAGCGGGCATCTCGCTGAACTTCGATTTCGTGGCTCAGTACCGCGTGCGCATCTGGGACGGCTTCTGCATGACCGTGGGCATTTCAGCGGCATCCCTCGTGCTGAGCCTTGTGCTCGGCGTGCTCGTGGCCGCGGGCCAAGGCGCGCGCTTCCTGCCACTGCGCTACCTGTGCGACTTCTACGTGAAAATCATCCGCGGCACGCCGCTCATCGTGCAGGTGTACTTCTTCTACTACATCATCGGCACAGCCTGGGGCATTGACAACCGCGTGCTCGCCGGCATCATCATCCTGTCGCTGTTCTCCGGCGCCTACATCGCCGAAATCGTGCGCGGCAGCCTGCTGTCGCTGGACGCGGGGCAGATGGAAGCGGCCCGGGCCGTCGGCTTCACCCGCGCCCAAACCTTGCGCTACGTGGTGGCGCCGCAGCTGGTGGCGCGCACGCTGCCGGCACTTACGGGGCAGGTGGCCTCCATTATCAAGGACTCGTCGCTGCTGTCAGTCATCGCCGTCATCGAGCTGACCCAGACCATGCGCGAGATCACCGCCACGAACTACAACTTCTTCGGCGGGTTTCTGCTGCTCGGCGCATTGTATCTGGTGCTCACGCTGCCCATCATGGCGGTAAGCCGCCACTTCGAGAAGAGGCTCGACTATGCGCATTAGAACCGACACCGCCGCTCGCCTCTTATCCCATAGATGCTTTCTCGGCACAGCCGCGCACCGCATGTTGAGTGAGAGCACGCGCCCCCTCCCCTTCCCGGAGGTCGACTATGCGCATTAGCTTGGACCACCTGTGCAAATCTTTCGACGGCGTGGAAGTCCTGCGCGACATCACCTTCGACGAAGAGGTGTCGGCGCTCGCCATCATCGGCCCCTCCGGCGGTGGGAAGTCCACCCTGCTGCGCATCATCGGCGGCCTGGAGACACCCACGTCCGGCGCCATGGCGGTGGATGGCTCCCCCGTCTCCTTCGACGAGACTTCCCTGCGCGCCTACCGCGCTACCCTGGGGTTCGTCTTCCAAGATGGCGGCCTGTTCCACCACATGACCGCTTTGGAGAACGTGGCCCTCCCCTTGCAGGTGGTTCATGGCGCGAGCTCCGATGAGGCTGATGACCGCGCTCGCGAACTGCTCGCGCGCCTCGGTTTGGAAGACTCGCTAGCAAAGCGCCCGGCCCAGCTGTCCGGCGGCCAAAAGCAGCGCGTCGCCATCGCCCGTGCGCTCGCCGCCCGCCCGCGCCTTCTTCTGCTGGACGAGCCCACAAGCGCCCTAGACCCAGAGTTCACCACCGAAGTGCTCGACGTCGTGCGCGACCTCGCCGAAGCCGGCACGCGCTTCATCATCGTCACCCACGAGATGGGCTTCGCCCGCCACGCCTGCGACCACGTCGCTTTCCTCTACGGCGGCCGCCTTCTGGAGTACGGCGATGCCGCCCGCGTTTTCGACCACCCCGAAACCCCCGAGCTCACCCGCTTCCTCAGCCGCCTTTTGGAATGGAGCATGTGAGGAGAGGGGGTTACGCCCTCCACAGCTCGTTGTCGCGCACGGCGTTCATGAACCAGGCTCCATGTTTAGCCACGTCGCCCACCCATGAGAGAACGCCGGCACTCCAGCGAGCGAGGGCAACGAACTCGACGGTGTTGTCCAGAATCGTCGCCTCGTCGCATAGGTCGAGAGCGCGCGACAGGTTCCCCAGGGACGCTCGGTAGCGACGTAGCACCGCCCCCTCGTCGATATCATGACCGCCTACGGCCACCCGATGGGCAATGCGGTCGAGGGCCACTGCGGCCGTATCGACGCCGATGTAGTACAGCACCACCCGGTATCCAGCCTCCCGCGCCCGGCTCATATTGCGAAGCACCGCGTGACCCGTCAGCGTCGTTTCCTGGTTGAAGCTGCGCCGGCGAGAGAGGCACTCTTCTATGAGGCGGACCGCCTCACGCCCGGCACGCAGCTGATCGGCGCTGGAGGCCGGATCACCGCCCTGGGCCACGACGATCTCGTCGGAGTTCACACGCGCCATGGTGCGCGGCATGTCCTCCGTGCGCCAAAGACCCGTGCGATAGAACGTCGATTTCCCCGCCCCGTTCACGCCGGCGAAGACCACGTACACGGGCTGCATCAGAACACGCCCTCCTTCACCAGCTCCCGCTGGCGCTGCTGCAGAAAGAAGTCGAACACGGCCATATAGAAGGAAGCCTCTTCCTGGCACCGCGCCGCCTTCATCATCTCAGTTGGGGGGAGGCGCCCAAACGCGTGCCGACATGCGTCGTACAGATCGTGCGCGCAAGCAACGGCTTCTGCGCGAGCCGCGGCCGCCGATCCCTGCGAGTGCTCCCCAAGTGCGTCGGCCACACCCACGCGCGGCCTCCCCGCGCGAGGGGAGGCCATCAGCCTTTGCAGCACGTCCTCTTCCCGAATCATCCACTCGCGGCCGTTCTTCGCTGCAGGAAGACGTCCCTCCTTGATAAGCGCTCGCACCCGGGACGGACTCACCCCTAGCTGTCGAGCACTTTCCCCAACTGACAACATGGCATCCTCCTTCAAACTAATCATTGCGTTAACGCAATGATATCACAAGGAGAAACCATTCTTTTACTCAGGCATCACGGGCACCCGCCGCAGAGGCTGCGCGCCTCCACCTTGCAGGAAACGGCCTACTCCAGGCCCATCTCCTTCTTCAGGCGGGCCAGATCGTCGTCGACGGCGGCTTCGGCGCCAGCGGCAGCGTACTTCTTCGCCAAGTCCTCGGTGGGATCGGCCGGCTGCTCGGACAGTTCGGCCACGGCGTTGGCGCGGTCGAGCATCTCGTCAGCCTTGGCCTCCATGCGGTCGAACGCGCTGCGAGCACCCTCGGCACGATCGCCGGCAGAGGTCATCTCATTCACCTTGGACTGAGTTTTCGCTACGGCGGCCTTCGCCTTAATGGTGGCCTTCCGCGCATTCAGCTCCTCGATATCGGCCACCAGCTTGTCGTGCATCTGGCGCATCTTGTCGGCGTTGGCCTTCGCGCTCTCGTAGGCCACCATGAGGCCCTCGGCGCGCCCAACCAGCTCCTGCTTCTTCGCGAGGAACACGCGGGCGTCGGCCTCGTTGCCGGCGGCGAGCGCCTTGCGGGCCAGCTCCTCGTACTTCTCCGTCTCCTCACGGTTCTCGTCGACGAGCCTCTTGCAGCGCTTTTCCTCGGCCATGACGCCGGCAGTGGCCTCGCGCACCTCGGCGAGCGACTCGGTCATCTCACGCAGGTACTGGTCGACCATCTTCTCGGGATCTTCCGCCTTGTCCAGAAGCTCGTTGATGTTCGCCTTCACGATGGAAGTGAAGCGATCGAGGATTCCCATGGCTGTCTCCTATCTGGCCCGAAGGCCGGGTTAAATGCCGCCGCGGCGCCTAGGGCTGCGGCTTCGTCGGCTGCACGGGCGGCGCATCCGAGGCGCCCACCTGCGCGTACTTCTTTTCCAAATCCGCCAGCTCGGCATCGGCAAACGATTCCAGCGGCGTGTTCAGAATCTCCTGCATGCGCTCGGCCTCGCGCTGCTCCGCCAGACGACGGTTGCGCACAATGAGAAACACGACGACGGCCACTATTATCACTGCCGCGCATACCGCGATGATCGGCAGCGGCGAAGGCGTCACCGTCATGATACGGTCGGCCGTGTCGGCAAAGGCGTCGGAGAAGATCTCCTCTTCCGTGAGACTCATGTCGTCGTAGTTCTGGCTGAGGTAGGCTTTGAAAATGTTGATGGCCTCGTCGTCGAGCACCGAGCCAGTCATCGCGCCGGCCCAGTAGGCGGCGTTGAACCGCCCGTTGCCGTCGTCGCAGAACACGAGCACGAAATGGGCTTGGTCGGTGAACAGCTCGTCGTACTTCTCCTGGGCGATGGACTGCAGCTCCTGGTAGGAGCGCACCGATCCGTTCGGCAGGATGTACACGTAGGGCTGCACGCCCGTTTCCTCGTAGAAGTGGCGCAAGCCGCGTTCGAGCTCGGCCGGGTCGTGGATCCAGTCGCCGTCCTCGTCGGTGAAGTAGCCGGTCTCGTTCACGGATCCAGCAGGAAGGGCCGTGCGCTCCACCGTGGATGCGGGCACATTCGCGCCCGTGCAGCTGCCGCCGCCGAGAGCCACCACCAGCAGCAGCACGAGCAGCACGGCCGCAACGATGACGAACACGGTGCCGCATCCGCTGTTGGAGGACTTGCCCTGAGAGGAGCCGGGTTGCGGGCCATTGCCGCCGGGGCCGTCGCCCGATCCGGGCTGCTGCGGGCCGCTCGGCTGCGGGGACATTTGCGGCGGCACCGAGCCGCCACCGCCACCGCCGCTGCGGCTCGAACCCATCAGGCCGCCGAGGAACCCGCCCCAGAAGCTGCCGCCCCCGAAGCCTCCCCCATAGTAGCCGCCGCCGTGATAGCCCCCGCCGAAACCAGAGCCACCATGCCCGGCCGAGCGGCCGCCCGACCCCGAGCCGCCAGAGAATCCGCCGCCGAAGCCGCCGCCGCTACTTCCAAAGCCTCCGCCGAAGCCGCCGCCTCCCGAGAAGCCGCCGCCTCCGCCCGATCGTCCCATGGCCGCAAGCCTATTTCACGATGAGCACGGGCACGTTGGTCTTGTGCAGAACCGAGTAGCACACGCTGCCGAGCATGCCGCGCACGGCGCCAAGGCCGCGGTGGCCCATAACGATGCAGTCGTAGCCGCCCTCGTCGGCGTAAGCGGTGATGGAGTCGTGCGGCGAGCCGTTCACCACGGCGATGCCAATGCCCTCGGCGTCGCCCACCAGAGGCGCGATGTTATCGGCAATGGCGTCCATATCGGCCTTGATGGCCTCGTTCTCCACTTCGGAGATCACGTCCATGTCCATGGTGTCGCCCATGACGCCGGACATGCGCGAGGCAATTTTGAAGGTCTCGGCGTTGAAGTCGTGCCAGTCGACCACCGACAGCACGGTGATCTGGGCACCGGGCACGCCGGCCGCCAGGTCGAGCGCCGCGGCCAGCGCGTTCTTCGCCGGGTCGGACTTGTCGTAGGGAACGAGAATCTTCTTGTACATGGGGGCCTCCTTACCCTCGCGGCACCTCAAGCGACGACGCCTACGAACCGCAGCTCGGCAACCGAAAGCAGCTCGCATGCTCTAGCATCGCCGGATAATGCTTACCCTGCGGCTCATCCTAATGAGCCACTGCCATTTTACCACGGGCCTTTTCCGTTCCCCCGCCGCCGCCCACCTGTAGACGCGACGTTACGCATCCCTACCGCGGTTCCAACTGCACTCGCCAACTTCAACGGCTATCGGTTAATGCTTTAGCAGCAAAGGACGAAACGGAGGAAGTTGAGTTAATTTCGACTCTCATTTTTAACTCAATTCTCTCTCGCACCTTCCGATTCGGTTAAATTCTGCTACCATTTCAACTCAATACAGACTGTATCTTCAGAAGAAGGCGCTATGACATATCTCGATCTCCGCAAGGCCTTTCACGACACCGCGCAAGATGCGGATCAGCTATACGATCGCCGATTCAACGATGAGCGCACCTGGCATCTCAAAACATCTATCGCCGGTAGTCCCGCCTTTGTCTACATGGCTCCGGAAATCTACGAAGCCCTGCTCGAAGCTGCTCAAATCGACAAAGATATCCTTCGCCTGGAAGCCGCACTTCCCCAGCGAGCCCTCGATAGCTACCGTGACAGCTGCCTTATCGACGAAATCGTGCTGACCAATGAAATAGAAGGTGTGCACTCAACGCGGCGCGAAATAGGCGAGGTGCTCGAGCGCCTGAAGCAAAATGATCGCCGTGGGCGTTTTTTCGGTATTGTTCAAAAGTATGCTCTCCTCCAGACGCGACCGGACATCGCCCTTCGAACCTGCGCCGACGTGCGTGATGTCTACGACGACCTTGTGCTGGCAGAGGTTCGCATCTCGGATCCCCACAACGTCCCCGATGGCACCTACTTTCGCACTAAAATGGTGCATGTGATCAACGAAGCAGGCATCCCCATCCACGACGGAATCGAGCCCGAGGCAAGAATCATAGAGGAGATGGATCAGGCTCTTGACGTCCTCAACGACGAGTCACGAGAGCCTCTTCTCCGCATTGCTCTTTTCCACTTCCTTTTTGGTTACATACACCCTTTCTACGATGGCAATGGAAGAACAAATCGCTTCATTAGCAGCTATCTCATCTCCCGCCAATACGAGCCTATCGTGGGATTGGGCATCTCCCACGCCGTAAAGCAGGAGATTGAAAAATACTATAAGGCCTTTTCTCGGTGCGAGCATCCCCTCAATAGAGGCGATATCACGCCTTTTGTCATCGCTTTCTCAGAGATATGCGTGAATGCGATGTGCAATCTTCGCGATGCTCTCACAGAAAAGAAAAGCCAGATGGATATGTATCTCCATCGCTCGGCCGTGCTTGTCCCAGAACCGCTGCGCACCCTTGTCGAATCGCTTATCACCGCCACGCTGTTCACCTTTGACGGCGTAACCGCAAAAGAGCTTTGTGAGGCTGAGCGGCTCTCCCGGCAGACGCTTTATAAGCGTCTGTCCGAGCTGAGAAAACTCGGCCTCTTGCAAGAGGAGAAGATAGGGCGAAAGGTATTCTACAAACTCAACGAGGAGGCCTTCCTTCTGAGAGGATGCTGAAGCGCTCTATCGAGTTAACGCTTTAACAGCAACGAGCAAAACGGGAGTAATTGAGTTAAATTCGACCCCTGTTTTTAACTCAATGCTCTCTCATTCTTCCGATTCAGTTAAAAAGCGGTGGCTCACGTACTGCCTCGAACCGCGCCAACATCACCTACCGCGGCTCCTCGTTGTTGAGAAGGCGATGGCGGGAGACCAGGATGTGGAACACCGTGTAGGCACCCAGCACGAAGGCGCCGACATAGCCCAGCACGCCGAGCAGGGGCACGCCGAGCAGTTGCGGCTGCATAGCCGTGGTGCACAGGATAGACGACCCCAGGAACAGCCCCGCCGACAGCAGCGCCAACGATATGCGACCCACCGAGGCGTAGGCGGTGGCAAGGATGCGCGAGGACACCTCGATGTCGCCGTTCACCTTGATCTGCCCGCGGTCGAGCATCTCCAACGTGTTCGACAGCTGGGTCGGCAGCTTCGCCAAGGCCTCGGCCGAAGCGGCGCTCGTCGTGGCGAGATCGATCAGCTGCGTCGCCAAAAACTTCGGGTCGGCCTGCTGGGCGATGACGTGCTTCGACACGATCTCGATGACGCTGATGTCGGGCGCGACCTGGGCAATGACCCCCTCGATGGTCACGAACCCGCGCGCGAGCATCGTTACCGACGAGGTCATCATCATATTCTGGCCGCGCAGCACCTCGATGACCTCGGTGAGCACGGTGCCCACGTTGATCTCCTTCATCTCGGCCGTGCTGTACTCGGCGAGCAGCCGCGAGAGCGCCTCCAGCAGCGCCCCGTGGTCCACCGGCCCCAGCACGTGCACGAGGCCCATCACCGCCTCCTTCAGCAAGTAGGCGTTGTCGGTGGCCACGGCCGTGAACACCTTGCCCACGAGCATGCGCTCCGACACCGTCAGCGTGCCCACCATGCCCAAATCGATCCACACCACTTCCCCATCGCGCACAAGAATGTTGCCGGGATGCGGGTCGGCGTGGAAGAACCCGTCGTCGAGCACCTGGGTCACGTAGCTTTGGCACACGCGTCGCGCCAGCGCGCTCACGTCGATCCCCTGCTCGCGCAACGCTTGCGTGTGGGAAATTTCCGTGCCCTGGACGAACTCCATGACGAGCACCGACTCGCACGAGTACTGCGGGTAGGCCACCGGGGACGTGACCCCCTCTTCGTCGGCCAGCTCGTCGTGGAAGCGCATGAGGTTGTGCAGCTCGGAGGTGAAATCCACCTCACTGGCCGTCGTGCGCTCGATTTCCTCGATGAAGCCCTCGAGCGACAGCAGGATGTCGCGATGGGAATTGGAAGCGAACTCGCCCAAGGCCAGCAAGTGCTTCATGAGCATGATGTCCTCGGCCATGGATTCGGCCACACCCGGCCGGCGCACCTTTACCGCCACCGTTGTGCCGTCGAGCAGCGTCGCCTTGTGCACCTGAGCAATGGAGGCCGCACCCAAAGGCACCGGATCGATGGAGGCGAACACCTCGTGCCACGACTTCCCGTATGCGCGGTCGATCTGCTCGATCACCACATCGAACGGCATCGGATTCGCGTCATCGCGCAGTTTTTCGAAGGCGTCGCAGTAGGCCTTGGGCAGAAGATCGGAACGGTTCGAGGCCAGCTGGCCGATTTTCACGTACGTGGGGCCGAGCGCCTGCAGTACTTCCACGGCCTGCTCGGGGGTAAGCCCGTGAAGCACCTTGTACTGCCGCATGATGCGCACAATCTCGTTCATGCGCTTGTGAGAGGTCTTGTCCTTGATGGAAATCTCGGCGACCTTCATGAACTCCTCGAACGTGGCCATGGGCGCTCCTCCTTTCTGGAAAGCCCATGGTATCGTGCGAAATGAGAAGCGATCTCCTCATCAATTCACCTGGCATCAAGCTGTTTCCCGGCCAATCGAACAAAATTGTCACTGTGGCAATTAAGTAAAATGGTTGGTCGATGAGGTGCGTGCATAGGTTTTATGGCAAAATAAGCTGCTGTGCTACTGAACGCTGCACCGAAAGCGCAGCGCAACCACGCAAGAAGAACGCAGCTTAAACACGCAAGAACAAGGAGAAGCACATGGGACTCCTCTCAAAATTCGAAGGCAAGATGGAAGACACCGTGGAAGGCGCCGCCGATCGCATGGGCGCAGCGCCCCTGTCTCCCGTGCAGATTGCCAAGAAGGCCGAGAAGCAGATGCGCCGCGAGAAGATGGTCGGCGCAGGCAAGCAGTACGCTCCCACGCTTTATACCGTGCTCGTCAACGCCGACGATGACCGCCGCCTTCTGGGCTACTACCCCACCCTGGCTGGCGAAACCGAAACCTACCTTTCCGCCAAAGCCGCCGAGCAGGGCCTCGTCATGGACGGGCAGCCCCTCGTGCGCTTCATCGTCGACGACGATTTGCGCCACGGCAAGTTCGACGTCATTGCCGAAATGGTGGCCTCCCCCTTGGTTGAGCAGCTGCGCCAAGAAGAGTACGCCCGCTACGGCATCCGCCCCGGCGGCGGTCCGGCCCGCGCGGCCGCCCCGCAAGCTGGCTACGGCTACCAGCAGCCGGCACCCACCCCGGCGCCGGCCCCCGCACCCGCCGGCGGCTACGACTACCAAGCCGCGCCCGTCGACGAGTACGTGGAAGACGACTACTACGAGGACGACGAGCCCCGCCAAGCTTATATCTATGACATCACCAACGACCGCGCCTTCACGCTGCCCGGCCAGGCCGAGACCATCGGGCGCGAGTCGAAGAACGACATCGTCATCCCCGACATCAACGTCTCCCGTGTGCACGCGGAAATCCGCCAGGACGAGTCCGGCGCCTGGATTCTCACCGACCTCGGTTCCACCAACGGCACCTTCGTCAACGGCCGCCAGATCAAATCCACCGCGCTGCATGACGCCGACCGCATCATCGTAGGTACCACCAACCTCGAGTTTCAGCTCATCTAGCCCGCCCGCACCTCAGCGAGCCAAAGGAGGCTATCGGTGATCGATCTCGTTCTGCTCATCGCGCGCCTGTTGTTCGTGGCGCTGCTCTATCTGTTTCTGTTCGCCATCATGCGCACCGGCATCGGCATGGTCAAAGGCTCCCGCAAGAAGGAGCGCGGCTGGACGGTGTCGGTGGAGCGCGGCCCCAAAGAGCTGCGCGGCGTCTCCATCGCCGTGCACGGGCCTGTCATCGTGGGCCGCTCGCCGGGCGCCGACATCGTCATCGGCGCCGGCTACGTGTCCGGCCGCCACGCCCGTTTCCAGCTGATGGGCCAGAACCTCTTCGTGGAAGATCTGGGCTCGAAGAACGGCACGGCCGTGAACGGGCGCCCCGTCCATGATCCGGTGGCCCTGCGCAACAAGGATCTCGTCACCATCGGCGACGTCGACATCCGCGTGAGGAACCAATAATGGCCCGGGCAAAGCGCAAGAAGAGCGGCGCAACTTTCGGCAGTCGCACCGACGTCGGCTGCGTGCGCGAGCACAACGAGGACTCGCTGGCCGTTGCCCCGCCACTGTACGTGGTGTGCGACGGCATGGGCGGCCACGCCGCGGGGGAAGTGGCCTCGGAAATCGCCGTGGACGTCATCTGCGACCGCGCGCCGGCGCACCCCGATGCCTCGGCTTTGGGACAGGCCGTGGAAGAGGCGAACCTCGCCATCATCCGCGCCGCCCGCGAGGGCGTCGGCCGCGCCGGCATGGGCTGCACCTGCACCGCCGCTATGCTGGAGAAGGACAAGCTCGTCATCGCCCAGGTGGGCGACTCGCGCGCCTACCTTTTGCATAAGGGGCAGATGCAGCAGCTCACCCGCGACCACTCGCTTGTGGCCGACCTTATTGAGGCCGGGCAAATTACTGAGGCCGAGGCCCGCGTTCATCCCCAGCGCTCGGTCATCACCCGCGCCTTGGGCAGCGACCCGCGCACCCAGCCGGACTTGTTCGAGCTGACCGCGGAAGCCGGCGACCGTCTGCTTCTGTGCTCCGACGGGCTTTCCACGATGTTGGAAGATGACCAGATTGCCAAGATCCTCGCCAGCCACAGCGAGCCCCAGCGCTGCGCGGCCCAGCTGGTGAACGAGGCCGTGGGCCGGGGCGGCTACGACAACGTCACTGTCATCGTCGTGGACGTGACGGGCCTGGCCGAGCAGCACCGCCGCAAGCTGACGCGCAAGAGCCGCGCGACGGCTATCATGCTGGCGCTTTTGCTGGTGGCCATCATCGCCGGTTGCGCCTATGGGTTCAACTACCTGGCGTCCAACGCCGCCTATTTGGTGGCCCAGGATGGGAAGGTCGCCGTGTACCAGGGCGTTCCCGGCGACATTTTCGGATTCTCGTTCAATCACCTCGACCGCGTGACCGACGTGGCTCTGGACGACTTGCAGCCGGGCACTGCCAACCGCCTGCGCGAGGAGGGCATCAAGGTGGATTCCCTGGAAGCCGCCAACAGCCTCGTCGCGGAATACGAGAAGGAGATCGCCGACCGGAAGGCCGCCGAAGAGGAAGCGGCCCGGGCAGCAGCCGAGGCCAACCAGCCTGAGGAACCCGCGAAGGGTACGGAAGGTGCTGGCGGCGGCGCGGCCGGTGGCGAGCAGGGTGGCACGGACTCGCAAGACACTGAACCCCCGGCCGGTGCCGGCTCCGGCACGACCGGCAAGGGCACGGGCAACCCCGACGCTGGCGCAAGCGGCAGCACGGCCGGGAGCACCTCGGGAGGAACCAACCGATGACCCGGCGCAACATAGAGCTGATGCTTCTGCTCATCGCCTCGCCCATCGTCATCGTGCTTTTTGCCATGATGGTGGTCACCGGCGGGCAGGAGCTCTCCTTCAACACCCTGGGCGTGCCCCTCGGCATCTTCGCCGCATTCCTTGTGGCCCACATTGCCGTGCGCTTGCTCGCCCCGGCGGCCGACCCGGCCATCCTGCCTATCTCGTTCGCGCTGTCGGGCGTCGGCATCGCCTTCGTCACCCGTATTGTGCCTGATTTGGCCGTGAATCAGCTGCTGTGGCTGTTCATCGGCATCGCGGCCATGATCGCCACGCTCGCCGTCGTGCGCAACCTGGACAAGCTCGCCAATTACAAGTACACGCTCATGATCGTGGGCATTCTGCTGCTGCTTTCCCCCATGTTGCCGGTCATCGGCTACGAATCCGGCGGCGGCCAGCTGTGGCTGCGCTTCGGCAGCTTCAGCTTCCAGCCCGGCGAGCTGGCGAAGATTCTCATCGTGTTCTTCATCGCCGCCTACCTGGCCGCCAACCGCGAGATGCTCTCGGTGTTCACGTGGAAGGTGGGGCCGCTGTGGCTGCCGAGCCTCGCCACCCTTCTGCCCCTCATCGTCATGTGGGCGCTCGCCTTCATCGTCGTCGTGCTGGAGAAAGACCTCGGCCTCGCCTTGGTGCTGTTTTCCGTGTTCGTCATCATGCTGTATGTGGCCACGGGGAAGAAGCTCTACCTGGTGGTGTCCATTGGGCTTGCGGCCATTGCGGCCGTGGCCCTTTACGGCATGATGGGCCACGTGCAGACCCGCGTCGCCATTTGGCAGGACCCCTTCGCCGAGGCCCAGGGCGGCGGCTTCCAGCTGGTGCAGAGCTTGTATTCCATCGCCGACGGCGACCTGTTCGGCACCGGTATCGGCCGGGGCATGGGCGGTCAGCCCGTAGCCGAGGGCGGCATCCCCGTCGCCGAGAGCGACTTCATCTTCCCGGTCATCGCCGAGGAGACGGGCCTGCTCGGCGCGGCCGGTGTGCTGCTGCTGTATTTGTGCTTCGCCATCCGCGGCATCGTCACAGCGGCCCGGGCGAAATCCGACGTCAGCTCGTTCACCGCCGTGGGCCTCACCTCCATCATCGTGCTGCAGGCCTTCATCATCGTCGGCGGCGTCACGCGCCTCATCCCGCTGACCGGCATCACGCTGCCCTTCATCAGCCAGGGCGGCTCGTCGCTCATCGCCAGCTTCATCATCGTCGGCTGCCTGCTGCGCTGCGGAGACGAGGGCACCGGCGTGAATTCCGAAATGCGCCAGACCGGGGCCATCGGCGCCCACGGATCGGACGCAGTGCTGGGACGCGTGGCCTTGGGCAAGCGGCTCACCGGCACCATGATCGTTTTCTCGGTGCTCTTCGCGGTACTGGTGGCGAACCTCACCTACCTCATGGTCATCAAGGCGCCGGAGTACCAGAGCATGCCGTCGAACAACCACACCATCGCCAAGGAAGCGCGCATGGAACGGGGCACCATCTCTACCGCCGACGGCACGGTGCTCGCTACCTCGGTACGCCAGGAGGACGGCTCCTATAAGCGCGAGTATCCGGCTGGCGAGCTGGCGGCGCACATCGTGGGCTACACTTCCCAGCGCTTCGGCACCGCCGGCATCGAGGCCGCCTACAACGACACCCTGCGCGGCGAGCAGAACTTCGCTAGCTTCACCGACGTAGTGAACTCGCTCGCGGGCATCCAGACCAAGGGCAACGACGTCGTGCTTTCCATCGATTCCCGCATTCAGCAGGCGGCCCAGGACGCCCTGGCCGGGCAGGTGGGCGCCGTGGTGGCCTTGAACCCCGAGACCGGCGCCGTGTACGCCCTGGCCTCCTCCCCCACCTTCGACGCCGCCAATTACGAGGAGCTGCTCACGGCGGCTGCGGACGGCGGCAGCGACTCCTCCGAGCTGTTCAACCGCGCCACCCAGGCGCTGTACGCGCCAGGCTCCACCTTCAAGATGGTGACCCTGGCCGCCGCGCTGCAGAACCACATCGCCACGGCGGACACGGTGTACGACTCCCCCGGCGAGATGGACATCGGCAACGCGCCGGTGACCAACGTGAAGAAACGCTCCTACGGCAAGATCACCCTGGAGCAGGCCCTGTGGTACTCGTCGAACACGGTGTTCGGCCAGGTGGGCGTGCAGCTCGGCAGCGATTTGCTCGTGCAGATGGCCACAAGCTTCGGGTTCAACGAGGCTATCCCCTTCGACCTTCCCCTGGCCACGTCCCTCATGCCCGACCCCGAGGAAATGACCACCTGGGAGACGGCCTGGGCCGCCTGCGGCGAGCCGGTGGGCGAGCATGAGAGCCCCGCCGGCCCCCAGGCCACTGTGCTGCAAATGGCGCTGGTGGGTTCCGCCATCGCCAACGAGGGCGCCATCATGCAGCCCTACCTGGTCGACGGCATCTACAACGCCAACGGCGAGCGCAGCTTCTCGCCCATTCCCGTGAAGCTGAAGCAGGCCATGGACGCCGACACCGCCGCCGCTGAGATCGACATCATGAAGGGCGTCGTCACCGAAGGCACCGGCGGCAAGGCGGCACTGGACGACGTGGCCGTGGCCGGCAAGACCGGCACCCACGAGCGCGGCGATGGCAGCGACGACAGCTGGTTCGTGGGAATGGCCCCCGCTGCCGACCCCAAGGTCGTGGTGGCCGTCGTCATCGAGAAGGGCGAATCGGGGGCTGGCGCCAGTGCCGCCCACGACGTTCTGGAAACGGCTCTCGAAGTGACGGGGGCGCTGTAGTACAATGGCAAGACTCACCAGAGTTCGCATACTTAAACCGCAAACGCACTCGTACATGGAACTTTAAGGAGTATCAAGGTGACCGGACAGGGAACAATGACGGGCAAGGTCTTTGGCGGCCGTTACGAGATAAAGGACCGCATCGGCATCGGCGGCATGGCCGAGGTGTACCGCGCCCAGGACAGCACGCTGGGCCGCGTCGTCGCCGTGAAGGTGATGCTGCCGCAATTCGCCGCCGACCCCTCTTTCACCCAGCGCTTCCGCCAGGAGGCCGCCGCTGCCGCGAATCTGCAGAGCCCCTACATCGTGAACGTGTACGACTGGGGCCAGGACGACGAGACCTACTACATCGTCATGGAATTCGTGCGCGGGTCCGACCTGAAGACCGCCATTCAGCAGCGCGGCGCCATCAACCAGCGCAAGGCCGCTGAAATCGGCTCCCAGGTGTGCCAGGCCCTCACCGTGGCCCACAACCAGGACATCATCCACCGCGACATCAAGCCGCAGAACATCATGGTGCAGCCCGACGGCAACGTGAAGGTGATGGATTTCGGCATCGCCCGAGCGAAGAACTCCGTGAACGACAAAACCTCCGCTGTGCTGGGCACCGCCCATTACATCTCGCCGGAGCAGGCCCAGGGCAAGGACCTCACCGCCGCCAGCGACATTTACTCGCTGGGCATCGTGCTGTACGAGGCCACCACGGGCAAGCTGCCCTTCGACGGTCCAGACGCCGTATCAGTGGCCATGCAGCAGGTGAAGGACGAACCGGCGGCCCCCTCTTCCATCAACCCGAACATCGATCCCGACCTTGAGGACATCATCATGGTGGCCCTTTCGAAGGATCCGGCGCGTCGCTTCGCCACGGCTAACGACATGCGCATCGCGCTGATGGACTACCTGGCCGGACGCCCCGTCACCCTGCCGGCTGGCGCGATGAGCTCGTCGTTCACCGAGGCCCAGACCCGCATGATGGGCGCGGTGCCGGGTGCGGTGCCGGGCATGACGAGCACCCAGGTTATGCCGACGGTTGCCGGCGGCACGGCGGCCATGTCGCCGAGCTCCACGGGCAATTTCCAGGCGACGAACTTCCACGATGCCAACACGAAGAAGAGCAAGAAACCCGTCATCATCGCCCTCTGCGCCATTCTGGCCATCGCGCTGGTGGCCGGCATCGCGTTCGCGGTAACGGGCGGCTTCAAGCCGGCGGCCCCTGCCGACGAGCCCATTGAGGTCCCCAGCGTGGTGGGCAACACCGAGCAGGAGGCCACCTTCACGCTGGAGCAGGCCGGCTTCCAGGTGCAGATTACGACCAAGGAAGACGAATCCGTCGACGAGGGCACGGTGCTGCAGCAAGACCCGGCCGGCGGCACCAAGCAGCAGAAGGGGGCGACCATCACCCTCACCATTGCCGTGGGGCCCGATACCGTGGACGCGCCCAACTTCAAGAACATGACCATGGATGATGCACGCCAAGCGGCCGAGGACGCCGGCCTTAAGGTTGTGGAAGCCGAGAGCAAATACTCGGAAGATGTCGCCGAGGGCAAGATCATTTCGCAAAGCCCCGCCGCCGGCGACCCGGTGAAGCCCGGCACCACCATCGAGGTCGTCACCTCCCGCGGAAGCGAGCTGACCACGGTGCCCAACGTCATTGGCATGACCGAGGAGCAGGCCATCGACAAGCTGCAGTCCGAGGGATTCGGCGCCGATGTGAAGGCCCGCGAGTACAGCGACAAGCAGGGCGAGGGCCGCGTCATGAAGCAGGATCCGCTGAACGATAAGGTGAAGCCCGGCGCCACGGTGCAGATCACCATTTCGAAGGGCCCCGAGCCGGAGCCCGAACCGGAACCGGAACCCGCCCAGCCGTCGAACCCCGGCACCACCGATCCGGGCACCACTAACCCTGGCGGCACCACTGATCCGGGCACGGGCGGCGGCAGCGGCAGCGGCGGCACGACCGACCCCGGCAATCAGGGCGGCGACACCGGCACGACCACGCCTTCCGCCAACTAGGATCGGATAACGAAACCGTGAAGACCGGGCGCCTCCTCCTTCGGGATGGAGGCGCCCTTCTATAATGAGGCCATGCCCAATTTGCTCGACATATTCGATAAGTTCATCCACGCCGACTGGTTCAATACCATGCTCGGCGTCGTGATCATCTGCGCAATCACCTTCGTCGTCGCCCGCATCACCGTGGCCTTTATGCGCCGGGTGCTGAACAAGACCTCGCTTCTGCCCTCCAGCTCCATTTTCATCAACTTGGTGCGCATCGTGGTGTGGGTCATCGGCATCTGCTGCGTGCTTTCCATGTGCTTCAACGTGAACATTTCGGCCATGATCACCGGCCTTGGCGTCGTTGGTATCGCGGTGTCCCTCGGCTTTCAAGACACGCTATCGAACCTCATCGGCGGCCTGACCGTCAGCGTGTCGCGCACGGTGGAGCCCGGCGACAACATCCGCATGGGGCCTTCCGGCGTCACCGGCGTCGTGCAGGACGTCACTTGGCGCTACACCTCCATCAAGGACAGCTCGGGCACCATCACCAATATCCCCAACTCGCTTATGACCTCCACGGCTGTCTGCAAGCTATCCCCCTTGAACGAGATTTCCATTCCCCTGGTGGTCACCACCAACAGCGAGCGGCTCACCGCCACGGCCCACCACATTGAGGACGCCGCCGAGAAGGCCATCGCCCGCGTGAGCAAACTGAAGAAGCGGCCCAGCGTGTCGTTCTCATCCATCAGCGACTACGGATTCAAAGGTTCGCTGAGCTTCACTATCGCGGAGGCGTCCAAGGCCTCCTCTGCCACCGATGCCGCCATCCGCGCCGTGGCCCCCTACGTGCACAACCATCTCATTGAAGAGGCCATGGGCGACCTAACCGGGCAGAAACTTACCGACGCCACCGGCTCGCTCGTGCCCGTGAAAGACGAGGAAGGCGCCTCCAGCAACTGAGTTCGCGTAGCGCAGAACTTCATGGCGCTTTTGGGCACAAAAATAGCCCTGCCCCACGCCAGAGGATGAACCCACCTCAAAAGGTGGGTGCTCGCATCGGGTCTCCCGGCTTTCGCATCAACGGATGCGAATCTCCGTTCCAACCGCTTCTAGAGCTCCCTCGTCACAATACGTCGGTCCATCGCAATATATGGCGGGAACAGGACTTACCTCCAGTATACGCAAAACCCGGTGACAGGAAAGTCTTGACATCCACCGCAACATAAGCTGTTGGGCAAACGTTGCTCACCATCGCAGCTTGAAGAAGCGGTCATGCCAACTTTATGACAGAGACGCAGCCGACGGATGCATGGACCGGAGTGCGCTACAATGGCGGCTATGGAAAACGACTTCGAAAACACCACCATCTCGCTGTACGGCACCGTGCCCGACTCCATCGTGGACGGCCCCGGCCTGCGCTACGCCGTGTTCGTCCAAGGGTGCTCGCACCACTGTCCCGGCTGCCACAACCCCGAAAGCCAGCCGGCCGAGGGCGGCACCGAAACGACGCTGGCGGCCCTTCTGGCCGATATTCGCGCCAACGGCCTCGTGCACGACGTGACCCTCTCCGGTGGCGAGCCCTTCGAGCAGCCGGAGGCCTGCGCGGCTCTGGCGGCCGCGCTGAAGCGCGAGGGTTACGGCATCTGGTGCTACACGGGCTACCTCTACGACGATCTTGCGGGGCGGACGGATCCTGCCATCGCCAACTTGCTCGACCATATCGACGTGCTGGTGGACGGCCCCTTCGTGGAATCGCGCAAGTCCCTCGAGCTGAAGTGGTGCGGCTCCTCCAACCAGCGCCTGATCGACGTGCCGGCCACACGACGTGCCGGCTCTGTCGTGGAATGGCAACCCGCCTCGTTCTCGCTGGAAAAACCTTCTAACTGGTAAGGCAAGAGCCTCTAAAGGCTCAGCCTTGCAAGCACTTTTACTATTTCTGGAAATCTTTGTCAGCCGATGGGTAGACGCACCGTAAAGCGAGTACCGACATCTTCCTCGCTTTCCACGAACACCTCGCCGCCGTGGTAGAGGGCGGCGTGTTTGACGATGGCCAAGCCCAGCCCCGTGCCGCCCAGCTCCTTGGAACGGCTCTTCTCCAGGCGGTAGAAGCGCTCGAAGATTTTCTCCAGCTTATCGGCGGGAATACCCGCGCCGGTGTCGTTCACGCGGATGATGCCGATGCGGACTCCCCCCTCGCCGCTCGGCCCTTCGCCGGCGGGGACGTCCTCCTCGCACACCTCCACGAGCACGTGGCCGCCTTCGCGGTTGTAGCGGATGGCGTTTTCCACCAGGTTGTAGATCATCTGCTTGAGCAGGGTCTCGTTGCCCTGGACAGTAACTGGTTCCGCCTTGAGGTGCACCTCCACATCGGCATCGGCGGCCAGCTTGGTCAAACGTCCCACGACGCGTTCGGCCACGGCGCGCAGGTCCACCGCCTCGGCTTCGTCGGCGCCGGGAGCCATCTCGTCAAGACGCGACAAAATGAGCACGTCGTCGATCAACGCGCGCATGGCCTGGGATTCCTCATAAATGAGCTGGGCGAACCGGGGCACATCCTCGGGGGGCACCAGACCGTTGGCCATCAGCTCGGCATAGCCGGAAATCACTTGCAGGGGCGTCTTCATTTCATGGGAGACATTGGCCGTGAACTCGCGGCGCATCTTCTCGGCCCGGGCCAGCTCCTCGTTGCGCGCGAGAGCCGAGGCCGATCGCGCCGGCTTGTCAGCGCCCGGCGTAGGCGCTGACGCAGGTGCCGCAGCCGCCCGAGCATCGCCGCAACGGGACTTATCAGCGGCACTCACGAGGCACTCTTCTTCAATCGATAGCCCACGCCGCGCACGGTGGCGACGGCTTCTTCGGAGCCGGGGGCCGCTTCGGCCAGCTTGCGACGAAGCGTCTTCACGTGCATGTCCACCGTGCGCGTCTCGCCGACGAAGCTTACGCCCCACACCTGCTCGAGCAGCTGCTCGCGGGTGAGCACACGGCCCTTATTCTCCATAAGCGTGCGCAGAAGGTCGAACTCCTTGCGCGTGAGGTTGACTTCACGGCCGTCCGCCATCACCGTACGGGCGGACGGCGACAGCTTGATCGCGCCGACGACCATAAGGTCACTGGGTTCCGCTATCTCTTCTGCGGCGCCTTGGGCCGGACGATTCGCACGGCGCAACAGCGCGTTCACCCGCGAGATGAGTTCCATCATGCCGAAGGGCTTTGCCAGATAGTCATCGGCGCCGGCGTCGAGTCCCACCACTTTGTCGAACTCGGTGCCTTTGGCCGTGAGCATCATGATGGGCATATTCTCCGTCGCCGTATTGCCGCGCAGGGCCTGCAGCAGCACGAGGCCGTCGTCTCCGGGCAGCATGATGTCCAGCAGCACCGCATCGGGCGGCTCGGCCGCACACCGCTCAACGAGACCGTCGCCGTCATGGAACGCACGCACTTCCATGCCCGCCTGATGCAGCGCGTAAGCCGTCAGGTCGCGAATGTGCTCGTCGTCCTCCACGTAATAGATGAGCGGGGCTTTGCTCATGGGGATCCTTTCTGGAACAGGTGCGCGGCCATTGTAGCGCAACAGCCGCGTAGCGCGGAGGTGGGCGGTGAGACGTCAGAGAGCCGTGGGGCGAACCGAACAGCCCACACGGCCTCGGCGCAACCGGAAACCTACGCGAAAGCGACCGACGGCGCGGGGCGGTGTCATCGATCGCGAGGTGCGGGGTTAGGCGGCCGCCGCGTCGGGGGCCAGCGGCGTCTCCAGCGTGTCCGCCAAAGAATCGCGGGGACGGCGCGGCTTCTCGGGGAGAATCGCCATAACGATCTTCACCATCACCGACACAAGCGGCAGCCACAGCACCGTCATGGTCACGTTGAACAGCGTGTGCGCGTTGGCAATCTGCCGGGCGATGACCTCCACTTCGGGGCCGGCCGGCGAGATGGCGGCCACCACCGCGGCGGCAGGGCCGATGAGCCACACGAACAGCAGGCAGCCCGACAGGTTGAAGATGCAGTGGGACAGGGCCACGCGCTTGGCGTCGCGGGACTGGCCGATGGCGGCGAGAAGCGCCGTGATGGTGGTGCCCAAATTGTCGCCGAGCAGGATGGGAATGGCGCCCTCCAGGCCGATGATGCTGGCTCCATCGACGCCCGGCGTGGCGGCGAAGTTCTGCAGCACGGCGATGGTGGCGCTGGAGCTTTGCACCACGAGCGTCATGAGGGTGCCCACCAGAACGCCGAGCACCGGCACGCCCGTCACCTGGGCAATCATGTCGGTGAACACGGGGTTCTCGGCCAAGGGCTTCATGACAGCGCCCATGGTGTCGATGCCGAGGAACAAAAGCCCGAAGCCGAAGACGGCGGTGCCGACGTACTTCATCTGCCCCTGCTTGGCAAGCTGCATGACGAGGAAGCCCACAAGCACGATACCGAGCACGTAATCGGACAGCTTGAAGGCGATGATCTGCGCCGTGATGGTGGTGCCGATGTTCGCGCCCATGATAATGGGAATGGCTTGGCGCAGCCCCATGAGGCCCGCAGCCACAAAACCGATGGTCATGACCGTGGTGGCGCTGGAGCTTTGCAGCACCGCCGTGGCCAGCGCACCGGCCAGAACGCCGAAGAAGGGGTTCTTCGTCACGGCGGCCAGAATGGCGCGCATGCGCTCGCCAGCTGCCTCCTGCAAGTTGTTGCTCATGAGGTTCATGCCGTACAGGAACAGGGCCAAACCGCCGAACAGTCCCAGCCCGATTTGCAGCAGTTCTTCCACCTATGCGTCTCCTTCACGCGGCCCGCTCCTCCGCGGGACAGACATGGCGGCGCACCTCGCGCACGCCGGTTTTCCGTAGGCTGCAGTATGGAGCCCCCATGAGCGCCCCGAGTAAGCCACACGTAAAGGGAAAGTAAAACTTTGCTGATGAAGCACGAGCGGGGCACCGACCTTAATCGGCGCCCCGCTCGGGGGAGGGCTCGTCTACATCCGGCAGCCTTAAGCTTCCAAGGCTGATCGGTCAAGAGAGGGCTCGCCTAGCCTAGAACACCCTTTGCAATAACATCTCCGTACCCCAGAACCTGGAGGCAGGGCTGACCACACACCTCCCCGACGGCAAAAAGACCCGCAATCGGCTGGCCACCGTCGTCGAGCACACGGAAGCGCTCGTCCACCGTAAGACCGTCAACAGTGATAAGCACGGCCCACGTCCCTGGCGAAGCGTAGAAGGGGCCCTCAACGATGGGAGCTGTTTCCTCAAAATATGTCCGTCCGAATTCATCCGGTACGCCAGCGACGCAGGCGGCGTTGTACTCCTCCACAGTCTTCTTTAGGGCACTGGCAGGAATATCGATCTGATCTGCGAGTTCGTCAAGCGTATCTGCTCGATAGGCAAGCCCGTTCTCGAACAGCCCCTCAGCAGGCTCGCCATCGAAGTTCCTTCCATCGGGCATGATGTTGGAGTTCTGATCGCACGCGATGATGTAGCACAACTGGTCGGGCTGATCCATAACGGCAAGAGCCAAGTCGGTGCGTTTCCCCGTCTCATTGACGAAGCGTTTCCCCTCCTTGTTCACCACGAGAGGGTTTCCCGTGTCGCCAATAATGTGGCCGACAATGTGGTACTGGGGATGAGCATAGGGGTTGAGCATCACCTCGCCGCAGCTGACAACAGCCGCACCGACCTCCTCCGCCATATCAAGGCCGTCTCCCGAATGTCCAGCGGGAGCTACCGAGTGAATGCTCTCACCCTCATTGAATCCGTACTGGGGCTGAAGCCGGGCAAGCCATTTCGGGCTATCGGTATAGCCTCCCGTAGCCAGAACGACCGCCTTGCTCGCATGGATCTCGTAAGTGGTTCCGTCGTCGCATTGGCCCCTTACACCCGTGACCTTGCCATCTTCCACCAGAAGCTCTTGCGCTGAAGTGCTGAAGAGGATATCGAGCGCCGGGAATCCCGCACTCTGAATGTATGCCTCGAGAGCGTCGACATAGCCTTCGCCTGCGGGCCTGCCCACAGGGTGAGTCGAACGGGGCCAGGAGAAACCCATGATGCCGAGAAGCGGCTTCTCGAGTTCCACGCCATGCGCAGTCACCCATTCGCACGCGCGGCGCGCCGATTCAGCGTCCAACGTCGTCTCCGCAGCGAGAGGGTTGCCGAAACCGACGGCGCCGAGCACGGCGTAAAACTCGTCGCTGTCGAAGGTCTTGGTGTTTCCCTCCGCATACCACTGCTCGTACTGCTGCTCAACTTGTGAGACTCTTTCCTCGGACACACCCAAATCGCGAGCGCGCTCCATGACCTCGGCGAAAAGCCGTCTCATCGGCTCCGTTGTCTCCTGGCGATACTCAAGCGGCGCCTCGGGGTACTGAAGGCGGCCTCCCGAGACGAGCATACTGCCGCCTATGAACCCGCACTTTTCCATAACGAGCACCTCAGTGCCCGACTCTGCCAGAGCAATGGCCGACGTGAGGCCAGCCGCACCGGCGCCGATGATGGCCACCTCCGTCTCAATTACCTCGACGGCGTCCGATTTTTCGCGCCCCGGGACCTTCTCCAAATCGGAAACGCTGCCGCCAGCTTGCCCGACGCAGTCTCTGACCGCAGAGAGGATGGCCATGCTCGTCAGCGTCGCGCCCGTTACCGCATCCACATCGAGGGACTGAAGCTCGACGATGTCGGATGTTATGGCGGAAATCGCCGTATTGGCGATGCGCTCTGACTCGCAGTGGCCAAGCACCTCTACCGCCTCGATAGCATTCTCCCCAAACGTCACCTCAACGGTCACAAGGCTCTGCTTTCCCTGAGCCTGTGCGGTATACGCCCCGGGGACGTAACTGCTCTTTGCGGACGAGGTGGCCGGCAGGGGGCTGCACCCCGTCACACCCAGGGCGAACATGGTCATTCCCGCTGCTGCACCCAGCTGAATAAACCTACGACGTCCGATCAGTCTTCCCCCATGTGCTTCTTGCATGATGCTCCTCCGATCCTCAGAATGCGGCCGTCCTTTTCGGCCCCGCAGGATCATGCAACCATGACGGAAAGACGGAAGGAATCGGGTGTTTCATGCGAATTTTTCATCCTCGGGCGTTTTACCCGATAAGCTGACCTGGCCTTATTCGTTCACAAGATCGAGAAGCTCTTGTCGGGAATGCACGCTGCACTTCTGGTAGATATGGCTCACATGGGTCGACACCGTGCTTTTCGAGAGAACGAGGTAGTCGCAAATATATGGTTGCGAGCGGCCTGCGGCCAAAAGGAGGAGCACATCGAGCTCCCGAGCCGTCAGCCCATGCTGCTCGGAGATCGCCTTGCAGCGCACGGACATATTCGACGCTGCCGCCCCATCCTCATTGCGCCAATCAGCAGCCACCCGAAGCGCCGGCCGCCCGACGACGACCATGGTCGTAGCAACCAGCAGACACACCAGCACAAGAGAGATGCTTTGAGGCATCGCTTCTTGCTGGGCGAGGTCTGCCAAAACGGCAACAGCGAGTATATTGCCAACTGTCGCCCCTCCGTGAGAAACCGCCAGCAGGACGGCGATCCTGGTGAGACTCGTTCCATAGTCGCGCCTCGCCATTCGAGAGGAATATAAGTAGGTCACGATCCAGATGGTAATGTCCAGAACGCTCGATATCGAACATACCGCCATTGCGGAAGCGGGGCTTTTCCAGAAATTGAGAATCAGTGCCAGTGTGGCCAAAGGGCAAAGCCACCGAAACAAAGCGGCAAAATCGATCTTGAGCGAGAAGAGCACGAACACGACGATGCAGAGCACGCCCGCCAAGGAGCCTATTATCTCGGGAAGGGAACGCTCTCCCGTCATTTCGAATTGCGAGAGAAGACCGTTCCAACTTACCACCAGGTAGAAGACGGCCAGAGGAACGGCTATGCGCGCCAGCTCCTTTACCATCGAATGCGGCCGCGATCCCTCTATGGCGACTGCCTTCTCGCATGCCTGTGCCACCGGCAGCCTCTGAAAGGAAAGGTAGAGGGTCGCCCCCGACGCCAATGGAGCCACAAGCATCGGAATGCCGTTGAGACTTGCCGGCAGCAGAGGGACAACAACGGCATAGGCGAGAACGACAAGCGAGGAAAGGGGCAGCGCAATCTCCGCCTCTTCGATTTTGGCTCGATTGAACACGTCGGCCCACAGAAGAAACATGATGGCCTGACCCATTCCCAGAGCAATTGCTCCCAGCAAAGCCACAGGATCGTCATTCGCCGTGACCCCTGTCGGCCATACAGAGAGCAGAAACCCTACGATGTTGAGAATGATCGACGGAGCCAGCAGCCTTTTCAAACGATCTAGGCGCGGACCGCGGAACACGGCGCCGCACGCGAGAAGCACCAAGATGTTCGCCCCCATCCCCACAAACCAGGCAACGTCGGTGCTGACCGGAAGACCGGCCATCCCATGGAAAAGGCCTGACCCCGCATACTGCGAGAGAATCTGCACATGAGTAAAGCCGATACCGAGAAGCCACCAAGGAGGCATTTTCAATCCTCTCACTATGGCAACCCCCTTATCCCAAGAACTCTGCGAGGTCTATTTTCTGCGGGCCTCGCTCTTTTTCGATAAACATAACGGCATACCAGGGAAGGTACAGCACTTTGCCTTCCTCGCGCACGTTTCCACGGCAAAAGACGATGGCGCTGTCGATGCCCCATTCTCGCACGGCCATCACGTTGTCGAGGGCTTTGTGCTTCTCGTAATCCTTTCCCGATTTAGCCTCGATAGGAAGCGCCTTCGATCCCTTCTCGATGACGAAGTCAACTTCGCCGTACTTGGCCTTGTCGAAGTAGCGCAGATCGAAGCCGTGGGCCGTCAGCTCCTGGGCGATGGCGTTCTCCAGCATGCTGCCCCAGCTCACCGCAAGGTTCCCTTGCAGAAGGTCGAATCGTGCATCGCCCGACGTTTGCGCGGACAGAAGCCCCACGTCACAGAGAAAGAGTTTGAACAGATTGTGCTGGGTGTTCAGCGACAAAGGCAGCTCCGGCGCTTTAACGTTGTAGCAGGTCAGCCCCACGCCGGCGTCAGCAACCCACATGAAATCACTCGCATAGCGCTCCATGCGGGCGCTCTTCGCCAGATCACTGAGCTTGAAGCGCTTGTTCTTCTTGTCGAGTTCCTCGGGAATAGCATCGAAGATCATCTTGATGTGGGGCCTATCGTCCCCGTATTTGGCGATATCTTGCCGATACAGGTCGACGATATCCTGCTGCACAGCCAGCACGTGTGACAGATCGGAGGTCTCATTGAACCGTTCGACGGCCGCCGGCATGCCCCCGACGACCATATACAGGGAAAATGCCCGGAGTAGCCGCTCGTGAATAGCGGTCGGAATGGGCTCGCGATTCCGCATTCGTTCCCGCACCAGCTCCAGCGTCTGATCGTTTTGGCCCATAGCGTCGAAGAACTCTCTCAACGTGAGCGGGTACATGCGCAGATGCTGCTCGTAGCCCACCGGGTACGACGGCACCTCCTTATAGGAGACGCCCAGAAGCGAGCCCGATTCAATGTAGTCGAACCGACCATCCTCCACGAGGAATTTCATGGCGGTACGGGCGCGCGGGCATTCCTGGATTTCATCGAAGAAGACGAGCGTCTGACCGGGAACGAGCGGCACCTTCGTGAAGGCCGTGAGGTTCGCTACGAGCGTATCGGCATCGAGATCGCCTTCGAAGATCTCCCTCGCCTTGGGCGTCTCGATGAAGTTGATCTCCAGGAAGACCTCGTACTCGTTTCGGCCGAACTCACGGATGAGATACGTTTTCCCCACCTGCCGCGCGCCGGTCACGAGGAGGGCGCGCCTGTCGGGCGCACTCTTCCATTTCAGGAAGTCGTCATAGGCTTTCCTTTGAAGGGCCATACTGCTAATCCTTTCGTCTTGCGACGAGTTTTCGCTCATTATAACCTCTTCTTGCGACGAGTTTTTTGGTTTTAGTTACTGTTTTGCGACGAGTTTTCGCGTTTTCTGAACTTGATTTGCGACGTTTTTCAACTCTGGGACATCTTCGGTAGTCTCACTATGTACTAGTCACTAAAACAAAAAGGGCGGTCCCGGAGGACCGCCCGTGGGGTGCGGGGAGGCGAGGGGTGCGCTACTCGGCTGCCGGCACGTCGTGCTTTACGCGGTCGTGCTCTTCGGCGCGCTTGGCGTCGTTGAAGCGATCCAGCGTGCCTACCAGGTAGCCAGTGATGCGGCGGAGTTGTTGCTCATGAGGTTCATGCCGTACAGGAACAGGGCCAAACCGCCGAACAG
>OLOI01000141.1_pt1 | contig 73419 bp, 62 predicted proteins | sample 1672131 | NCBI WGS metagenome assembly OLOI01 (sample SAMEA3136651, study PRJEB25190) | human gut metagenome
AATAACAAAGTGTAGCATTTTTGCTTGTATTATGCCGAGATAAATTTAAAGAAATCCCGTATTTACGCAGATAATCAGCGTTAACTCGTCATAACGTTTATCTCGTCATAAGGAGGGCTGATCAGTCCGACCTATGCAAATATGACATTGGACGGACTTGAAAGACTATTACTTGAAAGATACAGTACGAGCAGTACAGGGCACTATCACCCGAATTACAACAAGCATAAAGTACACCTATGCCGCTACGCTGATGATTTCATTATAACAGCAGACTGCAAGGAAGTTCTTGAAGATGTTAAACGAGTGGTTGAAGAGTTCATGAAAAAGCGGGGGTTGAAACTATCAGAAGAAAAAACGGCTACTACAAATATAAATGACGGCTTCGACTTTCTGGGATGGAATTTCAGGAAATTCAAAGGCAAACTTCTGATTCAACCGTCGACTAAATCTAAGAAGAAAATCACGAAAAAGCTTAGCCAGACAGTGAGGTATTATCGTGAGTCAAAACAAGAGCTTTTGATTGTAAAACTAAATCAGATAACAAAAGGATGGGCAGAATACCACCATTGCGTCTGCGCAAAAAGCACATTCGCTCTCATAGACCATAGACTCTGGGAGATGCTATGGAAATGGGCCAAACGAAGACATCCGCAGAAATGTAATAAATGGGTGAAGAACAGGTATTGGCATCCAAAATGTGGAAGACAATGGTCATTCAGAACAGACACGATTGTTCTCTATCAAATGATGTGCCGATAGTAAGGGTAAAATCACTGGATTTGAATAAAAATCCTTTTTTGAACAGCGATTACTTCATAAAGCGGAAAAAGGAGCATGAAATGAAGCGAAAATTAGCATATCAGAAGAGTACAGCCGCACGTAGTGAATACTATGTGTCATAGATGCGTGAGCGGAATGCGGTGAAAGTCGCACGTTCCGTTCTTAGGGGAGGGACGGACAGTAATGTCCGTCTCTTACCCGACTATTCATTCCTAAATATAGGAAGAAAGTATTGTATGGAAAGGTACGAGAAGATGTGAGAGAAATAATATCAACTCTATGCAAATATAAAAGTGTAGAAATAATTGCGGGAGCCGTATGTATCGATCATGTGCATTTAAGCGTAGCAATTCCACCGAAATTTAGTGTATCAGACTTTATGGGATATCTGAAAGGGAAAAGCACATTGATGCTTTACGACAGACATCCAGAACTGCAAAGTAAATGGGATAAAGCTTTTTGGGCTAGAGGATATTATGTTGAAACAATCGGCAATATAACAGATGCAGCAGTTCAGAAATATATAAATGAGCAAGCAGAGGAATCGAGAAGAGAAGATTCCAGTAGTACCGCTTTATAGCGGGCCAGTAAAAGTGCTTGCGATACCGCCCTTTGGGGCGAGCAGTAACAATGGCCTTTGGAGGGCCAAGGATAAACCACCAGTTGAACTGGTGGTTGCTAACTTAGATTTTTACTACACTTCGCTTGATGTATCATTTCGGAAATGAGCATGCAGAGTGTAATGTCTATCTGTTGCGATACTTGAGAAAGAATTCGGATAAGACAGGCAATTCCTGGAGTACGGAGATGATATATCTTTTAGCAGATGCGAACAGTCGCAGAAAAGAACTGTTCCTGCGGGATGCAGATGTAAAATTTTATAATAATGATTCTGAACGGAATCTGCGCAAATGCAAAACTCATCAGAAGATGTCAGATGGTTTTAGAAAAGAAAGTGGCAGTAAACTGTATTGTGACATCATGAGCGTTATAGAAACCTGCAAAAAAATGCAGATACTCGAAAGTATTTACATTATATTTGCAGGCAAACGGGCCATATATTGCCCCGTTTATTTTTAGTACTTTAAAACTACTCAGCCGTCAGGCTGAGTAGTTACAAAGAGGGCAATGCCCTCTAACCTATGAAAGAAATATTCTTGACTTTCAGGTGCATTCTTTCTATAATGAATTCAAAAGTGGGAGTTTGTGCAATGGGGCACACAGATGGAAAGTCTGTGTGTCTTTTTTTATCGGAGAGGAGGTAAAATATGGCAGCTTTTGATAGAATTCTTTCCGGAATTCCGGAAATGGATCAGGCACTTGACAATATCAGGCTGGGGGATAACGTGGTATGGAGGGTATCTCACTTGGAGGAATTTCGATATTTCTGCGAACCTTATGTAGAACAGGCGATTAAAGACAAACGAAATATTGTATATTTTCGATTTGCAAGCCATGAATTATTGGTAAAAGAATGCCCTGAGGTGAAAAGAGTAGAGATTCCGCTGTCCCATCAATTTGAAAACTTTACGGTGGAAATACATAAAGTCATTGAAAGGGAAGGTATTGATACCTTTTACATTTTTGACTGTTTATCAGAGCTTCAGACAGCCTGGGCGACAGACCTGATGATGGGCAACTTTTTTCGTGTAACCTGTCCGTTCCTTTTTTCCCTGGATACGGTTGCCTTTTTCCCTATCATCAGAGGGAAGCATTCCTTTCATGCGGTAAAAAAGATATTAAATACAACACAATTACTTCTGGATGTATATTCTGATCCCAAAAATATCTATGTACGTCCTGCAAAAGTGTGGAACAGAGATTCAGAAACCATGTTTCTGCCACATATTTACAACAAAGAACTGAGAACATTTCGTCCGATCAGAGATGGCGTGCAGTCCAGCCGTTTTTATCAGATTCTCAGCAAATTTCAAAGACCAGGCGAAGAACAGTTTACAGATTCCTGGGATCGTTTTTTCAATACTGCCAGGATGCTGTATGACAATCACATGAATACAGAAGAGGCCTGCAATACAATGTGCGATATTATGATGACCAGAGACAGAAAAATGCGTCTTATGGTAAAAAAGCATTTTTCTCCTGAAGACTATTTCAGTGTCCGGAATCATATGATCGGAACCGGCATGATAGGCGGAAAAGCCTGCGGTATGCTGCTTTCCAGAGCAATTGTGCGAAATCTGGCCTGGGACATCAATGAGGTACTGGAACCACATGATTCTTTCTTTATAGGTTCCGATGTTTATTATACATATATTGTGGACAATGGATTTTGGGATATCCGTGTTCGTCAAAGAGAGGAAACAGAATATTTTTCTCTGGCAGAAGAATTTGCCAGACGTCTGAAAAATGGTGTATTTTCCGAGGAAATGAAAAATCATTTTTTACATATTCTGGAATATTATGGACAGGATCCTTTTATTGTGCGTTCCAGCAGTATTCTGGAGGATGGCTTCGGAAACGCATTTGCAGGAAAATATGAATCTGTTTTTTGCGCAAATCGTGGAAGCCTGGAAGAACGCCTTGCGGAATTCGAGAATGCCATAAAGACCGTATATGCAAGCTCTATGAGCTTGTCTGCGCTGGATTACAGAAAGAGGCGGGGGCTTGATAAACGTGATGAACAGATGGCACTTCTTGTACAGCGTGTATCTGGTTCTTACTATGGCTCTTATTATATGCCATGCGCAGCAGGGGTAGGATACTCCTACAGTCCGTACAAGTTTTTGGAGAAAATCGATCCGAAAGCTGGAATGCTCAGATTAGTTATGGGGCTGGGAACGTCGGCAGTAGACAGGACAGAAGGCTCTTATCCAAGACTTGTCAGCCTTGATATGCCTCAGGCAACAAACTGCACGACTATTGCCCAGAAACATCAGTTTTCACAGCGGAAAATAGAAGTTGTGGATACAACCAGACACTGTCTGAGACAGCTGGAGCTGGACCAGATTGAAGCTTATATTCCGGGATATCTGGGCAAACTTCTTCTGGAACATGATTTTGAGGTGGAGGCTTCCATGAGGGAGAGAGGAATAAACAGAGAGGTCCGTTTTATTTCATGCGGCGGTCTTGTAAAAAAAGAGCTTCTCATGCAGCAGATACAAATGATCATGCAGTTGATTCAGAAGGAATATGACTATCCTGTTGACATTGAGTTTACGGTAAACTTATCTGAAACAGGAGAATACTCTATAAATCTGCTGCAGTGCCGACCATTGCAGGTGTTTAAGGATACGGGGAATGTGGAAATTCCGGACAATATCCCGGAAGAAAATATTATTCTGGAAAATGTACATTCTTCCATGGGGTTATCGAGGAAGACGCAGATAGATACTATTGTTCTGATAGATCCCGTAGCTTATTATAATATGCCGTATGCAAAAAAAGTAAAAGCAGCGAAGCTGATCGGTGCAGTAAACTGGAAAAATAAGGGGAAGAACAAGCATATGCTTCTGATCGTGCCGGGCCGCATCGGAACCTCTTCCCCAGAGCTTGGTGTTCCCACAACCTTTGCAGATATCAGTGAGTTTGAAGCAATTTGTGAGGTAGAGGAGAAATCTGTTGGATATAACCCGGAGCTTTCCTATGGAAGCCATATTTTCCAGGATCTGGTTGAAGCGGAAATATTGTATACAGCAGTATTTTCAAATGAAAAGACACTTCGGTTTGCACCCGAAAAGCTGGCTGATTTTCCGGATATTATAGATTTCTATACAGATGATCCGGATCTAAAGGGAGTTGCTCATGTATATGATACCAGCAAAGCTTCCTGTGAATTGTGCAACGACCTGCAAAATGAAAAACTGGTGTTGTACCGGAAATAAAACATTTAACCAAATCAAGCAAGCAGCGAAGCGGACTTGGAATATCCGCTTGACTCCCGGCATGACAGTAGAATAAAATAATGTTATACTACAATTAGAAAAAAGTTATACGAAGAAAGAGAACAAAATGGAACCATACTACTACAATCATATGACCAAACCCCAGCAGGCGGCTTATCACAGCATCCTTGCCGGGGTGAAGAACCTTGCAGATGAAATTCAGATCCCGGCGCTTGCAGGGGAGGAGCTTTACAACGTGTTTTTCCAGATGCGGCTGGATCATCCGGAAATCTTCTGGGTCATCAGCTTCAAGTACCGTTATTATAAAGATTCCCCTAATCTGATTTTTATCCCTGAGTATTTATTTGACAAAAATAAGATCCGGGAGCATCAGAAAGCCATGGAAGCCCGTGTGGAAAAGCTTGTCCGCCCTGCTATGAAGCTTTCCCAGTGGGAAAAAGAAAAGTATGTACATGATTTTATTTGTGAGAATGTTCGTTATGATAAGCTGAAAAAACCTTATTCCCACGAAATTATCGGTCCTCTGGGTCAGGGCGTAGGAGTCTGTGAAGGCATTGCAAAAGCAGTAAAGGTTCTTCTGGATGCATTGGGAGTGTGGTGTATGATTGCTATTTGCGGGAATAATCCGGAAAAAGGAATCAAGTACCGTCATACCTGGAATATTGTAAAAACAGAGGGGACATATTATCATCTGGATGCCACCTTCGATAATAGTCTTGGGACAGATCACCATAATTCAGAAATCCGTTATGACTATTTTAATCTGGATGATCAGCAGATTTTTCGGGATCATGAACCGTTGATCGCACCGGCGCCTTCCTGCACGGATCATGATCATTTTTATTATAAAGAAAAAAAGCTTTCCTTTACCAAAAAGGAAGACGTATACAAGCGCTCCCTTCAGGCAGCTAAGAAGGGAAAGGTCCTGATTTTTCACTGGAGAGGCGGTTATCTTACCCGTGAAGTGTTAGACGAGCTTCTGGAGCTGATACGAAAGGCAGGAGCAGAACGAAATAAAACTGCAAGAGTCAGCATAAACTGGCCTCAGGCAGTTATTCGGCTTGAGTATACAGACACACAGCTGCCGGAAAAGATTTCTCTTGAAGAAGCGAATGAAGGAGAGCGGCAATAGCCTGCTTCGGGAAGAAAACTGAAATAAACTAAAAGGGACATAAGTTCTTTTAGAATTTTGAAAAACAAAAATATTGCATGAAAAAACTTTAAAAAAACTGGCCGAATTATACAAAAATTAAAATAAACAATGAAAAAGGGACATGAGTCCTGTCTTAAAAGTGAGACATATGTCATTGTAAGACTATCAGGATCGATATTATAAAAAGGAGGAAAATATAAAATGAAGAAAAGAATTGCAGCTATGGTGCTTGCAGGAGCAATGGCACTTTCCCTTGCACCAGCTTATGGAGCAACAGAGGTAAAGGCAGAGGCATCCGACATGAAGATCGCCATGGTTACTGACTCCGGTGATATCACAGACCAGAGCTTTAATCAGACTACTTACGAGGCATGTAAGGAATGGGCAGCTGACAATGGAAGCGACTTCAACTATTACAAACCAGAGAGTGACTCCGATGAGGCACGTAACGCAAGTGTTGACCAGGCTGTAGCAGACGGCGCGAACGTAATCGTTCTTCCTGGCTACATGTTCGCAGCTACCATCGTAGAGCAATCCGAGATGTACCCGGATGTGAAGTTCATCGCACCAGACGTAAGTGCAGGCGATATCTGCGAGAAAGGTGTTGGCGAAGGATACACCTACAATCCGGACGATTATGAAGTAACGGATTACTACAATGCAGACAATGTATACTGCTGTACTTATCAGGAAGAGGTTTCCGGATACATGGCAGGATACGCAGCAGTGAAGTTTGGATACAAACATCTTGGATTCCTTGGCGGAATGTCTGTACCGGCCGTTACCCGTTTCGGATATGGCTACATCCAGGGTGCTGATGAAGCAGCAAAAGAGCTTGGAATCACAGACGAGGTTGAACTTGAGTATGTATGCGGCGGACAGTTCTACGGCGACGCAGACATCACAGCTTACATGGATACCTGGTACGGCAGCAAGGGCGTTGAAGTTGTATTCGCATGCGGCGGCGGAATCTACACATCTGCAGCAGAAGCAGCAGCTAAGGTTGACGGCAAGGTAATCGGTGTTGACTCCGACCAGTCCGGAATCATTGGCGAGGACATCACAGTTACATCCGCTATGAAAGGTCTTGCACCGACTGTTAAGACTGCACTTGACGCAATCAAGGACGGTAACTGGGAATCTGACTATGCTGGAAAAATCGACAACCTTGGTCTTGTATCCGAGAATCCAGAAGACAACTACGTACAGCTTCCAATGGATACCACACAGTGGGATGACAACTTTACTGTAGATGATTACAAGGATCTTGTAAGCAAATTATATAATGGCGAGATCACAGTAAGCAACGACATTACTGCATTACCGGAAACTGAGATCGCAGTAAACGATTACGGCAGCATCAAATAAGACAACTACTCCGCATAGATAAATGCAGTTATAAATCACGGGTAGTGTTCCGGCAGGAAGGCTTAATGGTCCTATGAAAGAAGGGGCATGCAAGTGATAGAAAGGGGAGTGAGCAGTGGCCACTTCCCTTTTTTATCGGAACAGGCATGTTTGCAAGATGCCTGTTCCATGCTTTCTGGCAGTGACTCTGCCATGAATAAGAAGGAGAAAAACGAAGATGAGTGAATATGCAATTGAAATGCTGGGAATCACCAAGCGCTTTCCCGGAATCATCGCAAATGACAATATCACGCTTCAGTTAAAAAAAGGTGAGATCCACGCACTGCTTGGTGAGAACGGAGCAGGCAAATCCACCCTGATGAGCGTTCTGTTCGGTCTGTACCAGCCAGAAGAGGGAGAAATCCGCAAGGACGGCAAAAAGGTAGAGATCAAGGACCCTAATGATGCCAACGACCTTGGAATTGGTATGGTGCACCAGCACTTCAAGCTGGTAGAATGCTTCAGCGTTCTTGACAACATCATTCTTGGCGTGGAGACCACAAAGAATGGTTTTCTTCAAAAAGACGGCGCACGTAAAAAAGTGATGGAGCTTTCCCAGAAATACGGTCTGTCTGTAGATCCTGACGCCATCATTGAAGACACCACAGTTGGTATGCAGCAGAGAACAGAAATCCTCAAGATGCTTTACCGTGACAATGAGATCCTGATCTTTGATGAGCCTACCGCAGTGCTCACTCCCCAGGAGATCCAGGAACTGATGCAGATCATGAAGAACCTGGCAGCAGAGGGCAAGAGCATTCTGTTTATCACTCATAAGCTGGGCGAGATCATGCAGGTTGCAGACCGCTGTACCGTTCTTCGCAAGGGCAAATACATTGGCACCGTAAATATTGAGGACACCAATCCGGAAAAGCTTTCAGCAATGATGGTCGGACGAGATGTAAGCTTTGTTGTAGAAAAGAAAGAAGCAAAGCCAGGAGAAGTAGTCCTTGATATTAAAGATATGACAGTGGCATCCAAGCGCCACAAAAACAATGCAGTAAACGGTGTTTCTCTTCAGGTTCACAGAGGAGAGATCGTATGTATTGCCGGAATCGATGGAAACGGACAAACAGAATTTGTATATGGACTTTCCGGTCTGGAACCACTGAAAAGCGGTACGATCACCATGAATGGAAAAGATATTACACATATGCCTATCCGTGAGCGTCTTACATCAGGAATGAGCCATATTCCGGAGGATCGCCATAAGCATGGTCTTGTACTGGATTATTCTCTGGAAGATAATATTGTTCTTCAGAGATATTTTGAGCCACAGTTTACCAACAAATTGGGATTCCTTAAAAGAAAGGAAATTCGCAAATATGCCAACCGCCTGATTGAACAGTATGACATCCGTTCCGGTCAGGGCGCTGTTACAAAGGCCAGATCCATGTCCGGAGGAAATCAGCAGAAAGCCATCATTGCCCGTGAAATAGACAAAAATCCGGAGCTTCTTATTGCTGTACAGCCTACAAGAGGCCTGGATGTAGGTGCCATTGAGCATGTGCATAAGCAGCTGGTACAGGCAAGAGATGCAGGCAAGGGAGTTCTTCTTGTAAGCCTGGAGCTGGATGAGGTTATGAATGTATCTGACCGCATTCTGGTTATGTATGAGGGAGAAATCGTAGGAGAATTTGATCCGAAGAAGGTAACTGTAGAGGAGCTTGGTCTTTACATGGCAGGATCAAAGAGAAAGGAGACAAAGAGCAATGAATAATGATTCCAAAAAGAAAGCAGGCATTCTGAGAAACAATGCATTTCAGACCATCATTGCTTCTTTGCTTTGCATTGTAATCGGTCTTTTGATCGGATATGTGGTACTTCTTATTATTAACCCCAAAGGTGCTGCAGGAGCAATTACTGCTATTCTGAAAAACTATTTTTATTATCCAAGCCAGAAGGCCATGATGAAATACATGGGAACTACGCTGGTAAAGGCGTCTGCACTTCTGATGTGTTCCCTTTCTGTTCTGTTTGCCTACAAGGTTGGTCTTTTTAATATCGGTGCTGCAGGACAGTATGTAGTCGGAGCAGGAGCATCCCTTTATTTCGCATTGAAGCTTGGTATGCCCTGGTATGTGTGCATGATCGCAGCCGTTGTGATCGCAGCACTGCTTGGTGGAATTTCCGGAGCATTAAAGGCTTACTTTAATGTAAATGAGGTTATTTCCTGTATTATGCTGAACTGGATTTCCCTGTATGTGGTCAATATGCTTCTGACCCAGGTAAAATCCGAGTCCACCCCATATACCGTGGATCTTTCCAGCGGAAACAAAAGCGCACTTCTTCCAAACTGCGGACTGGATCAGATCTTTTCCGGAAACAAGTTCGTTTCCATAGGTCTTATTATTTCTGTGGTTATGGCAATCGTCGTATGGGTACTTCTGGAGAAAACCAAATTCGGCTTTGAGCTTCGCGCAACCGGTATGAATAAAAATGCCGCAAAATACTGCGGTATGAAAGAGAAGAGAAACACCATCGTAACCATGATGATCGCTGGCGGCCTTGCAGGACTTGGCGCAGCTGTATTCTATCTCAGCGGAATTGAGACTTGGATGGTACAGCAGACAACTGTTCCGGGAATGGGCTTTAACGGAATCGCGGCAGCATTCCTTGGAGGTCTGAACCCAATCGGAGCGATTTTCTCCTCTTATTTTATCCAGCACATTACAAGCGGCGGAAGCTACGTAGACAAAACCATGTACTGTGCACAGATCTCTGATCTGATCTCCGCATTTATTATTTATCTGTGCGGATTTGTATTCTTCTTCAAACTTTGGTTAAACCGTTATCTCGATAAGAGAGATGAGAAAAAAGCTGCAAAAGGAGGAGAAAAATAATGTTATTATTGATTCAGTATACATTAATATTTGCTTCTGTATTGATTCTCGTAGCACTTGGCGGCTGTTTTTCTGAGCACAGCGGTGTAATCAATATCGGTCTTGAGGGAATTATGGTTATGGGAGCACTTGGCGGTGCCCTGATGATGAAATATCTTCCGGAATCTGCTCCGGCAGCGGTTGTGATCCTTCTGGTTGTTCTGGCAAGCGTACTGGTGGGAATGGTCTTTTCCCTGCTTCTTGGCGTAGCTGCCATCAACTTTAATGCAGACCAGACTCTGGTTGGAACTGCCCTGAACCTTCTTGGACCTGCGGCAGCAGTTGTTATCGTGCGTGCCATCAACATGGCAGAGAACCCGGACAACGTTTCTTCCACAGTTGCTTACAAGGTGGCAAAGAAAGCATTCCTGGTAAGAATCGGCAAATTTGAGTTCAGCTGGTTCATGCTGTTTGCTCTTTTGATCCTGATCGCTTCTTATATTGTATTATACAAAACCAGATTCGGACTTCGTCTTATGGCATGCGGCGAGCATCCCCAGGCAGCTGACTCTGTAGGTATCAATGTGTTCAAAATGCGTTATGCAGGCGTTCTGATCTCCGGTGCTCTTGGCGGACTTGGCGGACTGGTTTATATCACAGCCGGCGTCAGCGAGTGGAAATTCGAGAACGGAGTTGCAGGTTTTGGCTTCCTTGCACTTGCGGTTATGATCTTCGGACAGTGGAAACCGGTGAACATCGGACTGGCAGCCCTTCTGTTCGGTCTGTTCCGTGCCCTGTCCAACGTATACACAGGCTTTGATGCACTGGTTGCACTGAAGCTTCCAAGTACTCTGTACAACATGTTCCCATACATCATTTCCCTGATCGTCCTTGTATTCGTATCTAAGAACTCCAGGGCACCAAAGGCGGAAGGTATTCCGTACGATAAGGGACAGAGGTAAACCTCCGAATGGCTGGAGGATTGCGGGAGCTGCGCAGCAGCGGAGCAATCCGTAGTATCGGAGTAAAATTGGAGTAAATTATTAGGAGAAGGTGACACTATGAAAAATTACTCAGAGGATGCCAGCAGGCAGTATCATATTCAGGTGGCGAAAGGGGAGGTTGGCCGCTATGTGATTATGCCAGGCGACCCCAAAAGATGCGTGAAGATCGCCCAGTATTTTGATGATCCGGTTCTCATTGCGGACAACCGGGAATATATCACCTATACAGGAACCTTAGACGGTGTGAAGGTCAGTGTAACCTCCACCGGAATCGGCGGCCCGTCCGCCTCCATTGCAATGGAAGAGCTGTCCCGCTGCGGCGCTGACACCTTTGTCCGCATTGGAACCTGCGGCGGAATGCAGCCGGAGGTAAAAAGCGGCGATATCGTCATTGCCACAGGAGCCGTCCGCATGGAAGGCACCAGCCGGGAATATGCGCCTATCGAATATCCGGCAGTAGCTAATTTGGACGTAACAAACGCCCTTGTAGCAGCCGCAAAAGAAAAAGGACTTTCCTACCACACAGGCGTGGTACAGTGCAAGGATGCCTTTTACGGACAGCACGAGCCGGAGGCCATGCCTGTTGGCTACGAGCTGATCAATAAATGGGAAGCCTGGAAGCGGATGGGATGTCTGGCTTCCGAGATGGAATCCGCAGCCCTTTTCATTGCTGCAGGCAAGCTTCGCGCAAGAGCCGGCTCCTGCTTCCTGGTACTTGCAAACCAGGAAAGAGAGAAGCTTGGACTGGATAACCCGGTTGTGCACGATACAGATATGGCAATCCGCGTGGCAGTAGAAGCTGTCCGCAAGCTGATTAAAGAAGACTAGAGCCTGTTTAAAAAATCATTCCCGCAATCTGCACGCCCCACTTTGCGGTATATTTTGCCCGAATTCAGTTGCCGTAGCCCGCTACGGCGCCCTCATCCGGACAAAATTTCCCACAAATTGTGACGCACATCTTGCAGAAAGCCTTTTTCAAACATGCTCCAGGCAGATTGAAAATAGAGAGAATATAAGAAACGAGGAACCAGAATGGACGTAAAAGAAATTTTAAAACATGTAGATCATACCCTTCTTCTCCAGCCATCTACCTGGGAAGAAATCAAGCAGATCTGTGACGATGCTATGGAATATGGAACAGCATCTGTATGCATTCCCCCAAGCTACGTAAAACAGGCAGCAGAATATGTAGACGGAAAAATGGCAGTATGCACAGTCATCGGTTTCCCAAATGGCTACATGACCACAGCAGCCAAGGAATTTGAGACAAAGGATGCCGTTGCAAACGGCGCATCTGAGATCGATATGGTCATCAACATTGGATGGCTCAAGGACAAGAAATACGACCTGATCGAGAAAGAGATCCGCACCCTGAAAGCAGCATGCGGAGAAAAAATCCTGAAGGTGATCATTGAGACCTGCTTCCTCACAGACGAGGAAAAAATCAAAATGTGCGAGATCGTAACCGCAGCAGGCGCAGACTATATCAAAACCTCCACAGGCTTTGGCGGCGCAGGCGCTACCTTCGCAGACATTGAGCTGTTCTCCAAACACATCGGACCAAATGTGAAGATGAAAGCAGCAGGCGGAATTTCCTCCCTTGAGGATGCTGAGAAATTCTTATCTCTTGGCGCCGACAGACTGGGAACCAGCCGTATTATCAAGATTGTAAAGAACGAGAAAGCTACCGGCTATTGATTACAAGATGCAATTACCGAAGGTAATTTGGAATGCATTTTGGCACGTAATGGTGAAAACACGAAACCGTTGCGATATGAAAAAGAAACAAGGGGTGTGAGAATGGAAAAAGAAATCAGAAATAAATTAATCGATACTGCCATAGCGCAGCTGCAATATTCTTATACACCATATTCCAATTTTAAAGTAGGCGCAGCCCTGCTGGCAAAAAATGGTCAGACCTACACCGGCTGCAACATTGAAAACGCAGGCTACACCGCCACCAACTGCGCGGAGCGAACCGCCTTTTTCAAGGCTGTAAGCGAAGGCGTTAAGGAATTCCAGGCAATCTGCGTAGTAGGCGGAAAAGAGGGCGTTCTTACAGAATATGCAGCTCCCTGCGGAGTATGCAGACAGGTGATGATGGAGTTCTGCAATCCCGAAACCTTCCAGATCATTCTGGCAGTGGACAAGGAGCACTACGACATTTACACATTAAAGGAACTGCTTCCTCTGGGCTTTGGCCCCACTAATCTGGCCTGACCGTAGGAGAATAAATTATGACAACAGAAGAATTAAAGGCCCTCCCCAAGGTGGAGCTTCACTGCCACCTGGACGGCTCCCTCAGCCGGGAATTTATAGAATCAAGACTTGGACGGGCAGTACAGCCAGAAGAACTTAGCGTATCAGATGACTGCACCTCCCTGGCCGAATACCTTGAGAAATTTTCCCTTCCCGGACAGTGCATTATGGATGAGAAGGGATTAGAAGGGGCTGGCTATGACGTGCTGAAAAGCATGAGCCAGGAGAATGTGTGCTATGCGGAAATCCGCTTTGCCCCTCTTTTATCCGAGACAGAGAGCATGAACTGCCGGTCAGTGATCGAAGCACTTTTAAAAGGTCTTGAGCGCGGCAAAAAGGATTTCGGCGTGGACTTCGGCGTGATCACCTGTGCCATGCGCCATCATAGCCAGGAGGACAACAGCCGCATGATCAAAACCGCCCGGGAGTATCTGGGATATGGAGTGTGCGCCGCGGACCTGGCAGGCGCGGAAGCCTCCTACCCAATGTCACAGTTCATGGAGCTGTTTACAGACACCTGCAAATTGGAAATGCCCTTTACTCTCCATGCAGGAGAGTGCGGAAGCGTGCAGAACATTGTGGATTCTGTAAAAGCAGGAGCTGGCAGAATCGGTCATGGAATTGCCATGAGAGGTTACGCTGATCTGCAAAAGGAGCTTGCACAGATGGGCATCGGAATTGAGATGTGCCCCATCAGCAACCTGCAGACAAAGGCAGTACAGAGCACTGCCCAGTATCCCATCTGTGAATTTTTAAATGCAGACCTGAAGGTTTCCATCAACACGGACAACCGCACCGTCAGCAATACCACGCTGACCAAGGAACTGCAGTTCATTCAGAAGACCTATGGAATTACAGATGAGGAGATTCTGATCCTTATGAAAAATGCGGCAGACACTGCATTTGCAGGCGAAGAAGTCAAAGAGAAACTACACAGAAAACTGTATATAGGCCGATAAATGACCTGTTGAATAAAACATGGCAGAGGCAATTCTGTTAAATAAAAAAAAAGCAGCAGAAATGGGGGATTTTATTTTGAAAAAATATGAAAGGATCTTTGTGATCGTCCTGGATTCTCTGGGAATCGGCGCTATGCCGGATTCCGAAAAGTTTGGTGATGTGGGAGTGGATACCTTCGGACATATTCTGGATAAAATGGGTTCCCTGGAAATACCAAATTTAAGAAAACTGGGAATGTTAAATCTGCATCCTGCCGGAAATATGACAGGCGTGGAGCATCCTATGGGCCGCTACATGCGCATTACAGAAGCCAGCAACGGCAAGGACACTATGACCGGGCACTGGGAAATGATGGGAATCAGAACAACCAAACCCTTTATCACCTTTACAGATCACGGATTTCCGGCGGAATTGATCGCAGAGCTTGAGAAGCGCTGCGGCAAGCGCGTAATTGGAAACAAAAGCGCAAGCGGCACGGAGATTATTGAAGAGCTGGGCGAAGAAGAAATCAACACAGGCGCCATGATCGTCTACACCTCCGCAGACTCTGTCCTTCAGATATGCGGAAATGAGGAGACCTTTGACCTTCAGAACCTGTATCGCTGCTGTGAGATTGCCCGTGAGATCACTATGAAGGATGAGTGGCGGGTAGGCCGCGTCATTGCAAGACCCTATGTGGGTAAAAAGAAAGGCGAGTTTAAGCGCACCAGCAACCGTCACGACTATGCCCTGAAGCCAACTGGCTTAACCACCTTGAATGCACTTAAGGATGCAGGACTGGATGTGATCGGCGTAGGCAAGATCAACGATATTTTCTGCGGCGAGGGAATCACAAAGACCTATCATTCCAACAGTTCGGTACACGGCATGGAGCAGACCATTGCCATCAGCAAAGAAGACTTTAAGGGACTTTGCTTTGTCAATCTGGTTGATTTCGATGCCCTGTGGGGACACAGACGAAATGTGGAAGGTTACGGCAAAGAGATTGAGAAATTTGATAAAAACCTGGGCGTTCTTCTTGAAGCGCTTCGGGAGGATGACCTTCTGATCCTGACGGCAGATCACGGAAATGATCCCACCTACACAGGTACAGACCATACAAGAGAATACGTTCCATTCCTTGCTTATTCCCCGCAGATGAAAGAGGGCGGAGCCATCGAAAACGAAGATACTTTTGCTGTGATCGGCGCTTCTGTTGCAGATAATTTCCAGGTTAAAATGCCGGAGGGAACCATCGGACACTCTATTTTGGAGAAGCTGGTTTAAGAGAGCATTTTTCAGATATGCTTCCAGACAGCAGAATATGAGGAAACTATATGAAACACACATACTTGCATGATGTACTTCCGTTTCTTCGGGAACTGGAAAGAGAGAAACAGAAACAGTTTGAAACTTATTTCCGCACAGCACCCTTGTGGCTGATGGATCTGTTCCAGAGCGAGGTGATGGAAGCTGGCATCACCTTTATCCGGGAAAATGAGCCTGCAGACACTATTTTCTTTGTGGCAAGGGGAAGGGTCAAAGCCACAGACTACAGGGTGTCTGGCATTGCCTACGATTTTATGAAGCCCATGAATCTGATCGCACTTGGTGGAATGGAAGTGATCCTGGGGCAGGACACCTACCAGACTACCCTGCAGACAGAGACAGAATGCATTGTGACCAAGCTTCCAAGAGCCCAGTATGAGAAATGGATCTATTCAGATACGGAAGCCTTTCGCACGGAAGCAAGGCTTACCTGCGCTTCCCTTCTGGAGGAGGAGAGACGGAACCGGCTGTACCTGTTTCTGGAAGGTGCAGACCGGCTGGCTGTGCTGTTTGCGGACTGGTTTGAAAAATACAGTAAAAATGAGCAGCTTTGCATCAATGAGAGCCGTCAGAATCTGGCAGATGAGACAGGTCTCTGCCTGAAAAGCATTAGCCGTGCCATCAAAAAATTTCAGGCGGATGATCTGATCACCAAAAAAGGCAATCAGATCTGGATTAACGAGAAACAATACAGAGGCCTGAAAAGAACTGTAGATGAGAAAATAGGCAGCGTATAAAAGGAGAAGGTGTACATGAACGATTTATATCAGAAGCTTGAAACTTGCCTTGCAAGTGTCAGAAAAAAAACAGATTTTAAACCGGAGGTGGCGCTGATCCTGGGCTCCGGGCTTGGTGATTATGCAGATGAGATCCAGATTGAGACCACAATTGATTATACAGAAATTGAAGGTTTTCCAACCTCCACAGTTGCAGGACACAAGGGAAGGTTTGTATTCGGCTATGTGAAACAGGTGCCGGTTGTGATCATGCAGGGAAGAGTGCATTATTATGAAGGCTATCCTATGACCGATGTGGTGCTTCCTGCAAGACTGATGGGCATGATGGGAGCGAAGAAGCTGTTTCTCACCAATGCAGCAGGCGGCGTGAATCCATCCTTTCATCCGGGGGATTTCATGATGATCACAGACCACATTGCAACCGGGATTCCAAGCCCTCTTATCGGACCTAATATAGAGGAGCTTGGCTGCAGATTTCCGGATATGAGTGAGGTGTACAGCAGACGGCTTCAGGATGTGATCCGCACCTCAGCGAAAAAATGCGGCATTTCCATTCAGGAGGGTGTTTACGTGCAGTTTACAGGACCAAACTACGAGACTCCTGCTGAGGTGAAAATGGCAGCCATCTGGGGCGGGGACGCTGTTGGCATGAGCACTGCCTGCGAGGCGATGGCAGCCCGTCACATGGGCCTTGAGATCTGCGGGATTTCCTGCATCACCAACATGGCAGCCGGAATTTCAAAGGAAGAGTTAAACCACAAGGAAGTCCAGGAGACTGCAGATCGGGTTGCCAAATCCTTCAAGGAACTGGTAACAGAAATTATTGTGAATATGTAACAGGTAACAAAGGAGAAAGAGAAAGTATGGGAATTGTTGTAATCGGTGATGTTTTTATCGATGTGAAAGGGTATTCTACAGCACCTTTTATTCCAGGCGGAAGAAATGCGGGAGAGATCCAGCAGATCCACGGCGGAGTGGGAAGAAATGTGGTAGAGGATATTGCCAATATAGAGCTGAAGCCCACATTTGTCAGTCTGGTGGATGACGATGCCATGGGCGAGGAAGTGATCCGCAAGCTGGATCGCCACAAGGTAGACACCAGGTTTATGCGCAAGGTGCCAAACGGCATGGGAACCTGGCTGGCTGTTTTTGACCAGGACGGGGATGTGGTGGCATCCATTTCCAAGAGACCGGATCACCGCCCCATTGAGCGGATTCTGGAGGAATGCGGAGACGAGATCTTCCAGAATGCGGACAGCGTGGTGATCGAGATTGACATTGACAAGGAAATCGTGAAGAAAACCTTCCACTATGCGGAGAAATACGGCAAAAAAGTTTACGCACTGGTTTCCAACATGACCATTGCCATGGAGCGCAGGGATTTTCTTCGGAAAACAGCCTGCTTCGTCTGCAACCAGCAGGAGGCCGGAATTTTGTTTTCTGAAGATTATGACGGCCTTTCCCCGGAGGAAATGGCAGAGTGCCTGACAAAGCGCATCCAGTCAGCGCACATTCCCAAGATGGTGGTTACCATGGGAAGTGAGGGCGCAGCCTACGCAGACCAGGAAGGAAATCACGGTGTTTACCCGGCCAAGAAGGTGGATGTGGTAGACACCACAGGCGCAGGAGATGCCTTTTTCGCAGGTGTTTGCGTAGGACTGACATACGGCAAGACCTTAAGAGAGGCATGCGCCATCGGCACCCGCCTTTCCTCTACAGTTATTTGTACCTCTGATAACATTTGCCCAAGATTTATGCCGGAAGAATTCGGCCTTGACAGGTAGGAGCGAAAAAATGGAAAGTCTGATTATAGGAATTGCCGGAGGTTCCGGCTCTGGTAAATCAACATTTACAAACAGGATTAAAGAGCATTTCGGGGATGATGTGGTGGTGCTTTATCACGACAATTACTACCGCAGACAGGATGGAATTCCCTTTGAACAGAGGGTAACTGTCAATTACGATCATCCCGATTCCCTGGAGACCGAGCTTCTGGTAGAGCATCTGAAGCTTCTGAAGGCAGGAAAATCCATAGAATGCCCGGTTTATGATTATTCCCAGCACAACCGTTCCGATAAGATTCTTCACATTACCCCAAGTCCGGTGATCCTTGTGGAAGGAATCCTTCTTCTGGCAGATCCAAGGGTGAGGGAGCTTCTTGACATCAAGGTGTATGTGGAAGCGGATGCAGACGAGCGTATCCTTCGCCGGATCTCCCGGGACGTGGAAGAGCGCGGAAGGGATTTAAACGGAATCATCAACCAGTATCTGAATACGGTGAAGCCCATGCATTACCTTTATGTAGAGCCTACCCGTTCCAAGGCAGACATTGTGATCAACAGCGGTAAAAATGATGTGGCATTTGACCTGTTTGTTTCCAAGATCAGCATGGAGCTGGAGAAAAGAAAACAGGGCTGATAAGAAAAAAGCATGACTTAGAACCTTTTACAGGAGATGCAGATGTCACAGAATGATGAAAAGCTACAGGAGACAGAAATGACTGAGAAAATAAAAACTTCCAACGAGGGGCAGGAAGCTGCTTCACAGGACGCACAGCAGTCTCACAAAAGACGTGTGCGCTACAAGGGCAAATACCCGAAGAAATTCGAAGAGAAATATAAGGAGCTTCAGCCGGAGAAATACCAGGATACCATCCAGCATGTGATGCAAAAAGGCAACACTCCTGCTGGCATGCACATTTCCATTATGGTAAAGGAAATCCTTGATTTCCTGGAAATCAAGCCGGGACAGGTAGGCTTTGACGCTACTTTAGGCTACGGAGGCCATACGAAGGCAATGCTTCAGTGTCTTCAGGGAAAAGGCCATGTGTATGCCACAGATGTGGATCATGAGGAAGCCGCCAAGACCAAGAAGCGCCTGGAAGAGCTGGGATTTGGGGAGGACATTCTCACTATTAAGCTTCAGAACTTCTGCACCATTGATGAGATTGCAAAGGAAGTGGGAGGCTTTGATTTCCTGCTGGCAGACCTTGGCGTTTCTTCCATGCAGATCGACAACCCGAAAAGAGGATTTTCCTTTAAGGTGGACGGACCTCTGGATCTGCGTCTGAACCAGGAGGCCGGGATCAGTGCCGCAGAGCGTCTTGAGACCATCACAAGAGACGAGCTTGCCGGAATGCTTTATGAGAATTCTGACGAGCCCTACTGTGAAGAACTGGCAAAGGCCATCACTGATGAGATCCGCAGAGGAAACCACATGGATACCACCACCAAGCTTCGCCAGGTGATTGAGAAGACCCTTGATTTCCTTCCGGAGAAAGAGAAGAAGGAGACCATCAAGAAGACCTGCCAGCGTACCTTCCAGGCTCTTCGAATTGATGTGAACCGGGAATTTGAGGTCCTCTATGAATTTATGGAAAAGCTGCCGGATGCTTTAAAGCCAGGCGGAAGAGCCGCTATCCTGACCTTCCATTCTGGGGAAGACAAGCTGGTAAAAAAAGCGTTAAAGGCAGGATATAAGGCAGGAATTTATTCCGATTACGCCAAAGATGTAATTCGTCCGTCCGCACAGGAATGTGCACAGAATGGCCGCGCACGGTCTACAAAAATGAGATGGGCGATTAAAGCCTAGAGCCTGTTTGAAAATCATTCCTGCAATCTGCACGCCCCACTTTGCGGTATATTTCACCTGAATTCGGTTGTCGTAGCCCGCTACGACGCCCTCATTCGGGCAAAATCTCCCACAAATTGTGACGCACATCTTGCAGAAAGCCTTTTTTAAACATGCTCTAGAGCCTGTTTGAAAAATGGGGGAGAAACCGCATTACTGCAGTTCCATTCCCCATATTTTGCAGTCGCGGGTTCCCACGACCATATAACTTTGATAGACAGCAGGAGATGCTTCGATGACTCCCTCACTGATCTGGTGGCAGTCAAGAACCTCTCCTGTTTTTCCGTCCAGAAGATAAATGTGTCCGGTGCTGTTGCAGTAGAGCACTTTGCCGCTGCCGTCGGGATTGTACACACATACAGGAGAGGACCAGGCATAGGCAGCAGCATGCTCCCAGACGGCTTCCCCTGTATTTTTGTCAATGCAGGCAAGGACGCCCTCGGCCTGGCCTCCAGTTCTGGCTACGGTCACATAAATGTAGTCGGACAATTCCTCTTTACCCACTGCGATGGTGGACTGGACGCCGCCGGAGACCCCGTCCTCAGAAGAACACTCGTAGGATTTCTGCCAGATGATCTCTCCGGTCTCGGCGTCAATTTTCCATACCGGAACTTCCGCTGTGGAATTGCTTCGCCATCCAAGACGGAAGGAGGTGCTGATGTACAGGTAAAGATGTCCGTCCTCCACGGAAAGCACCGGGGAGGAGTTGGAGTCATCCAGAATGTCCTGTACCCACACCAGCTGCAGGGTGTTCAGATCCAGGCACATCAGATTGCCGCCATTGTCGGACATGAAAATATAGCCGTCGTAGATGGCTGCACTGTCCTCCATGCCAAGCCAGTAGGAAGCAACACTGGTTCTGGTTCCGTAATAATGCCATTTCACAACCGGGTCCGGGGCGATGGACAGGGTGCCTGCCGCTGGATCATAGCTGGTATTTAATTTGATCAGGTAGAGAATGCCGTTTTCCCCAGGATAGATCAGAGTATCGGTATTCGCATCCACAAGTGCGGAGGAGTCAAAATAGCTTAAGTTTCCGCGAAGGGAAAAAGAATCGTTATTTCCGAAGGTGTACATGACGCTGCAGTCCAGAAGGTTGACCACGAAAACCCTGGCGGTTCCTTCATTGCTGTCGTAGCCGGCACCTACATATAAGATTGGATAGCCTCTTGGGTCCAGTGCACCGGAGCCCTTGAAGGTGTAGCCCAGGAAAAGGGCCTCTCTTGTCGGCTCGCCTGTTTCCAGATCCAGGAAATACACATATCCGTCCATGCAGGCGTAGATCACTTCCACAAGGTCGTCTTTTTCTTTGGCCCAGTCGTACATGTTCATGGACTGTTTGGCTTCTTTGGACCATTTTTCCATAAGAGGCTGTCCGGTCCAGCCGCTTCCCGACCAGGTAGCATCGCCTACCGTGATGGAACCTGTGCTGGCGGTCCAGAGATCTGTTATTTTGCCCTCCTTGATCTGGGTGTTTCCATAGGAGGCGGTGTCGCGGAAATTATTGCCCCGGAAGGTGACAATTCCGTCCACATCTGTGTAGCTGATCCCTGCATCAAAGGAATGGGTGTCAGCAGACTGGTAATCAGAAAGATTTGCCAGGGTCTGCCCATTTACCTCGATGGCTGTGGAATCTATGTAAAGGGAGGGCTTTGTGGATTCCACACAGGCGGGGGAAAAGCTGGCAGGCTTTGCCATAGCTGCCTTTACCTCTGCAAGGGAGTCGGTTTGTTCCATATTAAGCCCGCTGTCCCCGGAAGTGGCTGCAACCATGGAGACGGTGTTGGCAGATTCTTTGATTTTCCCCACAAGCCGGGCGGCACCAAAAACGGTAAGGGCTGCAGCGCCCAGAATCCCGCCTGTGAGAAGCTGCTTTTTCATTAGGTACTTTCTTTTAAGCTGCCGCTTTCGTTTCCCTATTTTTCGTTTCATACTGTAAATCCTTCCATTTCATTAAAGCTGAAAAAAACTTTTAAGAGATGCTAGAGCGTGTTTGAAAAATCATTCCTGCAATCTGTGACGCACATCTTGCAGAAAGCCTTTTTCAAACACGCTCTAAGATTATACAGCCTGCCGCATGGAAATACAAGGCTGGCCGGGCAATCTTTTTCCTTGACAGATACTATTGAACATTGCTAAAATAATATTAATTGTGCGATGAAATCGATGCATTTGACAGAGATAAAGGAGGAAGAGAAATGCTGAAAGTATGGATCGTAGGATCAGAAGGCCAGATTGGCGAAGCAATTAATGAAATGCTAAACCCTCTGGAAATTGAAGCTCTGAATACAGATAAGAATGAGCTTGACATCACCCAGACCGATGAAGTGCTCCGTTTCGGTGAGATCAACCGTCCGGACGTGATCATCAACTGTGCGGCACTTACCGATGTAGAGCTTTGCGAAAAAGAGCCGGAGCATGCATTCCGCGTAAATGCCCTGGGTGCCCGTAACTTAAGTATTGTGGCAAGAAAAACCGGGGCAAAGATGGTACAGCTGTCTACAGATGACGTTTTTGACGGCTTGGGAAAAAAGCCTTATACAGAATTTGATGATACCAATCCTATCACCGTTTACGGAAAATCAAAGCTTGCAGGAGAAAAATATGTGAAGGAATTCACCCACAAGCACTTTATTATCCGAAGCAACTGGGTATACGGAACCGGAAATAATTTTGTAAACCGCGTGCTTGCCTCAGCAGATGAAGGGCAGGCCTTATCCGTTGCAGAAGATCAGTATGGTTCTCCTACAAGTGCCAGGGATCTGGCAAGAATCATTCTTTATTTGATCCGCACTAATGAATACGGAACTTATCATGCTACCTGCAAGGGCGTTTGCAGCCGTTACGAATTTGCAAAGGAAGTACTTCGGCTTTCCGGAAAAAAAGAACAGCTGAATCCGGTTCCCACGCCGCAGTCAGATCTGTCCTCTGCAAGACCTGCATATGCAGTTCTTGATAATTTCATTCTTCGCATTATTGATGTATACGACATGCCGGATTGGAAAGAATCTCTGGCAGAATTTATGAAAGAGAGGATGGAAGGCTAAGATGGGAGCAAAGAAAGAAAATGCAAAAGAGAAAAAGAAAATCAGTCTGACCAGTAAGATTTTTATTGCACTGATCGTTGGTGCTGTCACCGGAATGGTTCTTCATTATCTGGTTCCGGATGGTAATATTAAAAATGATGTGATCGTGGAAGGCGTTCTTTATGTATTGGGTCAGGGATTTATCCGCCTCATGAAAATGCTGGTTGTTCCATTGGTATTTTGTTCTCTGGTTTGCGGAAGTATGGCAATCGGAGATACCAAGAAGCTGGGAAATGTAGGCGGCAAGACTCTTGCATTTTATCTGGTTACTACTGCGGTGGCCGTTGCAGTTGCCCTTGGAATCGGAACCCTTTTAAGACCTGGTATCGGTCTTGACATGAGTAAGATTCAGGTGAATGCTTCTGACATTGAAACTATGGAGTCTGCTTCACTGGCACAGACCATTTTGAATATTATTCCGGACAATCCTTTTAAAGCTCTGGCAAATGGCGAGATGCTTCAGGTAATCGTATTTGCCCTGGTCGTTGGTGTGATCCTTGCCAAGCTTGGAGAGCGCGCAGAGGTGGTTGCCAACTTTATCAGCCAGTTTAATGACATTATGATGGAAATGACCATGATGGTTATGAGTCTGGCACCAATCGGTGTATTCAGTCTTATTGCAAGAACCTTTGCCAATATTGGCTTCAGTGCGTTTATTCCGCTGGCAAAGTATATGATTGCGGTACTGATCGCGCTGGCAATCCAGTGCTTTGGAGTGTATCAGATTTTGCTCAAGGTATTTACCGGCCTGAATCCGATCAGATTTATCAAGAAATTTTTCCCGGTTATGGCTTTTGCTTTTTCCACGGCAACATCCAATGCAACAATACCTCTTTCCATCGATACGCTGAATAAGAAAATGGGTGTTTCCAAAAAGATTTCTTCCTTTACGATCCCGCTGGGAGCTACCATTAACATGGATGGTACTTCTATCATGCAGGGTGTTGCGGTTATGTTTGCAGCGCAGGCATTTGGAATTCATCTGACACCTATGGATTATGTAACCGTTATCGGTACGGCGACTCTGGCTTCTATTGGTACAGCAGGTATTCCAAGTGTTGGTCTTGTGACCTTGACCATGGTATTTAACTCTGTTGGTCTTCCGGTGGAAGCAATCGGTATTATTATGGGTATTGACCGTATTCTGGATATGGCCAGAACAGCCGTTAATATTACAGGTGATGCAGTTTGCACGACCATTGTGGCTTGCCAGAATGGGGCTGTGGATAAAGAAGTGTTTAATAAAGCTGAATAAAAATATTGGCGTGTGTATGTGAGTTTAGACTCAGGTATGCACGTCTTTTTTTGTGTGGCGAAGGCGGACGCCTGGGAGGGGCAGTGTGTTCAAAGTAACTATGAATTAATTGAAAATAAACAGCATATAACACTTGACAACAGTATAATACTGTTATATGCTGTTTGCATAAGGAGGGGTCACATGAAGATCATAATTAATCACTCGTCGATGCAGCCAATTTATGAGCAGATCACAGATCAGATTAAGGCGATGATCATTGACGGGACGTTAAAGGAAGAGGAAATGCTTCCCTCTGTGAGAACTTTGGCGAAGGAGCTGAAGATTAGTGCTCTTACGGTGAAGAAGGCGTATGACTTTCTGGAGGAAGAGGGGTTCGTGGTTACGGTGCATGGGAAAGGCAGCTTTATTGCCAAGAATAACCAGGGACTTCTTATGGAAGAGCGGAAGCGGGAGATTGAGACAGAACTGGAGGAAGTGATCCGGAAAGCGCGGATCAGCGGATTGTCTGAGGAAGAGATCCGGGAACTGTTTGAGCTTATTATGGAGGAGTAGATATGCTGTTGAGTTTGAAGAATTTGCAGAAGAATTATCCTGGATTTTCCCTGGATGTAAGTATGGAAGTAGAAGAAGGACAGATCACCGGTCTGATCGGAGCCAATGGAGCAGGGAAGTCTACTACCTTTAAGGTTATTCTGGGGCTGGTTCATCCTGATGCAGGAGAAATTCGTCTGTTTAATAAGGATATGGAGCAGATTTCCCAAAAAGAGAAAGCGGATATAGGCGCGACACTTTCTGACAGCGGTTTTTCCAATTGTTTGACCGTGAAACAGATTGTGCATATTCTGACAGAGACTTATGAGAAATTTGATCGGGAGATGTTTGAGAAGCGGTGCAGCCTGTTTTCCATCCCCATGGATAAGAAACTGAAAGAGTTTTCCACAGGAATGAAAGCAAAGTTAAAAGTGCTGACAGCCACCAGCTTTGATGCCAGGCTTCTTGTTCTGGATGAGCCTACAGCCGGTCTGGACGTGATTGCCAGGGATAGCATTCTGGAACTCCTTCGGGAATATATGGAGACGGAAGGAAGAAGTATTCTGATCAGCTCCCACATTTCCTCAGATCTGGAGAGCCTGTGTGATGATATTTATATGATTGATAAGGGACGGATCGTGCTTCATGAGAATACAGATGTGCTGCTGGATGAATATGGTCTTATCAAGGCTGACGAGAAGCAATATGAATTGCTTGATAAGCAGCATATTCTCAAGGTGAAGAAGGAGCAATACGGCTACAGCTGTCTCACAGATGAGCGTGCATTTTATGCGGAGAACTACCCGCAGCTTGCAATAGAACGTGGGTCTGTGGACAATGTTATTACCATGATGATCAAGGGGGAAGTATTATGAAAGGTATGTTTGTAAAAGACATGGAAATTATGAGGGGAAACATGAAAACGTTCATTGGCGTATATATTATAGCCATTTTCTGTTTCCTTAGTACTTCCGCAGGTCCTTCTTTTCTAATCAGTTATGTGTCTGTTCTGGCTGCCGTTATGGCACTGAATACCATAGCAAGTGATGATATGGATAATGGTATGCCTTATATTTTTACTTTTCCTATCAGCAGGAAAGAATATGTGAAGGAGAAGTATCTGCTGGGTGCAGGGATGGTCACGGTATTGTGGGCTGTTGCTGTTGCAATTGCAATTGGCGTAAATGCTTCCGGATATCGTATGGTGTCCTGGGAAGAACTGATCGCTTCTGCAGCTGTCGGTCTTTTTCTTGCTGTTTTCGCAAATGCGGTTGTGTTTCCGATACAGTTGAAATATGGAAGCTCTACAGGAAGGCTGGTGCTGCTTGTTCTTGTATTTGGCATCATGGCTGTAGGATGGATTGGCGTAGAACTATGCCAGAAAATGAAAGTGGATTTTTCAGGTCTGAAAAATCTGGGCCTGCGCATTTGGAACCTTGGAATCCCAGTCTGTCTGGCGATGCTGTTTGTTCTTATGTTGCTAATGGTTCTGATTTCCTGTACAATATCCATAAAGATTATGGAGAAAAAGGAGTACTGATCCGGAAATGAAGAAGAATCAGATTTTTATAAAATGCGGAACTGAATATAAGGAGATGACGAAAGAACTGCTGGAGGCGTGTGATCTGGCAGGAGAGATAGAGAAGAAGTTTGTGAAATACGGATTGAAGGCGCTTTCAGAAAATTTCGAGGCAGGTTTACAGCAGAATAGTGAGAAGGTTATAACAGAAGCGAAGTTTGAAACAAAGAGCAGTCTTATTGACAGCTCTAAAGCAGAAGTGGACTGTTTTTATTCTTCAGATTCTGTGGAAAAACAGAATTCAGAATTTGGTTTGTACAATATGCGGATCGGCATCAAGCCAAACCTGGTCGCCCCCATGGAAGCCTACTGGGGCGGCACCACTCACCCGGAGGTAGTCGTCGGAATCGTAGAATATCTTCAGGAAAAAGGTTTTTCCAATCTGGTGATCATGGAAGGTTCCTGGGTAGGAGATAAGACCTCCGAATCCTACGAAGTCTGTGGTTTCAAGTCCCTCTGTGAAAAATATAACGTTCCGTTCCTTGACATGCAAAAGGAAAAGGGTGCGCCTGTACAATGTGGCGATATGACCTTAAACATCTGCAAAAGTGTCCTTGATCTGGACTTCCTTATTAATGTTCCGGTACTAAAAGGTCACTGTCAGACCAAAATCACCTGTGCATTGAAGAACATGAAAGGTCTTTTGCCCAACTCTGAGAAGCGCCGCTTCCACGCACTTGGCCTTCATGATCCTATCGCTCACCTAGGCCTTGCTATCCACCAGGATTTCATCATGGTAGATAATATTTGCGGCGATCTGGATTTCGAAGACGGCGGCAACCCCGTAGAGATGAACCGCGTTCTGGCAGCAGTGGATCCGGTTCTTATGGATGCTTACGTCTGCAACATGATGTACTATCAGCCAGAAGAAGTCCCCTACATCACAAAGGCTGCCGCCCTTGGTGTTGGCTGCGCCGACATCCGCCAGGCAGAAATCCGTGCCCTCGATGGCAACCCCGGCGCTCCCATTCCCAAGTCCCGGAAAGTGGTAGAGCTTGCCGACGCTGTAGAAGAAGTAGAATCCTGCAGCGCCTGCTACGGCAACCTGATCCCCGCTCTTGACCGCCTGAAGCAAGAAGGTCTCCTTTCAAACCTGACCACCCGAATCTCCATCGGTCAAGGCTACCGAAATCAAAAGGGTCTTCTTGGCATCGGTCACTGTACCAGAAGCTTTACCTGTCACCTCAAGGGCTGTCCCCCTACAGAAGAGGAAATCTATGAGTTTTTAAAAAGCTATATTACGGAAACATAATTTCAGCCCCGCAGGTTTGCGGGGCTGTTTCTATGCTTTTTGTTTTTGCTGTCCCAGAGAAATAATCCCTTTACAGAAGCTTCTTCACCATCTGGATAATCTGTTCTTTGGAAACAGTGCTGCTGTTGATGCACAGATCATACTGCAGCATATCCAACCAGTTGGTGTCTGTGAAATATTCATAATAAGCACGGCGGTCCTTGTCGGTGCGCTTCACCATCTTGCGTACACTCTTCTCCTCACGACCGGTACGGGCCATTACCGTTTTCACTCGTTCCTCAAAAGGTGCATAGATGAACAGGCTGATATGCTTATCCTTATAATCTTTTAATATATAGTTGCCGCAGCGTCCGACAATTACGCAGTTCTCTTTGTCAGCAGCTTCCAGAATGCTCTTCTTCTGCAGATCATAAAGCACATCGTTCATAGGAACAAAATGATACTCCGGATTCATCTGAAGCTCATAATCAACCGGATAAAGCCACTGGCTGGCTTTCTTCTCGTCTACTCTGGCAAACTCATCAAAGGGGATATTTTTCTCTTTGCTTGCCATTTCAATCAATTCCTTGTCATAGAATTTAAAGCCCAGTTCCTCAGCAAGAGCCTTTCCGATAATACGTCCGCCGCTTCCAAACATACGATTGATTGTTATGATGCATTTACTCATAAACGCCGCCTCCTTTTTGATAAAAACAGTGCAAAAGGTATATTATCTGTTCTCTTTTGCATTATAACATAATTATTTGAAAATTTCTATATAATTTGCATAAAATCAAAATAAAAAAATATTCTGAATCTGTCATTTCGCTGGAAATTTGGATTTTTTCTTGTTATACTTAAAGTTGATAATAAAAGAAAGGAAATCACCATGCTTAAAATAAAAAATTATGTGAAAGCGGAATCCCTGGAAGAAGCCTATGAGCTGAACCAGAAGCGTACCGCCTGTGTACTGGGCGGAATGGTATGGCTGAAAATGGGCAATCGCAATGTAACTACAGCTATTGACCTTTCAGGCCTTGGATTGGACACCATTACAGAGACGGAGGAAGAATTTGTAATCGGCTGCATGACTCCCTTACGTGATCTGGAGCTTCACGAAGGACTTCATGCCTATACCCATGGAGCTATGAAGGAGAGTCTGCGCCACATTGTAGGCGTGCAGTTCCGCAACTGTGCTACAGTGGGCGGAAGTATCTGGGGGCGTTTTGGTTTCTCAGATGTTCTGACTATGTTTTTAGCCCTGGATACAGAGGTTGAGCTTTTTAAGGGAGGAAGAGTCTGTCTTTGGGACTTTGTAAAAATGCCGAAGGACAGAGACATTCTGGTACATATTATTGTGAAGAAAACTCCGATTAAGACTGCATACCTAAGCCAGCGTAACACAAAGACTGATTTTCCTGTGCTTGCCTGCTGTGTAAGCATGTCTGAAGATGGCATGAAGGCTGTTTACGGTGCCCGTCCGTCTAAGGCATTTCTTCTGGAGGATGAGGAGAACATTTTGAAGGATGTGCAGACACTTTCTGAGGAAGAGAAGAAGGAAGCTTATGAGAAATTTGCAGACTATGCGGCCAGAAAGGTTCCAACCTCAGGAAATATGAGAGGAAGTGCTAAGTACAGAACCCTTCTTGTGAAGGTCCTTACAAGAAGAGCATTGGAAGCAGTGGGAGGTATGAGTGATGAGAATTAATTTTTGGCTGAACGGAGTTAAAAAAGAAGAAGAAATCCGTCCGGATACCCTGCTTCTGGATTTCCTTCGAAGCCTTGGCTGCTACAGTGTAAAAAGAGGCTGTGAGACTGCTAACTGTGGTCTTTGCACCGTTCTGGTGGAGGGAAGACCTATGCTTTCCTGTTCCGTTCTGGCAGCACGTATTGACGGCAAAAGGGTTATGACTATGGAAGGTCTTCAGGAAGAAGCCAAAGAATTTGGTACATTTCTTGCCAATGAAGGCGCAGAGCAGTGCGGCTTCTGCAATCCGGGCTTTATTATGAATGTGATCGCCATGACAAAGGAATTGGCAGATCCTACAGAGGATGAGATCAAGGAGTATCTGGCCGGAAATTTATGCCGCTGCTCCGGTTTTGTTGGACAGACCAGAAGCATTCTGAAATATCTGGAATATAAGAAGAATCAGGAGAAGGAGGTGCAGGCATGAGCTATGTGAATCAGTCTCTGCAGAAAAAAGATGCCATGGCACTGGTTACAGGACAGCCTGTATATACCGATGACCTGGCACCTAAGGAATGCCTGATCATTAAGATATTAAGAAGTCCTTATGCCAATGCCTGGATAGAGGAGATCAAAACTGAGAATGCGAAGAAAACAGATGGTATTGCCTGCGTTCTTACCTGGGAAGATGTTCCGAAGAAAAGGTTTGCTTCTGCAGGGCAGACTTATCCGGAATTCAGCCCCTATGACAGATTGATTCTGGATCAGCATCTGCGTTTTGTAGGAGATGCAGTAGCAATTGTGGCAGGTGAGACAGAGGCGGCAGTTGACCTTGCCCTGAAACGTATTAAAGTGAAATACCGTGTGGAAACACCGGTTCTGGATATGCATACAGCCAAAGACAATCCGGTTCTTGTTCATCCTGAAGAGAATTGGGAATCCAAGTTCCCCGTAGGTGCTGACAACAAGCGAAACCTTGCTGCCAAAGGCCATGAGGAAATGGGTGACATTGACGCTGTTCTTGCCAGCTGCAAATATACGGTAGATGAGGTTTACCATACAAAGGCAGACCAGCAGTGTATGATGGAAACCTTCCGTGCTTACTGTACCAAGGATCATTTTGGAAGACTGAATGTGGTAGCCTCTACACAGGTTCCTTTCCATCTTCGAAGAATCCTTGGAAATGCCCTTGGAATTCCATCCTCTAAGATTCGTGTGATTAAGCCCCGTATCGGAGGCGGCTTTGGCGCCAAGCAGACAGAGGTTTGCGAGATTTACCCGGCAATTGTTACCTGGCTGACCGGCCGTCCCTCCAAGATCGTTTACAGCCGCCACGAGGCCCTGATCTGTGCATCTCCCCGTCATGAGATGGAGGTCCATGTACAGGTTGGAGCGGATGAGAATGGTATTGTAAAGGGAATTAAGGTGGAAGCCCTTTCCAATGCAGGTGCATATGGCGATCACAGCCCTACAACTGTGGGCCTGACAGGGCATAAGGCCATTGCACTGTATCGGAATCTTGAGGCCTACAACTTTGATTATGAAGTTGTATATACCAATGTTCAGGCTGCAGGTGCATACCGCGGCTATGGCGCTACACAGGGTATATATGCAGTAGAGTCTGCTGTAAATGAGCTGGCGCACAAAATGAACATGGATCCTGCCAGAATCCGCGAATTGAATATGCCTGTTGAAGGGGAAAGAATGTACGATTATGACGGCAATCTGACCCACACGGCAAGCTGTACCATGGATCGTTGTCTTGCCCGTGCCAAGGAGATGATTGGCTGGAATGAGAAATATCCATGCAGAGACATGGGAAATGGAAAAGTAAGAGGCGTAGGTCTTGCCATGGCAATGCAGGGTTCCTCTATTTCTAATGTAGACGTTGGAGGTGCAACCCTGAAGCTGAATGAGGACGCTTCCTATACATTATCCCTTGGATGTGCGGATATGGGTACCGGATGTGATACGATTCTTTCTCAGATGGCAGCAGACTGCCTGGAAACGGAATTTGACAATGTGGTCGCATTTGGAGTGGATACGGATGTTTCCCCATATGATTCCGGCTCTTATGCCTCTGCTACCACCTATGCCACAGGAAATGCGGTAATCAATGCCTGCAGTGAATTGAAGAAGCGGATCATCAAGGTAGGCGCAGGAATGCTTGGGGTAGATGCAGAAGAAGCTGAATTTGACGGAAAAAGAGTTTATGCAGGGGATAAAGAGGTTAGTCTTCAGGAGGTTGCCTATAAGGGAACCTGCGGCAATACGCAGGAGCTTCAGGTAACCACCGCCTTTTCTTCCAAGATTTCTCCGCCGCCGTATATGATCGGTGCAGCTGAGGTGGAAGTGGATAAAGAGACCGGAAATATTGAGCTGATCGATTATGTGGCAGTGGTAGACTGCGGAACTCCTATTAACCCTAATCTTGCCCGTGTGCAGACAGAGGGAGGAGTTTCCCAGGGAATCGGAATGGCTCTTATGGAGAATGTACAATATTCCAAAGAGGGTAAGATCCGCGAGAACTCTTTCATGCAGTACAAGATCCCAAGCCGCGTGGACATCGGAAATATCCGTGTGGAGTTTGAGAGCAGCTACGAAAAGAGCGGTCCTTTCGGTGCCAAATCCATCGGCGAGCTGGTCATTGACACTCCATGTCCGGCCATTGCAGATGCAGTCTACAATGCCTCTGGCGTGCGCGTAAGAGAGCTTCCTATTACACCGGAGAAGGTTGCCATGGGGATTTTGAAGGCGCAGTTAGAGGGAGAGAATCATAAATGATGAAAGATGTGTGTCTGGCATGCATAGGTTTTATTCTTCAGACGATGATATTTTTGGCGGCAGGCAGACTTGTGTTTCGGGTTCTGAAATTAAAGGAAGATATTTCCCTGCAGCTGATCCTGGGATATCTGGCGTACTTTGCGGTATTTGAAATCTTGTTTACCCCCATGACGCTTTTGTGGGTTCCTTTAAGTACTGCAGCAGGCATATGGGCCGTGATCATGGCTGTAGCTGTGCTTGGGGCTTTTCTTTGCATAAGACGGCACAGGCATATGGATGGCACTCCGGGACAGACTGTGAGAGTGAAAGCAGAAGCAGTATGGAAACAGCACTCCGTGATGCTTCTGCTCCTGGCAGCGGTGATTTTTCTTCAGTGCCTGATCGTTATTTTTTATGAAGATATCACTGTGGATGCTGCCTACTATGTAGGAACGGTCAGTACCTCTGTATACACGAACACCCTTGGCAGATTTGATCCGTTCAGAGGCGGCATCCTGCAGAATTTTCAGGCCAGATATGTTCTGTCCGCTTATCCTATGAATAATGCAGTGTGGTGCAGGCTTTTGGGAATCCATCCCATTGTACAGGCCAAAATTGTAATGTCCTGTGAAAATGTGATCATTGCAAACCTGGTCATCTATCAGATTGGAAAAAGATTGTTCGGGAAAAACCGCAAGAAAGCGGATCTGATGGTGCTGTTTGTGTGCGTCCTTCAGTTGTTCTGCGGCACGATCTACACGGCAGGAACCTTTTTCTTTACCAGAAGCTACGAGGGAAAAGCCATTCTTGCAAATATTGTATTTCCGGTTGTTCTTATGTGCGCCCTGTGGCTTTACGAAGAAAAAGAGGACCGTAGGGTGTGGGCGGTGCTGTTTATTACGGCGGTAAGCGCTCTGGGATTTTCCGGCTCTGCCATTATCCTTCCAGCTGCAGTTCTGGCTGGGATGGTACCGGTTATGCGGATGAAGCGCAAGCTTTCCGGCCTGCCTTACTGTATTTTGTGCATGGTTCCTTCTGTTCTCTATGCAGGTGTGTATTTTGCGTGTAAGCTTGGACTGCTCAGTCTGGCTGCATCGTAGAAAGGAGCGGAAGAATGGGTGGAATAACAATTGAAGAGCTGGGAATGAAATTTGTGGATGCCTGTATGAAATTGTACTGGGGTCCCTGCTGGTATCCGGTCCTTTTTGCCATTGGACTGATTGCCACGCTGATCTGGGGACGGAAAAAAAGCTCCATGATTTTTATTGGCTGCTCGGCTGTTCTGTTCCTGACGGTGTATAACCCGGTTGTTGTGAAATATATCATAGCAAAGCTGGGCTTTGACAAGGAATATTACCGCTTTATCTGGCTGCTTCCGGTAATACCGGGGGTGGCGTATTACGGAGTTAAGGCGGTGTGTCTTTTCCCAAAAAGGTGGATGAAAGCTGCAGCTGCGGCTGTGCTTCTTGGAATTTTTGTGCTCTTTGGCAATCCGCTGGACAGGGTGGTGAACAACTTCGCGTTTGCAGAAAGTATCTATAAAGTCCCGGATGAACTGATACAGGTCTGCGGGATCATCCATGAAAACCAGAACAATCCGGAGCAGATGGCAAGGGTAGTATTTGACGGCACCCTGAACAATAAAGTGCGGCAGTATGATGCCAGCATGCGTCTGATCATCAGCAGAAATTCCAGTATTTACCGTGCAGGAAGCACTGTGACAGGCGTATATGATGAAAACAGCGATGGATACAAACGGCAGAAGGCGCTTCTGGATGTGGTGGATTATCAGCTGTATGACGATATGGAAGCATTTAAGAAAGCATTGCAGGAGACAAGAACAGAATTTGTGGTAGTCTCAAAGAACGAGGAACTCCAGAAGGTTCTGGAAGAAAATGACTGTGAACGGATTGGAGAAACAGCCTCTTATAATATTTTTCGATTTGTGGGATAGATAGAAAATAAGACTTGCAATTATCCGGGAAAGCTGTTACAGTAGTTACAAGATGCCAGGTCAGGTACTTTTCCCCTGGCATGATGAAGGAAACTGAATACGGGAAGTTATGATAGAGGCGCGGGCTTCATCAGTAATTCCGGCTGTGAGATTCTGTAGATTTGTGAAGCATCAGAATCCAGGCTGTCTGGCAGGCTGGCCGGGAAGAAAGGGAATACCGCCGAAGGGTTTGTTTTCGCCATGAGAAGAGAGCTCTGGGCTGACGCAGAATATGCGGCAGACTGTCACTGTTGTGGAGCGCTATCGAAGGTATGGATCCTGTGAAGAATAAATGCCATGAATGTGTCCCATAGCGGGGCGGCGTTCATGGCTTTTTTGTCGTATTCGCAAAAAGGATATGTCGCCTATGGCGACATCACCATGTATGAAAGCCAGCTGTTCCGCGCCTATGGACGCTCCCACAGCTGCCGACCGCATTCGTAATCCGGGCTATCGCCCTACTTACTCATACGGTCTAGCCCATCCGATATCCAAGAATTCGCTCATGCGGGGCATGGTTCATTCTTGGTTGCCGTCTGGGACTTTCATAGTAAAAGAGGGAGGAAATCGATAATGAAGTACAAACGCAGCAAAATTTATGCTCTGTTTGCAGCCGTTTTAGTATTCGTTCTGGCATGTCCGGCGACCGTACTTGCAGCTGCAGAGGAGGAAGTAAGCAGTCCGGCTGTTTACGCCACATTCTGGTCTTTGGTACCGCCTGTTGTGGCAATCGTTCTGGCACTGATCACAAAGGAGGTTTACAGTTCCCTGTTTGTGGGAATCCTGGTAGGAGCAATCTTGTATTCCGGCGGCAATTTCGAAGTTACCGTAAACCAGATTTTTTCCGGCGGAATGATCAGCGTGCTGTCCTCATCCAGCAACGTAGGTATCCTGGTGTTCCTGGTAATTCTTGGAACCATGGTGTGCCTGATGAACCGTGCTGGCGGATCTGCCGCATTCGGACGCTGGGCAAGCAAGCACATCAAAACAAGAGTGGGCGCCGAGCTTGCTACGATTTTACTTGGCGTTCTGATTTTTATTGACGACTATTTCAACTGTCTGACTGTGGGAAGCGTTATGCGTCCCATCACAGACCAGCACAATGTTTCCCGTGCCAAGCTGGCATATCTGATCGATGCCACAGCAGCGCCTATCTGCATTATTGCGCCGATCTCATCCTGGGCGGCAGCAGTCAGCGGATTTGTACCGGGAGAAGACGGAATGTCCGTTTTTGTGAGAGCTATTCCTTACAACTATTATGCAATCCTTACCATTGTGATGATGGTGTCCATGGTTCTGATGAAAGAAGAGTTTGGCTCTATGGGCGTTCATGAGTCCAACGCGTTAAAAGGAGACCTGTTTACAACTGCAGCCCGCCCCTATGCTTCCGGTGAGGGAGAAGACCCTGTGAATCCACGGGGAAAAGTAATGGATCTTCTGATTCCCATTATTTCCCTGGTAATCTGCTGTGTCATTGGAATGATCTACACAGGCGGATTTTTCAGTGGTACTGATTTTGTAACTGCTTTTTCCCAGAGTGATGCGTCTGTAGGCCTTGTGCTGGGAAGTTTTTTCGGACTGGTGATCACCATTCTTCTTTATATGGTACGCAAGGTGCTGCCGTTCCGCGACTGCATGGCATGTATCCCGGAGGGCTTCAAATCCATGGTTCCAGCAATACTGATCCTGACCTTTGCATGGACCTTAAAGAGTATGACAGACAGTCTTGGGGCAGCAGAGTTTGTAGCAGAGCTGGTAAAATCTTCTGCAGACGGACTGGTAAATATGCTTCCGGCAATTATTTTCATTGTGGCATGCTTCCTGGCTTTTGCAACCGGTACTTCCTGGGGAACCTTTGGTATTCTGATCCCCATTGTAGTACATGTATTTGAAAACACACCTGGAAATCTGATGATTATTTCCATCTCTGCCTGCATGGCAGGTGCTGTATGCGGTGACCACTGCTCTCCGATTTCCGATACTACCATCATGGCGTCCGCAGGCGCCCAGTGCGATCATGTAAACCATGTATCCACCCAGCTGCCTTATGCCATTGTGGCAGCAGTGGTATCTTTTATCACCTACATTTTCGCCGGCTTCATCCAGAGTCCGCTGTGCCTGATCATTGGCGTGGCGCTGATGATGGGTGCAATGTTTGTGATCAAGTTTAAATTCAGCGATCTGAAAAACGCCTGACGGGGCGGCCGCAGAGATTACGAAGGTATCTGATAACAGAGGATTGCCATAAGTTTCGTAGAAAATAAAATACAGGCCAGTTCTTTGCGTGAGTGCAAAAATACTCAAAATATATGTCTGGTATTTTTGACTGCAAAGAGCGGGTCTGTTTTTTGGCTTTCCGATTTCCAGATGATGTTTGCCTTGCATATGTCCGGGAAAAAATATATAATGGAGCAATGGACGAAAAAATCAGAATCAACAAATATTTAAGTGAAGCCGGCTTTTGTTCCAGGCGGGAAGCGGACAGCCTGATCCAGGAGGGACGGGTTACCGTGGACGGCCGCAGGGCAGAGCCAGGAGAGAAAATTACATCAGACACAGTGGTTTACGTAGACGGGAAGGCTGTGAAAAAAGTAGAAGAGAAGGTTCTTCTTCTATTTTACAAGCCCCGCGGCGTTGTGTGCAGCACCAAGAAGCAGCGCCAGGAGACCACCGTGACGGAATATCTGAACTATCCCCTGCGGGTTTACCCCATTGGACGTCTTGACAAGGACTCCGAGGGGCTTCTGCTTCTGACCAACCAGGGGGATCTGGTAAATAAGATCATGCGCGCGGGCAACTATCACGAGAAGGAATACCTGGTGACCGTAGATAAGCCCATAGACAGCGCTTTTGTGAAAAAAATGGCGTCTGGAATTCCTATTCTGGACACCATAACCCGCCGCTGCTTTGTAGAAAAAACAGGGAAGACTTCTTTTCGCATTATTCTCACCCAGGGCCTGAACCGCCAGATCCGCCGAATGTGCGAGTACCTTGGCTATCAGGTGCAGACCCTGAAGCGTGTGCGGATCATGGAACTGACCCTGGACGGGCTGAAGGAAGGCGAGTACCGGCAGGCTTCCCGGGAAGAGTGGGCGAAGCTGGAGAAAGGAATTGCAAATTCTTCACAGCTTCCCAGCAGCAATCATCAAAAAACAGGAGGACATCATGGAAAATTCTCTACAGCGAATGAAAGAACTGGTAGAAACCCTGAATGGCGCCGCGAAGGCGTACTACCAGGAAGACAGGGAAATCATGAGCAATCAGGAGTACGACAGCCTGTACGACCAGCTGGAGCAGCTGGAAAAAGAAACAGGCACCGTTCTCACAAATAGCCCCACTGTCCGCGTAGGATATGAGGCAGTAAACGAGCTTCCCAAGGAAGAGCATCCAAGCCCCATGCTGTCCCTTGACAAAACAAAGGACCGTGAGGTATTAAGAAGCTTTATCGGAGAGCACAGATGCCTTCTGTCCTGGAAGCTGGACGGCCTGACCATTGTTCTTACCTATGAAAACGGAGAGCTTGTGAAAGCCGTCACAAGAGGCAATGGAATCGTAGGCGAGGTCATCACCAACAACGCAAAAGTGTTTAAGAACATTCCTCTTCGCATTCCCTACAAAGGACAGCTTGTGCTCCGGGGAGAGGCCATTATTACTTACTCAGAATTTGAGCGCATCAATGAGACCATCGGAGATGCAGATGCCAAATATAAAAACCCCAGAAATCTGTGCAGCGGTTCCGTGCGCCAGCTGAACAACGAGATCACAGCCAGACGAAATGTGCGGTTCTATGCTTTTGCCCTGGTAAGCGTCCAGGATGTGGATTTCCATAATTCCCGGGAACAGCAGTTTATCTGGCTGAAGGAGCAGGGCTTTGAGGTGGTGGAATACAAGGTGGTAACTTCCACAAGCCTTGATGAGGCAATGAATTATTTTTCCACCGCAATCGTGAACAATGATTTTCCATCAGACGGGCTGGTGGTTACCTATGATGACATTGCCTACGGCGAATCTCTTGGAAGCACTGCCAAATTTCCAAGGAATTCCTTCGCTTTCAAATGGGCGGATGAAATGCGGGAGACCAAGCTGGTGGATATGGAATGGAGCCCGTCCAGAACCGGACTGATCAACCCGGTGGCGATTTTTGAGCCTGTGGAGCTGGAAGGCACCACAGTGAGCCGTGCCAGCGTGCACAACATCAGCATTGTAAAGGAACTGCAGCTTGGAATCGGGGATACCATCAAGGTCTATAAGGCGAATATGATCATTCCCCAGATCGCGGAGAACCTTACCAGAAGCGGCAACCTGGTAATTCCGGACAAATGTCCCGTATGCGGTCACGAGGCCAGAATCCGCAAGGAGAACGATGTGGAGACCCTTTACTGCATGAACCCGGACTGTGTGGCAAAGAAGATCAAGTCCTTCAGCCTATTTACCAGCCGGGATGCCATGAACATTGACGGCCTTTCCGAGGCAACCCTGGAGAAATTTATTGCCATGGGCTTTATCCACAATCTGGGAGATATTTTTGAAATCGGAAAATATAAGGATCAGATCGTAGAGATGGAAGGCTTCGGACAAAAGTCCTTTGACAACCTGATGGCAAGCCTTGAGAAAGCCAAAGAGACCACTCTTGCCAAGGTGATCTACAGCCTTGGAATCGCAGGAATCGGTCTTGCCAATGCCAGAGTGATCTGCAGATATTTTGACGATGACATTGAGAAAATCCGCCATGCGGATGCAGAAGAGATCAACTCCATTGAGGGGATTGGCCCGGTGCTGGCAGGCAGCCTGGCAGATTATTTTTCCAGTGAAGAGAATAATAAGAAGCTTGACCATCTGCTTGGCCATCTTCACCTGATCCGTGAGGAGACCGCTGGGGAGCAGGTATTTGCGGGCAAAACCTTTGTCATCACGGGAAGCGTGGAGCATTTTGCCAACCGCTCTGAGGCGAAAGCCTTTATTGAGGCAAGAGGCGGCAAGGTGACCGGCTCCGTGACCAAGAAAACCGACTATTTAATTAACAACGATAAAACTTCCGGCTCTTCCAAAAATAAGAAAGCACAGGAGCTTGGAATTCCTATTCTGTCAGAAGAGGATTTCCTGGAATTAGCGGGAGAGTAAGAATTCACATAGAGGAGGAAATAAAATGCCAATTAAAATACAAAGTGACCTTCCGGTCAAGGAAATACTGGAAAAAGAAAACTTATTCGTCATGGATGAGAACCGTGCCATGCACCAGGACATCCGTCCGATCTACATCCTGATCCTGAACCTGATGCCTTTGAAGGAAGAGACCGAGCTTCAGCTGCTTCGTTCCCTTTCCAACACCCCTCTGCAGGTAGATGTAAGCTTCATGGCCGTAGAGTCCCATCAGGCAAAGAACACATCCCGAAGCCATCTGAACAAATTCTATCAGACCTTCACAGAGCTGAAGGACAAGAAATTCGACGGAATGATCATCACCGGCGCACCTGTTGAGCAGATGGAATTTGAAGAGGTAGATTACTGGGAAGAGGTGACCAGGATCATGGACTGGTCCGAGACCCATGTGACCTCCACCATTTTCCTGTGTTGGGCAGCCCAGGCAGCGCTCTACCATTTCTATGGCTTGAAAAAGCGTATGCTGGACAAGAAAATGTTCGGCCTTTTCTGGCACAAGGTAATGAACCGCAAGATCCCGCTGGTAAGAGGCTTTGATGATGTGTTCCTGGCACCGCACTCCAGACACACAGAGGTTCCCATTGCGGACGTACACGCCTGCAAGGACCTTACTGTTCTGGCAGAATCCGACGAGGCAGGCCTGTTCCTTGCCATGGCAGAAGATGGCCGCAAGATCTTCGTCATGGGCCATCCGGAATACGACCGGGTCACCCTGGATGGCGAGTACAAGCGCGACCTTTCTAAAGGCCTTCCCATCGAAATGCCAAAGAACTATTACAGGGATAACAATCCGGATAACGGCCCCCAGCTTCTCTGGAGAGCCCACGCTAATAATCTGTACACAAACTGGCTGAATTACTACGTCTACCAGGCAACCCCGTACAACCTGTACGGAACACCGGATTTCAGCGGGAAGTAAAGACAGGAGCAGATGTTTTTTCAGGCTGAGAAAGAAATACAGTGGATTATCGGCGAAGAGAAATCCTCACCCGGATTTCTCTTCCTATTTCACCATTAAACCTAAATATTCAACCAAAAGAAAAAACTTTACATCAGCCCGATATTGTGCTATACTTTTCAAAGTCGAAGTGGTTGTACATTGATAATTCAACAACTCGAGTTTTTTATGCACCTGTAGCTCAGTGGATAGAGCAGTGGTTTCCGGTACCATGTGCGGGGGTTCGATTCCCTTCAGGTGTATTGCCTGGAACGATCGGGCGTTCCGGTGCGTTGTATTAAGGAGGACAAGAACTTGGATAATTTCAGAGAATGGTTATCAGATAACCTTCGCTATTTTATGCTTGGCGGAGCGATTCTGTTAATCGTGGTTGTCCTGTTCTTCGGTGTCCGTGCATTTATGGGAAGCGGGAAGGGCGATTCCAGTAAGGACACAGTGGAGAATCAGACGACAGCAGACAACGACCAGGGAAATGTTCCTTCTTCTCCGGCAAATGATGGGGAGACTGACGGGAAGAAAGACGCCAATCCCATGGAGACGGCTAATGAAGAGATTACTTCATTGATCAAGAGCTATTACACAGCTCTGGGGGATAAAGATATTACCAAATTGCGTACATTGGTAGATAATCTTGCACCGGCAGACGAGTCTAAGATTACCAATGCCAAGTACATTGAAGGGTATGAAGCTGGTGATATCTACACGAAAAAGGGGCTTGATGACGATTCTTATGTAGTATATTCCTGTTTTTACTACATCTGTCAGGGGATTGATACAAAGGTACCTGCGCTTGCTGAGTTCTACGTAGTGAAGGACACAGACGGGAATTGGAAGATTGATGGCGCTGTTCATGATGACAGCGACGAAATAACGAAATATGAAGTTTCTCTGCGACAGGATGATGATGTCAAGGAATTGAAGGACAAGGTGAAGAAGCTGTATGACGATGCACAGGCTTCCGACCCGGCACTTACCACATTCCTTGAAGGACTTGGTGAAGATGACACCGGATCTGAGGACACAGCAGAGGGAACGATTCTGGTAGTTACAGAGGATTGTAATGTCCGTGCAGCAGCCAGCAGTGATGCGGAGATACTGGGAGGTTTATCCGCCGGTACTGAGGTTGAGAAGAAAGGCGAGGACGGTGAGTGGGTACAGATCGATTACGATGGTACAGAAGCTTACGTTCACAACAGCCTTCTCCAAGAGAAAACTGAATAATGCAAAATAAAAAGAACTGCCGTATATTTGGGGCAGTTCTTTTTTTGCAGAGAAACAGGTTTTTTCCTGAAGTATTTTAAACAGGTTAAAAATCAGAAAGCTCCATAGGAAGTTCCGGCTTCCAGTGTGATACCCTTGGCCGCAGCCAGCTCACTGACTGTAACCAGCTGATATCCCTCCTGGATCAGCTGTGGAATAAAGACCTCCGCAGCATCTACAGATTCCTTAAAAATATCGTGCATCAGGATGATCGCGCCATCCTGGGCATTATCCATCACATTCTGGACAGTAGAATCCGCATTCTGCGTCTCCCAGTCCAGGGTATCCACAGACCACATGATCAGAGGTCTTGCAGCAATCCCTGCTACAGTATCATTAAAAGAACCATAGGGCGGGCGCACCACAGTAGCGCTATGTCCCACCAGATTCTGAATCTCTTCATCTGTGCGGGAAAGCTGGCTGGTCACGTCCTCTGCGGAAAGGGTGGCAAGATCTGCGTGATCAAAGGAATGGTTGCCAATCTCACAGCCAAGTTCCTCCATTCTGGACAGAGGCTCCTGGAAGTATTCGATCTCCTGGCCTACCAGGAAAAAAGTAGCCCTTGCATTATTGGCTTCCAGACAGTCAAGCAGACGGTCGGTGAAATCACTTGGCCCGTCGTCAAAGGTAAGGGCGATCATTCCCTTTGGTTCTGGCGTAGGTGTTGGTTCTGGCGGCTGCTCACCGTCCCCTTCAGATGAAACAGAAGCTTCCGCTGCAGATGAGGAATCACCTGCTGCAGAAGCTATAGGATCTGCGGTGCCTTCTGCGGAAGAAGCCTGTTCCCCGGAAGCTGTGTTCATATAAAATACCAGTCCGGTATCAGAACTGCCGTCTGTAGGATCACCCTGCTGTACCCCGTTGGCATCAAAATGATAAACCTGTCCGTCTATGGTGACATCACCTGTCTGCAGAACTCCGTCGGCGTTCAGATAGTAGCGGCTGTCATCCAGCTCCAGCCATCCGGTCTGCATCACGCCGTTTGCGTCAAAATAATAGCGGCGGCTGTCGGTATCGGTCAGCCATCCGGTGTATCCTGCGCCGTTTACCATGAAGTACCAGCTGCTTCCAACTGGGGTCCAGGTTCCTTCAGAAGCTTCCGGTGAAGCTGTGATCACGGCTTCCGGCTGTTCTGTAGGAGATGGCTCCGGGGTGGGGGTATCGGCAGGTGCCGAAGATGGCTCTTCTGTCTGCTGTTCCCCTTCTGTATGATCGGTATCCAAAGCTGTCCCGCCACCAGACTGGAGTGCGGAATCATCCGCATTCCCTGCTACGAACATATCCGGCGCCTTGGTGTCCTCAATGGGAGAGGGCGCTGCGGAAGACTGTGTAAAGGCAATTCCGCAGCCAAGACACATAAGAACAGCTGCAACTGCCAGCCCCTTGTTCGTATGCGGTTTATGGCCTGACATAAAATTCCTCCTTTATGAAACTCATTATAGTAGGATGCCAGAAGTGTCTGCCGCCTGGCATCATTCTTTCTAATCATACAATATATGACATGAAAAAACAAGAGCAGGTTGCAGCTGCAAAATTCCGGTTATCGTTCAGGTGGTAAGCCAAGACTAATTCTTGTGCAACCTGTTCGTGCAGAAGGAAAAAAATTCACAGAAAATCATGAAAATTTATTTTGAAATTTACATAAGTTTCTGCTATATTAGATATTGATGACGTTAACCGAAAAAGCACATACAAACGCTTTTTACAGTTTGATGATTCTTATCTGGTACAATGGATAAGAACAGGAAAGAAGAGGAAACGATTGCGTAAGAAATCCCATATACTGGTAGCTAGATATCTGGCAGACCAGATGCCTGCTACAAAGAGCCTGCAGTCCCACAGAAAGGCGTTCTGCCTGGGAAGTATCCTTCCAGACATCAAGCCGTCTTTTCTGACGAAGAAGCATGAGTATTTCGGTACCTTTGATGAGGTGCAGAGGAAGATGGAGGCTCTTGTCAACAGTAGTCCCCAGGAGTGCAAGGAACGCGTTTACTGGCGCAGAGCCGGAGAAGTCATGCATTATATGGCGGATTATTTCACTTTTCCCCATAATAAGAACTTCACTGGCAATCTGTATGAACATAATAAATACGAGAAGCACCTTAAGAACTATCTGAAGCGCTACATAAACAGCGGAGCGGCAGCACAGCTGACCATCATTCCGGTTTACTTCGGAAGTTTCCAGGAGCTTGTGGCATACATTAAGAAAGCGCATGAAGGGTATCTTCTCAAGGAAAGAAATATTGTAGAAGATATTCAGTATATTCTCAGAATCTGTTCACAGGTCATTCATGGAATCCTGCAGCTGGCAGCAGTCCGGCTGGGCAGCGAGAATATTCTGTTTCCGGTTGCGTGCTGATCGCATCGAAGTCATTTTGAGCCGTCAGGTACCGGGAATCCACAGAATCTGTTCTGCGGAAGACCGATCCTGACGGCTCTTTTTGCCTGCGTACAGGTCTGTTCTATGGAAAGAAGGGATGGGGGAAATACCTTTTTGCTCTGTCCTTATTCTGTGAACAAAAAATGAAAATTTACGAAAATCCAGCCGGATATTTTGAGGACGGTTGATTTAGAAGGGCTAGTATGCTACAATAATTCGTGTTAATATTTAAGACGAACTGTTTTTGCAGTAAAAATGCATACCTTTATATTAGGGGAGTAAAGGGATGTTCATAGATAGAAGGGAGCATCTTTTAAATATGAAGAATAAATACCTGACAAAATGTTTATGTGTCACCATGGCAGCAGCCCTGTCTCTGGCAGGTCCGGCTGGTGTCCTGGCAGCAGACGGGACATCCTTGTCAGTAACAGAAGCAGCGATACAATCAGATGAGACAGCACAGGAAACAGCTGCAGCTAAGGCTACGGTGCCTACACAGGTGCCGACAGCAGCACCTACCCAGACTCCTACAGCGGCACCTACTCAGATGCCTGCAGCGCAGCCCGCAGAAGCAGCAGAAGCATCTGCCCAGGTACCGGCAGATCCTACTCAGACGCCGCAGCCTTCTGAATCAGCAGAGCCCAGTGAGACCCCGGATGACACACCAACCGTGACACCAGAGCCAGGGGAGACCCCGGATGTGACGCCTACCGTGACACCAGAGCCGGGGGAGGAGCCGGATGTGACGCCTACCGTGACACCAGAGCCCAGCGAGACTCCGGATATAACACCTACCGTGACGCCGGAACCCGGGGAAGACCCGGATGTGACACCTACGGTTACTCCGGAACCTAGCATAACACCAGAACCAAGCGTGACCCCGGAACCCAGTGTAACCCCCACCATTCTCCCGGAATTATCTGAGGAGAGCCAGAAGAAAGTAAAGGCCCTTATCGAATCCATTGATAAGACCTTCCAGGAAGAACTCAGCGAAGGGAAGATCGAAGAGGTAAAGCAGCTTCGGGCGACCTACGACAGCTTTACAGATCAGGAGAAGGCAGCGGTTACCAATTACCAGCTGCTGACCGAGATGGAGGCGACCATCAATCTTACGCCCACACCTACGCCTACCGTGACTCCGGAAGATGTCCAGGCAATCCAGGGAACCCCTGTTTATTATGCCACCAATCTTCATGCCGGCAAGGAGTTTTATCTGAACAGTCTTAAGGATAATTATCAGCTGACCTTTTCCGATGATTTTGCAGATATCATGGATCAGATCGAGTCTGAATACAAGGTGAAGAAACTGCTTACAGATGTATCCGATACCACAGGGGGTGTGACCACCTCCGCAGATTCTCTTCTGGTACGCAACTGGCAGGACATTCTTGCCGTGTATATCTATGAGCAGAGCCTTCAGGGCGTTACCTCCTACACACTGGATGGGTCTTGTAAGGAAGCTCTTGCCCGGATTTTTGAAGAGATGAATCCGGTTGTGCGGGATGAGAATGATTCCCGTAGGGTTACATATGGCTGCTACCATATTAATGATTACATCAAGAAGAACAAGATTCCCAAGGAAGAGCGAGGTGTGCTCAAGAAGTACCTGGAGACAGACTGCAAGCTTCTTTGCGCCACTGTCACAGCTGCCAGGGGGTTTGTAAGACAGAGCGTGGGAGATGACGTTTCAGAGGAGCGTGTGAATGTAATCACAGCTGCCTATTCCCTGGTGGGCAAGGTTGGCTATTTCTGGGGCGGCAAATCCACCACCATCGGCATGGACCCATACTGGGGAAGTGTGGAGCAGGTGACTGCAGAGGGAAGTCAGAGTACCGGATCTCTTCGTGCCTACGGACTTGACTGCAGCGGCTTTGTTACCTGGTCTGTGATCAACGGTTACAGGGACCAGGCCATGATCGCAGCGGTGGGAAACGGAACCTCAGACCAGTGGGAGAGAGCCAATGTGGTAAGCGAGGCAGACGCCCAGCCTGGAGACCTGGTTTTCCAGAGAGGTCCGGAAGCCGGCAGCTCCAACCACGTGGGTATTATCTGCGGCAAGACAGATGCGGGAGACTGGATCGTAGTCCACTGTTCTTCCGGTAAGAATGGCGTTACTGTAGGAGAGGCATACAGTGCAAGCTTCCGTTATATTCGTCAGCCCTCCTTCTATCCGAATGCACAGCAGGTAGAGGAGATGAGAAAGAGCGGCCAGGCAATCACCAGTGCACAGTATATTACAGGAATTGACGTATCCAATAACCTTCAGAGTCTGATCAACGCAAATCTGTCCAATACAGGAGACCTGGATACCGTTACCATAGATCCTTCCGGAAACGGAACGATTTCACCTAGCAGTCTGTATGTGGCCAACAGCCTTCAGGAGCTGTTTGACGCCGGCAAGCAGGTAAGCGTATTCAATCAGGTGACATATGGAGATGCGGCAGAGATGGAAGTCCAGAGTGTCGGCTCCGATGGCAGCGTATCAGCGGAGATGCTGCAGGAGGGAGACTTTACAGGCATTATGGTTGCCAACCGTCTCCAGGAGATGCTTTTAGCGACAATTGTTCAGTGATGAAAAAAGTGCTTCCATACCCGATGGCGGGCAGGAAGCACTTTTGCTATCGTAGGAATGTGCGTTTGAAAAGTTACTGTGCAGGCAAAGAACAATAGCAATCGGGGAGGTTCCCTTATCGGTTGATACCGGATAATACATCCTCGATCCATTTGTCCGTATTATAATTACCGTCGAAGAACTTTACAATCACGCCGTAAGGCTCCGTCTGGTTGGAGAAAGCATTTGCCTCGTCGGTATCCACATGCATGGCAAGGCGGTAGCTCCAGTCCACACGGACTACCACATCTGCATAGATCAAGGCGCGGCCGTAGCTTTTGGTAAGGACGAAGACCTCGTCATTGTCTTTTACCTTAAGAGTGACGGCATCGGCCGGGGTCATGTGGATGTGCCGCTTGGCAACGATCACGCCGTGGTCGATGGTCAGTTCACCCTTGGGGCCGATCAGAGTGCAGCCTGGGGAGCCAGTAGTGTCGCCAGACTGGCGGATCACGCCGGGAAGCCCGATCTTCCGGGTATCGGTAAGGGAAAGCTCCACCTGGGTCTCTTTACGGAAAGGACCAAGAAGAGCCATATTCTGGTATTCGCCTTTGGGACCTTTTACGGTAAGGCGTTCCTGGCAGAGGTATTGTCCGGGCTGGCTTAGTTCCTTCGTATAATGAAGCTGGGCATCCTCCCCGAAAAGGAAACGGAAATCCTCCTGGGAGACATGGATATGCCTGGCTGAAGTTTCAATAGGGATTTTGGTACTCATGAAAAATTCCTCCGAAGTGACGTTTTTTGATTCACTGAAATCGTTATATGTTATGATGAGAATTGCGGGAGCTGCTTTGCAGCGGAGCAATTCGTGGATATCAAGTTAGGGGCAAAAGACCTTTTGACCCTAACATCAAAATTAAACATGGGGAGGCAGACAATGAAGAAAAAAATAACACATTCTGTATTGTTTGTTGCGGTCCTTGCAGGTACCACTGCGCTGACATTATACGCAGGCAGAGGAAATGTATCATCCACCATTTACAATTTCGTATTCCTGGCGGTGATCGCAGTACTGTACATGATCGCAATGTTCGGCGGAATGTTCCGCATGAACAATCTTGGCTCTGCATTTCACAGGGCAGTAGAAGAACTGAACAGCATGTTCAAGACTCCGGGCAAGACCGACCCGAAGAATCTCACTTACTTAGGAGAACTGTTTGATGATAAATATCTGGATCAGAAGATGGACAGCTTCACAGACAGCATCAACAACAGTAAGGAAGGTCTTGGAGATATCGAGGAGTTTATCAATGAAGACGAGCTGGATATCCACATCCACAAGAAGCTTCTGGAAATGGTGCCGGATATTTTCACCAGCATCGGTATTCTGGGAACCTTCCTTGGTCTGGTATGGGGACTTCGTGATTTCCAGCCTACAGACTACAGCGCCATGACTTCCTCTGTGGCAGCGCTGGTAGAAGGTATTAAGGTAGCGTTCCTTACCTCTATTTATGGTATTTCTTTTTCCATTGTATATACCTTTGGCATGAAAGGAGAGTATTCTTCCATGACAGAGGAACTGCAGGCATTCCTTGAGAAATTCCACTCCTGTGTAATGCCTACTGCGGAGAATGAATCCAGGAACCTGCTTCTTGCAAGCCAGAAGCTGCAGACAAGTGCCATGAAGCAGATGGCAGAGCAATTTTCCGTTCAGATGGCAGACAGCTTTGAAAAGGTCATTACCCCTACCTTCCAGAAGATGAACGATTCTCTGGATATGCTGGTGGCTTCTGTGACCAGATGCCAGGAGGATGCCATCCGGGATATTTCCGATGAGTTTTTGAAGCAGATGAACAATTCCTTCCATCTGCAGTTCCGTGATTTCAACCTGGCTCTTGACCAGCTGAAGAAGGCCCAGAAGGAGAATACGGCTTATACCTCTGCCATGTATCAGACTATGAGTCAGAAGCTTTCTGAGACCTATGAGAAGCAGGATAAGGCCATCACCGATATGGTGAAGGAGATGGGCGGCATGCAGACACGGTATATGTCCACAGCCAACCGCATCCTTTCCGAGAATCAGGAGATCCAGAAGATGCAGCAGCAGGATTACCAGCATGTTGTGGATTACCTGAAGGATGCAGAGAAATCCGCAGCCAAGTTCTGGGTTGCATGTAATCAGGCAATGCAGAAATATGTGGAGACAGCAGCTGCTTCTATTGAGAAGGTGTCTTCTGCAGGTCAGGAAAGTGCAGATCTGATCCAGGCCAACAAGAAGATGGCGGAGAATTTCACCGCGCAGATGGAAGATTTTGCCCAGTATCAGCGGCTTTCCTATAAGACTATGGAGCAGGTAAGACGTCTCCTTAGCGAGGTTTCTGCAGCCAACACAAGAGATGTATCTCTGATCGCAAGCGGAAGAAATGATTCCATGGACAAGCTTGCGGACCTGATCGCAGAGCAGAATGAGAGACAGCAGGCTCTTTTGGAAGAGATCAACAAGAACATGAAGGAGCTTTCCAAAGCTGCACAGAAAGGGAAATTCGGCTTATTCAGATAAGAGGAGAGAAACATGCGCAAAAAAAGAAAATCAGGAGAGGACGGCTTTAATGTATGGCGCTCCTACTCCGATGTTATGGCCGGTGTTCTGCTTCTTTTCATACTGATCATGTCATTGACGCTTTTTCAGGCTCAGAAGAGCTACGACGAGAGTATTCAGGAGAGAGATGAGAAGCTGGCCCTTCAGGCAGAGTATACAGCAGATCTTCTTGCCAAGCAGAATACCATTGAGGAACAGGAAGGCACCATTAAGACCAAGGATGAGAAGCTCACGGCCCTTGCCCAGACACTGGCAGAGCAGGAAGCCAAGCTGAAAGAGCAGCAGGCTCTTCTGGATCAGCAGCAGACAGATCTGGATGAGAAGACTACACTGCTCAGTGAACAGCAGACCAAGATCGATAATATTATCGGTGTCAAAGCTGAGGTTGTAGAGGCTCTCCAGAAAGAGTTCAAGAACAACAACATCAATGTAAATCTGGATTCCCAGACTGGTGCCCTTACACTGGATGCCAGCGTTCTGTTCGATGTAAATGAGTCAGAGCTTACAGATGCTGGTAAGGAAGCACTTCGAAACGTACTTCCCATTTACTGCAAGGTTCTGATGGAGGATACATATAAGAGCTATCTTGCAGAGATCATCATTGACGGTTATACGGATACAGATGGTGATTATGCGTACAACCTGGAACTGTCACAGAGACGTTCCCTTGCAGTGGCACAGTATCTTCTGGACATCCAGGGAGAATTCCTGACTGCAGACCAGAGTCTGGATCTGCAGGATTACCTTACCGTAAACGGACATTCCATGGCGAACCCTATTCTGGATGCCAATGGAAACGTAGATAAGGAAGCGTCCCGCCGTGTTGAGGTTAAGTTCCGCTTGAAGGATGACGAGATGATCGATGAGCTGAGCAAGATCATGTCCGGAAGCGAGGACACCGCGGGAAGTACAGATGGGGCTGCGGATGCAGGAACGGACAGCGGTAATTAATAATTCGGCTGAAATTTATGAAATATAAAAGAGAGTATCTTTACCATTTTCCTTTTGGGGAAGGTAAGAAGATACTCTCTTTTTATGATAGTTGTGTTTTATCCCAGCCTGGAAAGGGCTTCCTCGGACACGATTTTCTTGCGGACGCAGAGGAAAATAGTGAAGGCTGTGGTTGCCGCGGTGATATCGGAAATTGGTTCTGCGTAATAAATTCCCATAACACCAAAGAATTTCGGAAGAATCAGTGCCAGCGGAATCAGTAGGATCACCTTACGAAGCAGGGCAATGAAAAGGGAAATTTTCGCCTGTCCAAGTCCCATGAAAGTAGTCTGGCAGCCCATCTGAATACCAAAGATGGCAATTCCCGCCATGAAGATTGGCATTACTTTTTTCACCAGTGCAAGCAGTTCAGGGTCAGAGGTAAAGATTCCGGCGAACATACCCGGGCAAAATACGGTCAGAAGACAGAAAATAGTGGAAACCGCAAAGGTAAAGCTGATGGTAAGACGATAGGTCTTTTTCACACGGTCAAACTTACGGGCACCGAAGTTATAGCTGATAATCGGCTGTACGCCCTGGGTAAAGCCCTGGATGGGAACTACCGCAAGCTGCATTACGCTTTGCAGGATGGTCATGGATCCTACATAAAGGTCTCCGCCGTAAATGGAAAGTCCGCGGTTTAATACAATGTTGATGGCGCTTTCTGTTGCCTGCATGATGAAAGGAGAAATTCCAAGTGCCATAATATTTTTCAGAATGGAAAAGTCAATGGCAAGGTTTTTCCTGCGGATGCGGATGGCGGATTTCTCAGAGAGAAGAAACTTTACTACCCACACTGCGCTCACTGCCTGGGAAATAATCGTGGCAAGGGCAGCGCCCTGTACATTCATATTCAATACAAAAATGAAAATGGGATCAAGGATGATGTTGATCACGGCTCCAATCAGTACGGAAAGCATGGCAGTCCGCGCCTGTCCCTGGGAGGAAATAAACATGTTCAGTCCCAGAGCAAACTGTACGAAAATCGTTCCCATGAGATAAATGGTGATGTAATTTACCGCATAGGTGATGGTCTGGTCACTTGCCCCGAACAAAAACAGAAGGGGACGCTTAAAAATCATGAAAATAATTGTCAGGGAAATGGAGAAAATAAGAAGGACGCTGACACCATTTCCCAGGATTTTTTCCGCACGTTCTTTGTCACCTTTTCCAAGGGCAATGGAAGCCAGGGGAGCACCTCCTGCACCGATAAATGCGCTGAATGCGGAGATCAGCATAATGATGGGGAAGGTAAGTCCTACTCCTGTCAGTGCGATTGGTCCAACTTTGGGGATATGCCCAATGTACATTCTGTCAATAATGTTATAAAGAACATTGATCAGCTGGGCAATTACAGAAGGAATTGCAAGGCTAGCCATAAGACGGGGCAAGGGCATTGTGCCAAGTTTCTGTTCTTTTGTCTGTTCCATGGAATACCTCTTTTCTAAAACTCAGCCTCCGGGCAGCAACGGACTTCGGGCAAAATATACCGCAAAGCGGGGGTGTGCAGATTGCGGGATTGATTTTGGGGGCACGCTCTAAACTGTGTATCTGCCAGGTGCTGAGAAGTAATTTGTAAGGATCGCAGGACTGCCTGAATATGCAGTAACCCGCAAGGAGTAAGTATAACATAGGGACGAATATTAGGCAAGAATGATTCCGTACCATTGGAGCGGCATACGAAAATGTTTTGGATGGATTGATGATAGAAATTACCAATAAGCAGTATGGGAATTCAGAGGGAAATGTGATATGATATTATGAGTTAGGATATTCTAACTAAATGAGACTGCTTTTGACCGGACATAAAAAGGGCAGGAATGGTACCTGGCCGCGTGGATGCGGCAGAGATCTGGTACAGAACCTTTTTTCCGGCATAAGCTATTGTAGAATATAAAGGAGTTTTGTGCGTATGAATGTATTCTGGGGACTGATGATCCCTTTTTTTGGAACGACCCTGGGGGCGGCCTGTGTTTTCTTTATGAAAAAGGAACTGAATCCGCTGGTGCAAAAAGGGTTTCTTGGTTTTGCGGCGGGCGTGATGGTGGCGGCTTCGGTATGGTCCCTTTTGATTCCGGCAATGGATATGAATGCTAGGATGGGACGGTTGGCTTTTATTCCTGCGGCAGTTGGATTTTTGATTGGAATTGGATTTTTGCTTTTTATGGACCGCACAGTGCCTCATCTTCATCTGGACAGTGAGGAAAACGAAGGACCAAAATGCAATTTAAAAAAAACAACAATGCTTGTACTTGCGGTGACATTGCATAATATTCCGGAGGGGCTGTCGGCAGGAGCTGTGTTTGCGGGAGCTTTGTCCGGAAATGAGACGGTGACCATGGCGGGCGCATTTGCCCTGGCCATTGGAATTGCCATACAGAATTTTCCGGAGGGCGCCATTATTTCCATGCCCCTTCGCGGCAACGGAATGAGCCGGAGAAAATCCTTTGTTTATGGAACTGCATCCGGTGCGGTGGAGCCTATCGCGGGCGGTCTGACACTTCTGCTTGCGAAGTACATTACTCCGGTGCTTCCCTATCTGCTGGCCTTTGCGGCAGGTGCCATGATTTATGTGGTAGTGGAAGAGCTGATTCCCGAAGCCAGCGAGGGCGAACACAGCAACATCGGAACCCTGGCATTCGCAGGCGGATTTGTGTTGATGATGGTGCTGGATGTGGCACTTGGATAGCTCGGATTACGAATGCGGTCGGCAGTTGTGGGAGCGCTCAGCGCGGGTTACTGTTCACTTCGTGCCCAGTAACACGCTTCGCGATGCACAGAAATCATGCTTTGCATGATTTCGCGCCGCAATCCTCGGGTTTTCTGTGAACTTTGTTCACAAAAAACACCTCGCGGAATATTACCTATGAACAGTAACCAGCGCGGAACAACTGACTTTCATATTTGGAAATACTGTTGCAATTTGCATATTTCAAGTATAAAATAGACACCAGAGCAATTTTTACAAAAGAAAAACAAACTGCCCCATTTGGCAGCTGAAATTTGAAGGAGAGAGTAAAATGTCAACAAAAATCGGACGAAATGATCCCTGCTGGTGCGGCAGTGGAAAGAAATACAAAAAATGTCATGAGGCTTTTGATGCGAAGGTGGAGATGCTCAGACAGAAAGGCTATCCGGTCCTGGACCACAAGCTGATCAAGACTCCGGAGCAGATCGAGAAGATTAAGGAGAGCTGCAAGATCAACGTTGCAGTTCTTGACTACGTGGCAGAACACATCAAAGCCGGCGTTTCCACAGAGGAGATCGACCGCTGGGTTCATGAGGAGACCGTACGCCACGGCGGAATCCCGGCCCCGCTGAATTATGAAGGTTTTCCAAAGAGCGTTTGCACTTCCATCAATGAGGTAGTGTGCCACGGCATTCCTTCCGAGGATGAGATTTTGAAGGATGGCGATATTGTAAACGTAGATGTTTCTACTATTTATAATGGATATTTCTCCGATTCTTCCCGTATGTTCTGCATCGGAAACGTAAGCCCGGAGAAGGAGAAGCTGGTCCGCGTTACCAAGGAATGCGTGGAAATCGGTATTTCCAAGGTAAAACCATGGGAGCCAATCGGTAACATGGGACATGCGGTGCATATGCATGCTCTTGAGAATGGCTACACCATCGTTAAAGAAATCGGCGGCCACGGCGTAGGCCTGGAATTCCACGAAGATCCGTGGGTTAGCTACACCTCTGAGGAAAACAGCGGTGTGATCATGGAGCCTGGCATGATGTTCACCATTGAGCCTATGGTAAACATGGGAAGCGACGAGGTTTATACCGACGAGGAAGATGACTGGACCGTCCGTACCGAAGACGGCCTGCCCTCCGCCCAGTGGGAAGTAACCGTCCTGGTAACCGAAGACGGCTGCGAGGTCATCTGCTGGTAAGGTTTTACTGAAAGGGAAAGGCATCTACAGAAAGTTTCATAAAACAATAAGCCGTGTGTACAGGTGAAATTCTTTACTTGTATACATGGCTTTTTTTAGAAAGGCTCTTGAAAAAGTTTAGAGCAAATGGTACTATAATTTCAAAGCATATTTCTATAAGTCTAGGCATTCTTGCCATCTGTTATTCTAAATCATCACTTCAGAAATCCATGCTTTTAATTTCAATCAAAAAACAGGGCAGGGGTTTGAGGTGTAAAATAGCAGTGCGGCATATTCCCATACTCCTGGAGGAACAGGAGGTATAAGCCTATGGCAAAAAGAAAGAATAACGCTGGTACTGTAAAGAAAAAGCAGATTACAGAAAAGAATCTGAAAGCAAACAGAAACTATAAAGATACCGTATTTCGAATGATTTTTTCTGACAGGAAGAATTTGCTGTCATTGTATAATGCAGTAAATGGGACTTCCTACAAAAATCCGGAAGAATTGGAAATCGTGACACTGGAAAATGCAATTTATATGGGGATGAAGAATGATCTTGCGTTTATCATTGCTACGAATCTATTTTTGTATGAACACCAGTCTACATATAATCCAAACATGCCGTTAAGGGATTTGTTTTATATTTCCAGTGAGTATCAAAAGCTGGTTGACCATAAGTCTTTATATTCTTCTGTATTGCAGAAAATACCGGCTCCGAATTTTATTGTGTTCTACAATGGAACAGAGAAAAAAGAAGACCGATGGGAAAATGCATTGTCAGATGCGTATGAAACGCCGGATAAAGAACCAAGGCTTGAATTAAAGGTACTGACATTAAATATGAATGAAGGGCATAACAAAGAACTGATGGAGCAGTGCCAGACACTGAGAGAATATGCAAAATACGTTGCATTGGTAAGAAAATACAAGAAAGAAATGAAACTGGATGCAGCTGTCAAATGTGCAGTGGACGAATGCATTCAAAGTGGGATCCTTGCAGAATTCCTGAAGAAAAATAGAGCAGAGGTGATTGCTGTGAGTATATTTGAATACGACAAAGAGGAAGAGGAGAAAAAGCTCCGTAAGGCAGAATATGAGGCCGGGTACGATGATGGAAAGAAATTAGGTATTACAGAGGGTGAAATACGTAAGGCAAAAGAAACGGCAATAGAACTGACAAAAGTGGGGATGGCGAAATCGCAGATAGCGGCTATCCTTAAAGTGAATGAGAATATGCTTCGACAATGGCTTGAAAAATAATGGCTATTTGTAAAGAATGCGAAAAAACTTCAGAAAACCTGGTGAGAAACAAAATTTGCAAAAATAATGGTTGCAATACGGGAACAACTATAGTATAATCACTTATGTTGTGAAAAAAGATGGTCCGCTGTTACCGTGATGGGTATTAAGAACATCCAGAGAATAAGGAGAGAATAACATGAACGAAATTATTAAAAACATCGAAGCAGAGCAGCTGAAAAAAGAAGTACCGCAGTTCAACGTAGGAGATACCGTAAGAGTACACGCTCTTATCAAAGAGGGTAACCGTGAGCGTATCCAGATCTTCGAGGGAACTGTATTAAAGAAACAGGGCGGAAGCACCCGTGAGACTTTCACAGTAAGAAAAGCATCCAACGGTGTTGGCGTTGAGAAGACATGGCCGCTTCATTCCCCACACGTAAAAGAGGTTGAGGTTATTCGTCGTGGTAAAGTACGTCGTGCAAAACTTAACTACTTAAGAGACCGTGTAGGTAAAGCAGCTAAGGTTAAAGAGCTGGTTAGATAATTTTGGACGTATTCAATCGTGAATGAAATTTGCTGCACAGATGGCGATCACTGTCTGTGCAGCATTTTTTTCTTTTTCTTTACCGGAAACTGTGTTAGAATGAAATCGTGTATCTAATGTAGCAGCAAGTGGTATAAATTTTGCAACCTGGTACAATAGCGCTGGAATATTCGCGGTACCAGTATGTAAACGGAGTAATTATGAGCGAAAGAAGAAACAAGAAAGAGACGGAGCAGCTTTTTAATATGCCGGAGATCACACGGATGGAGAAGAAAGCCCTGTCCAGTGCCAGAGAGAAGTTAGAAGACAGTAAGTTAAGAAAGGTGCTGATCTGGGTATTTGAGATCGTGGTCACCCTTATTTTTGCGGTGCTCACCTCCATGATGCTGTTTCAGTCCGTAACCATGCAGGAAAGCTCCATGGAGCCTACACTGGCCGTTGGCAGCCAGTATTTTGTAAATAAACTTGCCTATAAGACTTCCTCACCGAAGCGGGGCGACATCATTGTTTTTCGCACCAACGGAAGCGACGATGCGGCACTTCATGTCCGCCGGGTAATCGGACTTCCAGGTGAGACGATCCAGATTGTCAACGGACGGATCCTGATTAATGGAGAGGCCTACAAAGAAGGCAAGGATTTTCCGTCCATCAACAATCCGGGAATGGCAGCCAATGCCATTACTCTGGAAGCAGGAGAGTACTTTGTTCTAGGAGACAACCGAAACAACAGCGAGGACAGCCGTTACGCTGACATCGGCAAGGTAAATAAGAAATACATAACCGGCAAGCTGTGGTTCCAGATTTCCCCAAGAAAAGAGATCGGCCTGCTGGATCAATAGTAGAGCGCAGGGCCTGCCTGGAAAGGGCTCTGTTTCTAACTTACTTGAAAAATTTTGCAGAACAATAAAGCGAGGTAAATATGAACGTACAGTGGTATCCTGGTCATATGACCAAGGCAAAAAGACAGATGCAGGAGGATATCAAGCTGATCGACCTGATCATTGAGCTTGTGGACTCCAGAGTTCCCCTTGCAAGCCGCAATCCGGACATTGACGAGCTTGGCAGAAACAAAGCCAGACTGATCCTTCTGAATAAATCTGATCTTGGCGATGAACGCCAGAATGAAGCCTGGAAGGCCTATTTCCAGGCGAAAGGATTCTATGTGGTGAAGGTGGATTCCAGAAGCGGCGCTGGAATGAAAGCCATTCAGGCTGCCATCCAGGAAGCCTGCAAGGAGAAAACAGAGCGGGACAGAAGAAGAGGAATCAAGAACCGTCCCATCCGCGCCATGGTAGTGGGAATCCCCAACGTTGGCAAATCCACTTTTATCAATACTTTTGCAGGAAGAGCCTGCGCCAAAACAGGCAACAAGCCTGGCGTGACTAAGGGCAAGCAGTGGATTCGCCTGAACAAGAATGTGGAGCTTCTTGACACTCCTGGAATCCTGTGGCCCAAATTTGAGGATGAGGAAGTGGGAATGCGTCTTGCGTACATTGGTTCCATCAAGGATGATATTCTGAACCTGGAAGAGCTTTCCCTGACCCTGATCGATTTTCTCAGGGAAAAATATGCAGGAGCGCTGGAAAAACGCTATCAGATTGCAGAAGAGGGAACCGCTGTACAGGTGTTAGAGGCAATTGCCAGATCCAGAGGCTGCCTGAAAAAAGGCGAGGAGCTTGACTATGCCAAGGCTTCTTTGATCCTTTTTGATGATTTCCGTTCCGGCAAAATTGGAAGAATTACCTTGGAATGGGTGCCCCAAGAGGAAAAATAACATGCAGAAAATTGGAGAAATCAAGGCAGAGCTTCAGGCACTGCAGCCGGAAGAGTACGATGCCTTTTTTGAAAAATACAAGGATGATACCAGAAACGGTGTCAGAAAGCTTCTGGAACAGCTTCATAAGAAGGAGGCTGCTTACCAGAAGGAGCTTGCCCGCACGGAAGCGATGAAGGTCTATGAGCATAAATATGAAGACCTGGGTTATATCTGCGGCATTGACGAGGTGGGAAGAGGTCCTCTTGCCGGTCCGGTGGTTGCAGGTGCGGTAATTTTGCCAAAGGACTGCAAGATTTTGTATCTTAATGATTCCAAGCAGTTAAGTGCAAAGAAAAGAGAAGAGCTGTATGATGTGATTATGGAGAATGCGGTGGCAGTGGGAATTGGAATGGCAAGTCCCCAGCGGATTGATGAGATCAATATTCTTCAGGCTACCTATGAGGCTATGCGGGAAGCTATCAGTAAGCTGGATCCGGTGCCACAGATTCTTTTAAATGATGCGGTGACCATTCCCCAGGTGACTATCCCACAGGTGCCGATTATAAAGGGAGATGCCAAGAGTGTGTCCATTGCTGCGGCAAGCATTGTGGCGAAGGTAACAAGAGACCGGATGATGGTAGAATACGACAAGACCATGCCGGAATATGGCTTTGCATCTAACAAGGGGTACGGCGCGGCTGCGCATATTGAAGCGCTGAAGAAATACGGGCCAAGCCCCATACATAGGGCAACGTTTATTAAGAACTTTGTGTAGAAAATATTTCGAAAGTACATAAGATACCGACACAAAATAATTTGGAGTTTTCGTGGAGATCAATAAGAGAAGTGTTGGCACCTTTTATGAGAATCTGGCTGCCAGGTATTTGGAAAATCAGAATGTTATGATCCTGGAGCGGAATTACCGTAACAAGCGAGGCGAGATTGATCTGATCGGGCTGGACCCGGATGGATGGCTTATCTTCGTGGAAGTGAAGTACAGAAGCTCGGAGTACTCCGGCAATCCTCTGGCAGCAGTCGATGAGCGCAAGCAATGGATCATCTCCAAGGTAGCTGCCGGATATTTAATGACTCATTACAGAAGTCTGGATGTAAAATGCAGGTTTGACGTAGTGGGAATCGAGGGCAGTGAGATCAGGTGGATAAAGAATGCCTTTGAATTTCGATAAGCGCGGTACCAGAACTGGCAGACTGTTTTAAGAAGATTAGAGCGTGTCTGCCCGATGAATATGCAGATGCTTGTTAGAGTTCATATACTGAAACATAAGGAGAACATTATGGATATCAAATGGCACAGCAGTGATGAGACACACATGCAGGTGAGAGAGAAGAATGGTGTTACCTTTCTCACTTACCCTGCATTTGAGAACCTCCCGGAGATCATTCACTGCTTCAGCACAAGGCTGGGCGGTGTAAGTGAGGGGATTTTTTCCTCTATGAATTTAAGCTTCACCCGAGGCGATAATGAGAATGCGGTAAAAGAAAATTACAGAAGACTGGGTGCAGCCGTAGGCTTTGCCCCGGAGGATGTTGTGTCATCGGATCAGACTCACACCACGAATGTGCGCCTGGTAGGGGCAGAAGACAGAGGAAACGGCATCACCCGTCCGAGAACCTTCCATGATACAGATGGAATGATCACCAACGTCCCGGGTGTGGTGCTGGCCACCTACTATGCAGACTGTGTGCCCCTGTATTTCGTAGACCCGGTTCATCATGCCATTGGCCTGTCCCATTCCGGCTGGCGCGGAACCGTGGGCAAAATCGGAAAAGTAACCATAGAGAAAATGCACCAGGAATTCGGCTCCGATCCTGCAGAACTTCTTACCGCCATCGGCCCGTCCATCTGCCAGGACTGCTATGAAGTAAGCGAAGATGTGATCCTTGAGTTTCAGAATGCTTTTAATGAAAAATACTGGAATCGTCTTTTTTACAAAAAAGACAATGGAAAGTATCAGCTGAATCTCTGGGAAGCCAACCGCATTATTTTCCTGGAAGCAGGAATCCAGGAGGAACACATTTCCATGCCTGGAATCTGCACCTGCTGCAATCCAGATTTTCTCTTTTCCCATCGTGTCTCCCACGGCAAACGCGGCAACCTGGCTGCCTTCCTTGGAATTCGCAGGAAAGAAAAAGAATAATACCAGGAAAATGATTAAAAAAAATAGGATAGAAGACCAGAGCCATCAGCTCCGTCCTCTATCCTTTTTTTGATCCTTATTTTTGGTTTACCCGTTTCATCAGATCCATGATCTTCTCGTTGCTGGAACGAACCTTCTCAACGGAAACGTCATGGTTGATAATATCAATAATACTTGCAAGATACTTGCTCATATTTGCCTCTATATAGTAAGGTCTGGTCAGAAGCTCCGGGATACGGTAATTCAGGTTAGTAGTGATAACCTTGTCGATCCAGCCCTTCTCATAGTAAGCGTCAAATTTATCCATGCCCTCAGTAAACAGACCGTAAGTGGTGCAGATAAATACACGGTTTGCGTGGCGCTCCTTGATCTGTTTGGCAACATCAAGCATACTTTCACCGGAGGAGATCATATCGTCAATAATGACAACGTCCTTGCCCTCTACGGAGTCACCAAGAAACTCATGTGCTACAATCGGGTTTTTGCCGTTTACAACGGTGGAATAATCACGTCTCTTATAGAACATACCCATGTCTACGCCAAGGATATTGGAGAAGTACACCGCTCTTGACATAGCGCCCTCATCCGGGCTGATGATCATCAGGTGATCGTTGTCCACCTGGAAATTGTCTACATTCTTCACCAGAGCCTTCAAGAACTGATAGGTAGGGAAGAAGTTGTCAAATCCGTTCAGCGGAATGGAGTTCTGGACACGGGGATCATGGGCATCAAAGGTGATGATATTGGAAACGCCCATATCGCTTAATTCCCGAAGCGCAACTGCACAGTCAAGAGATTCCCTCTTCTTACGTCTGTGCTGACGGCCTTCATAAAGAAACGGCATGATAACGTTAATACGGTGAGCCTTACCGGTAGCTGCGGAGATGATTCTCTTAAGATCCTGGAAATGGTTGTCCGGAGACATATGGTTTACATGACCGCAGACAGTGTAAGTAGAGCTGTAGTTGGTAACGTCTACCATAATGTAAAGGTCTGTACCGCGGACAGATTCCTTAATGATTCCCTTGCCCTCACCAGTACCAAAACGGGGGCACTCACAGTCTACAAGGAAAGACTTCTCACTGTAGCCCTGGGGAATGTTGTTCAGACCTTTTTTTTCTACCAGTTCCTTACGGAATTTTACCAGTTTTCTGTCGACCTCCTCTGCAAGATCGCGGCAGCCTTCCAGCGCTGCGATACGGATTGGTGCGACAGGCATAGATTTCTCGAGCAATTCTATGTTCGGCATGATATTCCTCCTAAGTAGTATGCTAATTGTCGATTCAGTTTGCTGCATCAAAATAGGACAGCTGTCCTTCATTTGCAGACCTCTTCCTTATATTTATAACATTTGCCCTAAATAACGTCAAGGAATTTATTTATTTTTACTTCGAAAAAACGCGAATTTCATATTGAACCAGAAATTTTTAGTTGTGTTTTGGGAAAAAACTTGGTATATTAAAAATAATGGCTATCGTATGCGGTGCCATAGACAAATGCATTCAAAGGAAAAACAGGATGCATGACCGGCCACTGTGCGCGGTGTGAGCAGTGACTTTGATTTCTTTGAAACGATGGAGATAAATGTGAAAAAGCAAAAAAAACATGTGATTTCGACAGTGCAGGAGGGGAGCATTGCCCAGGAACTGGAGATTGTGCCTGGGGATGCCCTGCTTAGTGTAAACGGCCAGCCTGTTGAAGATATATTTGATTACCGCTATCTGATGAATGAGGAATATGTGGTACTGGAGGTAGAGAAAGCCAACGGAGAAATCTGGGAGCTTGAGGTAGAGAAGGAATACGAAGAAGACCTGGGCGTGGAATTTGCCAAGGACCTGATGGACGATTATCGCTCCTGCTCCAACCACTGCATTTTCTGCTTCATTGATCAGATGCCCCCGGGAATGAGAGATACCCTCTATTTCAAGGATGACGATTCCAGACTGTCTTTCATCCAGGGAAACTATGTAACATTGACAAACATGAGTGACCATGATATTGAGCGAATCATCCGCTATCATCTGGAACCCATCAATATTTCCTTCCAAACCATGAACCCGAAGCTTCGCTGCAAAATGCTTCACAACCGTTTTGCAGGGGATGCCCTGGAGAAGGTGCAGAAGCTTTACGATGCAGGCATCACCATGAACGGTCAGATCGTTTTGTGCAAGGGAATCAATGACGGGGAAGAGCTGGATGAAAGCATCCGCAAGCTTTCTGCCTATGCGCCTGTGATCCAGAGCGTTTCCGTAGTTCCGGCAGGGCTTACCAAGTTCCGCAAGGGACTGTATCCCCTGGAACTTTTTAACAAAGAGGATGCCTGCCAGGTGCTGGATCAGATCCATGGCTGGCAGCAAAAGATGATGGAGAAATTTGGCATCCATTTTATCCATGCTTCTGATGAATGGTATATTATGGCAGGAAGAGAACTTCCCCAGGAGGATTCCTACGATGGCTATCTTCAGCTGGAAAACGGCGTGGGAATGCTGCGGCTGCTTGGAACAGAGGTGCAGGACACACTGGCTGAGCTGGATGGAGATGACCGGAAGGTTCAGGCAGTCAGTGCCACAGGAGCCCTGGCGGCGCCTTATATTGCCCGCTATATGGGAATGATCCATGAGAAATTCCCAAATGTCAATGTAGAGGTGGTCACCATACGGAATGAATTTTTCGGAGAGACCATTACCGTAGCCGGACTGATCACAGGCGGCGACCTGATGCGGCAGTTAAAGGGAAAGAACCTCGGGGAAAAGTTTCTGATCCCCTGCAGCATGCTGAAAAACGATGAGAATGTTTTTCTGGATGATGTAACGGTAGAGGAGCTTTCCAAAGAACTGAATGTAGAGATCGTAATTGTGGATGAAGGAGGCGCTGACCTTGTATCAGCCGTTCTTGATCCGCCCCAGCATAAGAAACAGAAAAGGAGACAAATGTATGAGCAAACCGGTAGTAGCAATAGTGGGCAGGCCTAATGTTGGAAAATCCACATTGTTTAACGCACTGGCAGGAGATAAAATTTCAATTGTAAAAGATACGCCAGGTGTAACAAGAGACAGAATCTATGCAGATGTGACATGGCTGGACAAGGAGTTCACCATGATCGATACAGGCGGTATTGAGCCGGACAGCAGCGACATCATTCTTTCCCAGATGAGAGAGCAGGCGCAGATCGCCATTGACACAGCAGATGTGATCATTTTCATCACAGACGTGCATCAGGGTCTTGTGGATTCCGATGCCAAGGTAGCAGACATGCTCCGCCGCAGCGGCAAGCCGGTTGTGCTTGTGGTAAATAAGGTGGACAGCGTCCAGAAATACATGATGGATGTTTATGAATTCTATAATCTTGGAATCGGAGAGCCATTTGCCATTTCTGCAGCCAACCGTCAGGGACTTGGAGATATGCTGGACGAAGTAACCAAGTATTTCCCAGAGGATACAGGCGAGGATGAGGATTCCGATATTCCGAAGATCGCCATTGTAGGAAAGCCGAACGTAGGTAAATCCTCCCTTGTAAATAAACTCCTTGGAGAGGACCGCGTGATCGTATCCGACATTGCCGGAACCACCCGTGATGCGGTTGATACCAAGGTGACCTGGAACGGCAAGGAATATATTTTTATCGACACTGCAGGACTTCGCCGCAAGGCCAAGGTGAAGGAAGAGATTGAGCGCTTCAGCGTGATTCGTACCGTAACCGCAGTAGAGCGGGCAGACCTTGTGGTAGTGATGATCGACGCTTCCGAGGGCGTTACCGAGCAGGATGCCAAGATCGCCGGAATTGCCCATGAGAAGGGTAAAGGCGTGATCATTGCGGTGAATAAATGGGATGCCATCGAGAAAAATGATAAGACCATTTACAAGCATACCAACCGCATTCGTGAGGTTCTTTCCTTTATGCCGTATGCAGAGATCGTATTTATTTCCGCCAAGACCGGCCTTCGAATTTCCAGAATGTTTGAGACTCTGGATGCAGTGATCGAGAACCAGACCATGCGTATCCAGACAGGCGTGCTCAACGAGATCCTTGCAGAAGCCGTTGCCATGCAGCAGCCGCCGTCAGACAAGGGCAAGCGCCTGAAGATCTTCTACATGACTCAGGTGGCAGTGAAGCCGCCTACATTCGTTATTTTCGTAAACGACAAGGAACTTATGCATTTCTCCTACACCAGATATCTGGAAAACAAGATCCGCGATGCATTTGATTTTGGCGGCACACCGCTGAGATTTATTGTAAGAGAGCGCGGAGAGAAGGAATAATTATGGAACGGATTGCTTGCCTGTTTATCGGGTATTTGTTTGGAATGTTTCAGACATCCTATCTTATTGGAAAATACCATCACATGGATATCCGCCAGTACGGAAGCGGCAATGCGGGAACCACCAATGCCCTTCGTACCCTAGGCAAAAAGGCGGGAGCTATGACCCTGATCGGGGACATGTTAAAATGCGTGATCGCCATTCTGGTGGTGGACGCGGTTTTCAAAAATCAGTACGGGGATATTCTGCCCCTGCTTGGAATGTATACGGCAGCAGGCTGTGTCCTTGGACATAATTTCCCCATCTATCTGAAATTCAGAGGGGGAAAGGGAATTGCAGCTTCTGCCGGAATGCTCCTTGCCCTTGACTGGAGAGTGTTTCTGATCTGTGCTGTGATCTTTATCGGGCTTGTAGCGGTTACACGCTATGTTTCCCTGGGCTCCATGGCAGCTTATGTAGGTGCGCTGATCTGCTTTATTGCCTTTGGCGCAGCAGGAAGCTATGGCATGGATCCTTCCCATGTGGTGGAAATGAATGTGATCATGGCCCTTATGACAGCTCTTGCCATTTACCGGCACAGAGCCAATATTTCCCGTCTTATGAACGGCACTGAGAATAAGCTGGGAGCGAAGAAAAGATGAGGTGATGGATTTGGCAAAAATCAGTGTAATGGGGACCGGAAGCTGGGGAACAGCACTTGCAATACTGCTTTACAACAATGGCCATCAGGTTATGCTGTGGTCTGCACATCCGGAAAAGGCAGTCAGCCTGAATGAGACCCGCGAGGACAGTGGGAAGCTTCCCGGGGTGAAGATCCCGGAAGGAATCGTAATAACTTCCGATGACAAAGCGGCTCTTACAGATGTGGATGTGACAGTGTTTGCTTCTCCTTCTGCCTATATCCGTAAAGTAAGCAGACGCCTGGCACCTTATGTGCGCCAGAGGCAGATCATTGTAAATGTGGCAAAGGGTGTGGAAGAGAATACTCTGATGCCTGTGTGCGATATTATTAAAGAAGAGATTCCCCAGGCAGATGTGTGCGTGCTTTCCGGACCAAGCCATGCGGAGGAGGTAAGCCGGGGGCTTCCTACCACCTGCGTGGTCAGTGCCCGCAGGAAAGAAACAGCGGAATATCTCCAGGGACTTTTCATGAGTCCGGTTTTCCGTGTGTATACAACGCCGGATATGCTGGGCGTGGAGCTTGGCGGCGCACTGAAAAATGTCATTGCCCTGGCGGCCGGTACTGCCGACGGACTTGGATATGGTGACAATACTAAAGCGGCCCTGATCACCAGGGGAATTGCGGAGATGACAAGGCTTGGGGTGAAAATGGGCGCTAAGCTGGAGACTTTTGCAGGACTTTCCGGAATCGGAGACCTGATCGTTACCTGTGCCAGTGTGCACAGCCGAAACAGGCGCGCTGGCTATCTTATGGGAAAGGGGTATACCATGGAGCAGGCCATGAAGGAAGTGCAGATGGTTGTGGAAGGCGTGTATTCCGCCAAGGCAGCCAAAGCCCTTGCAGAGAAATATGATGTGGAGATGCCCATTGTCATGGAAGTGAACAAGCTTCTGTTTGAGAACAAGCCTGCATCTGAGGCGGTGAAAGATCTGATGCAGAGAGAGAAGCAGGGGGAAATTTCCTGGGAGTAAAAATGCTTCAGACGCACCCTTATGTATGCGGATGATTCTCACGGACAGTATAAGTAATTTAGAAAAATAAAAATGAAAGCCGGAAAATTTCCATTTTAGCAGTTGGAAATTTTCCGGTTTTTGTAGTTCTGCTTTGCATAATTAAAATTTAAGAGAACCAATTACTTGCCTGGGTGCGCAACATGCCATGTCAGAAAATAACATCCTTCAGATCATCCGGTACATGGGAAGTATGAAGATCCTCATTCAGGGTATCCATAATGGCGATATCCTCATCCTCAATATTGAAATCAAAAATATTGGCATTGGAAGCAATGCGGTCCGGGTTCACGGATTTGGGAATTACGGAAATTCCCTTCTGGATGGCCCAGCGAAGCCCGACCTGTGCAGGCGTGTGGGCGTATTTGGTGCCAAGGACGCACATTACATCATTGTCAAGGTAAGCCCCTCTTGCCAACGGGGCATAAGCCTGTACCTGAATGCCCTCGGACTGACAGTATTCGATCAGCTCCTTGGGATAGCACAGGGGGTGACATTCGATCTGGTTCACAGCGGGAACAATGCCGGAAACCTTCTTCAGCTCCTCCAAGTGATGGATCTGGAAATTGCTGACTCCGATGGACAATACCCGTCCGGTCTCCAGAAGCTTGGCCATCTCCAGCCAGGTGCCTGTGTAGCAGCCAGGAACTGGCCAGTGGATCAGGTAAAGATCCAGGTAATCCAGCTTCAGTCTCTCAAGGCTTCGGTAAAAAGCTCCGTCCACATCCCCGAGACGCTGTGCATTGTTCCAGATCTTGCTTGTGATGAAAAGATCCTTGCGGGGAACGCCGCATCTGGCAATGGCCTTGCCAACGCTTTCCTCGTTCTTGTAGGCGGATGCAGTGTCAATCAGGCGGTATCCTGCGTCCACTGCTGCATTTATGGCTGTCTCTGCTTCATTGTCTGCTGTCTTATATACTCCAAGCCCGAGAAGGGGCATTTCTCTGTCGTTATTCAGGAATACGGTTTCTCTCAAAGCTAATTCCTCCTTGCTGAAAAATAAACTTTAATCATTATATCATATAATCGGAAAAGAATCACCTGTTTTTTATTGAAATTTTACAAGAATCACACCTGTTTTGGGGAAGAAAGGGCAAAAACGGGCAGTTCGTTAATCTTTAAACGATTTCTTGTAAGAACTGGTAAAATTGTACAGAAATTAAAACATATATTTGTGTGATAAAGCGTTGAAATTTGGTAAAATTTTATAATTATATCCTTGCGTATTAATGAGAAAGGATGTATAATAAAAGAAAAATTGATAAATTTATGTCATTAGTCTGCATCTTTTTAGGTAGAAGAAAGGAACTGCGCTATGCATGAAGGAAGAGATAAGCGGAATCTCATTACCACAATTAAGGGAATAGAATATCCTTTTATATGCTTACTCACGCTGACGGCGTGAGCTTTTTTCGTGCCCCATTTTTATTGCTGAAAATGTGATAAGGCGGCTGTCTGGATTTAACCGGCAGCAGACTGTGGCGTAAACATCTGCCTGTCCATCAGGCGAAAGGAGTATTGCAATGCATTTGATCAAAGACGAAAACGGCAATTTGGTTCAGCATGGACATGAGCATACTCATGAGCACACACACGCTGACGGCGTGAGCCATACTCATGCTCATACCCACGAGGGATCTGAAGGCCATGACCATACACATACTGACGAGCAGAACTGCGGCACAGGCTGCGGCTCCTGCCAGGGAGGAGACTGTAAGAATGAGACAGTGGCACTCCTGACTTATATGCTGCAGCACAATGAGCATCACGCAGCCGAGCTTGACCAGATGGCAGACAACCTGGCCAAGATGGGAATGGATGCTGCTGCAAAGACCATTAAAGAAAGCGTTTCCGATTTCCAGAAGGGCAATATGCGTCTTGGGCTTGCCCTTACCCTTGTGAAAGAGGAAATGAAATAAGAATTTGACGTTACAGTGTGACACAAAGGAGGCATTAATATGTGTTTAGCAACTGTTTACAAAGAAAATGATGATTCTGTTATTTTCAAGAATGTGAGCCGCATTAATGTGGAAGGAGATAAGCTGATCCTTCGTGACATTATGGGTGACGAGAGAGTTGTAGAGGGTTCTATCCTTATGGTAGACCTTGCTAACAGTATTGTCAAAGTAAAATGCGACTGATTTTTTAGCGGATCTTCAGGCACTGGAGTGTGTTTGAATAATCGGTTCAACAGGCTCTGGCCTTTAGAATATAAAATTACTTAATACGTGGAGGTATGTAATTATGAAATTGTCAGAAGCTATGAGAGAAAAAATGCTTCTGTCCTTCGAGCTTTTCCCGCCGAAGACAGAGAAAGGAATGGAGAACCTTCCTGGAACAATCGATCATCTTATGAAGTACAAACCAGAGTACATCTCCTGTACATATGGTGCAGGCGGCGGAAATGTAGGTGCTAACAGAGAAGTATGTCAGATGATCAAGAAAGCCGGAACAGTTCCGGTAACTCATTTCACAGTAATCAAGAATACCAAAGAGGGAATCAAGGAGCAGCTGGATCAGTATCTTGCAGAGGGCGTTGACCACATGCTTGCACTTCGCGGAGATATCCCCCTTGGCGAGACAACTACCTGTGGAGATTTCAACTATGCTACAGACCTTGTTAAATTCGTTCGTGACGAGTTTGGCGATAAATTCGAGATCGCTGTTGCAGGATCACCGGAGGGACATATTGCATGCCGCAGCCTTGATGCTGACATCGCAGTTCTCAGACAGAAACAGGACAATGGTGCTGACTACATCATGACTCAGCTTTGCTGGGATATGGAGCAGTTCAAATACTGGCTGGATGCAATCCGTGAGGCTGGTGTTACAATGCCTGTAGATGTTGGAGTTATGCCAATCCTTGATATGTCTGCAACAATCAATATGGCACTTTCCCGTAACGGCTGCGTAATGGATAGCGAGCTTTGCAGACTCATCTCCAGAAACTGGCTGTTCCCGAACCCATTTGCAGCAAAAGATGCAGACGGCAAGCCATTTGATATGTTCTATGATGACAAGATCAAGAGATTCAAGGAAGAGGGAATCGAGTACACAATCAAACAGATCGACGAGTACCGTGCTCTCGGCGTAGATGGTATCCATCTGTACGCACTGAACAAATGGAAAGATGTATCTGAGATCATCGACAGATCCGGACTTAGAACTTTAATCTAAGCGTTTATCTGACTACTTATAAATTTTTGGGAGGCAATTGATTATATTATGGCACATGTAATTGCTGTCGCAGGAAAAGGCGGCGTTGGAAAAACCACATTATGCGGAATGCTGATCCAGTATCTCTGCGAGAAGGGCAAAGGCCCGATCCTTGCTGTAGATGCTGATGCAAATTCTAATCTGAATGAAGTTCTTGGAGTGGAAGTGGAGACTACACTTGGTGATGTAAGGGAAGAAATTGCCCGTGCAGAGCTTGCAAGTGAGAATCCGATCCCTGCAGGAATGTCTAAGGCAGATTATGCAGAAAGACGCTTCGAAGACGCCCTGGTAGAAGATGATGATTTCGACCTTCTTGTTATGGGAAGAACTCAGGGGAAAGGCTGTTACTGCTTCGTGAACGGACTTCTTCAGACACAGCTTGCCAAATACCAGAATAATTATCCTTACATTGTAGTAGATAATGAGGCTGGTATGGAACATATCAGCCGAGGTGTGCTTCCGTCCATGCAGACAGCAATTCTGGTCAGTGACTGTTCCAGAAGAGGCGTTCAGGCCGTAGGCCGTATTGCAGAGCTTATCAAAGAATGCGATATGCATCCTGATAAAGTGGGCCTTATCATCAATCGTGCTCCGGGCGGAAAGCTGAATGACGGAATCAAAGAAGAGATCGAGAAGCAGGGACTCAACCTTTTGGGCGTTGTTCCCCAGGATGAAACTGTTTATGAATATGACTGTGAAGGTAAACCAACCGCCAGTCTGCCGGAGAATAATCCGGTGAAGATGGCTCTTCGTGAGATCGTTGACAAGCTTGGCTTATAATTGAAAAGCTTTCCCCCTGCCTTTATGCTATGTGCAGCAGGGAAATGAAAAATGGACTGGTAATTCCGCAGTAAGCGGGAACGCTGCTGCGGAATTTTTCATCAGAACCATATCCCATGGGAGGGGATGGGTTCCGAATATCGGACGAAACATTTAAGTCTGCCCATGCAGACATCATCAAATACAAAAGTAACATATACTTAGAGGAGGTCAATAATGAGTGAATTCAAATTAACTACAGTGGAAGAATTCGAAGCTGCCACAGCCCGTCTTCTTGAGACTGGTGCAAAGGTAGGCGCTGATTCCTGGCAGATGCGTGTTAAGAATCAGACTCCACACTGTAAATTCGGTGAGCAGGGTGTATGCTGCCGAATCTGTTCAATGGGTCCGTGCCGTATTACACCTAAGGCACCGAGAGGTATCTGCGGTTGTGATGTACATGGTATCGTAGGAAGAAACTTCCTTCGTTTCACAGCAGGCGGCGCAGCTACACACTCTGATCATGGACGTGAAATCTGTATCACACTTGGACATGCAAAAGAGGGCGGCGATTACCAGGTAAAAGATCCTGAGAAGCTGATCCGTATTGCAAAAGAGTGGGGCGTTGAGACAGAGGGTAAAGACATCTATGATCTGGCTCATGAAATGTCTGATCTTGCTCAGGAAGAGTACGGAAAGATCAGAGGCGTTTCCAGATGGCTGAAGAGAGCACCTCAGCATACACAGGATCTGTGGCATGCAGCTGGAATTGAGCCAAGAGCAATCGACCGTGAGGTTTCCTGTGCACTTCATATGACTCATATGGGTAACACAAGTAAACCGGAGGCTCTGATCCGTCAGGCACTTCGTAACGGTCTTTCCGATGGATGGGGCGGTTCCATGTGCGGAACTGAGTTCTCCGATGTTCTTTTCGGAACTCCAAAGCCAATTGATACCGAGGCTAACCTTGGTGTTATGAACGCTGAGAATGTAAACATCGTTGTTCATGGACATGACCCGAGTCTTTCTGAGATGATCTGTGAGTATGCAGACAGCAAAGAGATGATCGATTATGCGAAATCCATGGGCGCTAAGGGAATCACTGTTTCCGGTGTATGCTGTACCTCAAATGAGGTTGCTATGCGTCGGGGTATTCCGATGGCTGGTAACTTCTTACAGCAGGAGAATGTTGTACTGACAGGTGCCTGTGAGGCAATCGTAGTTGACGTTCAGTGTATTTTCCCGGCACTTGGACCTCTTTCCAAATGCTTCCATACAAAATTCATCACAACTTCTCCAATCTGCCAGATGCCAGATTCCGATTTCATTGAATTTGATGCAGGTACAGCAGGTGAGAAAGCAAAACAGATCGTAAAACTTGCATGTGAAAACTTCAAGAACAGAAAACCAGAGCTTGTACATATTCCGGATTTGAAACATAAAGCTACAGTTGGTTACTCTGTAGAAGCAATCGTTAAGACACTTGACGGCGTAACAAACTCTCAGGTAGACGAAACCGGTACCACCAAACCTCTCCTTGAGTGTATTACATCCGGTGTTATCCGTGGTGCTGTTGCTATGGTTGGATGTAACAACCCGAAGGTCAGACCTGACACAGCTCACATCGAACTTATGAAGAAGCTGATCGCAAACGATATCGTGATCATCGCTTCCGGATGTTCTGCTCAGGCAGCTGCTCGTGCAGGACTTATGGACAAAGCTGCAAAGGATCTTTGCGGTGCTGGTCTGAAACGTGTTTGCGAGCTTGCAGATATCCCGCCAGTATTACATATGGGATCCTGTGTGGATATCAGCCGTATGTTGATCCTTGCAGCTGAGCTTGCCAAGGATTCCGGACTGAATATTTCCCAGCTTCCAGTAGTAGGATGTGCTCCTGAATGGATGTCTGAGAAGGCAGTTTCCATTGGAAACTATGTAGTAGCAACTGGTCTTGATACATATCTTGGTGTAGACCCATATGTTTCCGGTTCTACAGAGGTTGCAAGCCTCCTTACAGAGGGTGTACGTGACTGGGTAGAAGCAGCATATACAGTTGAGAAAGATATTGATAAATTAGGCGATCTTATGATTGCGAGAATCGAAGAGAAACGTGACGCTCTCGGAATCTGATCCAAAGAAAGGCGCGATTAACTTATGAAAATAGCAGTAACCGGTAAAGGCGGAGTAGGAAAGACAACTTTTGCGGCAACACTTGCCAGATTATATGCAGATGAAGGGAAGAAGGTCCTTGCAGCGGATGTTGATCCGGACGCAAACCTGGGACTTGCCCTTGGGTTTGATGAGGAAACTCTTGATTCCATTATTCCAATTTCAAAAATGCGTAAGCTGGTGGAGGAGCGTACCGGAGCCAACAGTCAGAACCAGTTTTATACACTGAACCCAAAGGTGGACGATATTCCGGATACCTACGGAAAGGTCTGTAATGGCGTAAAGCTGCTTGTACTTGGAACCGTGGAGACAGGCGGCGGCGGATGTGTCTGCCCTGAGCATGTCATGTTAAAGAGAATCATCAGCAACCTTGTTGTACACAGGGATGATGTGGTGATTATGGATATGGAAGCCGGTCTGGAGCATCTGGGCCGGGGAACCACGGAAAGTATGGACGAATTTATTGTTGTGATCGAACCGGGCGCAAGAAGCGTACAGACCTACAAGAATGTAAAACGCCTTGCAAAGGATCTTGGAATCACCCAGGTCAAGGTGGTTGCAAACAAAGTCCGGAATGCTGAGGATGAAGAGTTCATCAGGGCAAAGATTCCGGCTGAAGATCTTCTTGGTATGATCCACTATAATGTTGAAGTTATGGACGCAGACCGCCAGGGCAAATCTCCCTATGATTTCAGTGAGACCGTAACATCCGAAATCAGAAAGATTAAAGAAAAGATAGACAATGAAAACAGTCTGTAAATAATAGGAGGTACTACAGTGACTTTATTTGATAGAGTATTCAGCGGAAATGACGCTGTTTATGGATTAACAGAGGGTGCTATTGATGCAGCCATCGCACAGCACGGCGAAGACAAAGCAGTAAGCTTCCCTGATACCGCTTACAGCCTTCCTTGCTACTATTCTGTAACAGGAACAAAGGTTACAACCTTAAAAGAGTTAAAAGAGGCTCTTGGCGTTGTAAAAACTCTTATGACAAGAGAGAAAAGACTGAACGACGCATTTATGTCCGGTATTGCTACCGCACTTTGCGCAGAGTTCATCGAAGTTCTGAAATATATCGACGGAGCAACACCATATGAGGAGCCATGCTATGGTCATCTTGCAGATGCTGTTATCCGTGAGCTTGGTGTACCGCTTGTAACAGGCGATATTCCTGGTGTAGCCGTTATCCTTGGATCTGCTCCTTCTGTAGAAGAGGGTGTTGCTCTTGTAAAGAGCTATCAGGCACAGGGTATTCTTGTAACACTGGTTGGCGGTATCATTGATCAGGTTAAGGAAGCCGGCATGAACACAGGAGCAAACGTACGTGTTATTCCTCTTGGAAAAGACGTTACCTCTGTTATCCACGTTGTATCCGTTGCACTTCGTGCAGCTCTTATCTTCGGTAATGTAACACCTGGAGATGCAGGCACACTTATGAAATACACAATGGATCGTGTTCCGGCATTTGTTAACGCATTCGGACCTCTGGATGACGTTGTAGTTGCATGCGGAGCTGGTGCTATCGCACTTGGCTTCCCGGTAATCACAAACGAGACAGAGAATATCTTCCGTGTACCAAAGAGTCTTATCGTTCAGGAGGATGTAAGCAAATTCAACGCTACTTCCCTTGAGGCTCGTGACATTAAGATCAAGATCACAAACATCGATATCCCGGTTGCATTTGCATCCGCATTCGAGGGCGAGATCATCCGTCGTAAAGACATGCAGGTTGAGTTCGATGGTTCCCGTGTAGACTGTGCAGAGCTTGTACATACATGTGATGCAAGTG